>Ga0307376_10004985_pt1 | contig 12038 bp, 11 predicted proteins | sample TR2MG_FD_202536 | JGI IMG/M metagenome (GOLD analysis project Ga0307376, IMG submission 202536) | Soil microbial communities from Risofladan, Vaasa, Finland - TR-2 | ecosystem: Environmental > Terrestrial > Soil > Coastal area > Acid sulfate soil | place: Finland: Risofladan, Vaasa | collected... | reverse complement strand
TTGGTCTGGACCAAATAATTTTAATTCAAATGTACAAAATGTATATTTACAAAATGCAGTTACAGTAAATGCTGGAGTGTATACTTTATTGGTTGATTTAAATGGATGTACAACTCAAAATAGTATTACTGTAAATATTATGAATCCTATTACGTGGAATTCAGTTCCTCAAAACCAAACAATATGTAAGGGAGATAGTTTTACTTTTATTGCCGCAGCTGGAAATGGTAGTGGAAATTATGCATACAATTGGAATCCATCTACTTATTTAACAGGACCAACGGGAAGTGTCCAATCAGGAATTGGATTTGGTACAACTGCTTATAATGTATCTGTATATGATATTGCTTGTCCTAATTATTCTATTAGCCATGCATTTATATTAAATGTAAACAAAGCGCCAGCTCCAAATTTAAATTTAAATAAAAATAATCAGTGTGAACCATTTTGTTTTATTTATGATTCAAAAGTAAAAAATCAATCTCAATTGGTTGGATATAGCTTTAATGGAAGTTCATATTTTGGGGATAGTATTAATGTGTGTTTAAATGCAGGTCAATACACGTTAGATATAACTACAATAGGAAATAATGGATGTAAAGAAACATTTTCATATCCAACTCCTATTGTAGTTAACCCCAAACCAAACGCTGACTTCAATTGGAATCCAAGCAACCCAAATACAATATCAAAAAACAATGTTACTTTTTTCCCTTATGAATATAAAGATGTTAGTGAGTGGATGTGGGAAATAAATGGCGTTTTATTTGGTGAAAAAACTCCATATTATATTTTTGAAACACAAGGTAAATATCCAGTATCTTTAATGGTATTAACTAACAAAGGTTGTTCGGATACATTAACAAAAATACTAACTATTGAAGATGAATTTTTAATGTTTGTCCCAAATATATTTACTCCAAATGGAGATGGGTTAAACGATATACTTAAAGTAAAAGGTATTGGAATTAAAACAATAGAGTTAATTATTTTTGATAGATGGGGAGAAATAATATCTATATCTAATGATATGGATAAAGGCTGGGATGGTACATACAAGGGAACTATGTGTCAAGATGGTTCTTATGTATATAAGCTTAATGTGTTAGATGATAAAAACAAAAAACACACAAAGACTGGACATGTCACATTAATGAAATAAAAAAAGGCTCCTTAAATTAGGAGCCTTTTTTATGATAATTATTTAATTTCAATGCTTGTTAAGTTTGGATATCCCATTTTATTATATCTAAATACTCTCTGCCAAATAGCTTTAATAAATGATTTTTCATCATCATAAAGTTCCCATTTATCTGGGTTATAATTAGATTCCATTTTATATTCATAATTATGAGTATCGTACCTAGGATATTTTTTAAAAATTAAATCATGAACAGCTATTTTAACTTTGTCGTTTTCACTAACAGCTTTTTTAATATCTTCTAAAGAAATAATATTTTCTAACTCTTCTTTAATAGTTCTAACTCTTAATAATGGTTTATCATTAATTGTAATATCACCTTTTTCATTTTTGTCGATATCTTTTACAACGATTTTTTTATTTAGAAATTTTCCACCAAGAACTGTATCGCCAACATTGATTGGGATATTAATATCTTCGTCTACATTAACTCTTTGTGTATCTATAATATCTTGAGCTTGTGATAAAGACATATAATCAGTCCATTCATCGTTTATTAATAATTTAACCCCAACAATTTTAACACAATACATGTTAAATAAAGCTATGTCATCATATATGTTATGACCTATTGACCCTGTTGTTTTCCAGCCATTAAATCCTTTTTGTTTTAAAGTAGATATGCTTTCTCTAAAGTCATAAAGACCCCATTGTTGAACTATTTCTTGTGATTGTTCATATCCTATATCTGCTATAGAATTGCAATTTAAGTTAACTTCATATATGGCTTTAATTTCATTATCATCACGATAAGAATCTTCCGCAAATTGTTCAGATATATATTCATCACTAGAAAACCATACTGCATCCCAATCTGAATGTCCAATTTTAAACTCAGAAAACAAATCATCATCTTGACCAATTGATGTTCCATGATAATAAGTTCCATTAAGTTTTGTTTTTTTTATCCTACCAATAGATTCTTCTAATGTAATTTTAGGAGATGCTGAAGTTGTTTTGAAATCTTTCTTCCTCATAACTGTTTTTCCAACCATGTCTTTGTCTGGTGACCTCCCATCCCATCCTATTGCAACTGGAATGTTTATTTGAGTATCAGGGTCAGTTAAAACTCGTTCTTCTCCTGGGTTTAATTTTGATATCATGTTAGCATATTTATCATATGCTTTTTGGTAAAGCAATTTTAACTCCTGCGGAGTAATATCTTCTTTATTTCTAAGGTCATTAACCCTATCTAAGAAGTGACGTGTAAATTCAACATCTACACCAACATCTGAAAATAAATCATCAGCATAGTCCTCGACATTTTTTAAATCTCTAGGGGTTATGTACTCATTCAAAGTTTGTCTGATGAATTTTCTTATGTTATTTTCCTTGCCCAGCATAAGGTTTTTTATAATTTTTTGAGCTTTTAAGTTTAGAGGTTTTCTTTTTAGAATGTACCCCTGGCCTTTTTTTCTTTGTTTTTACACGAAGAGTTGAAGTGGTGTTTGTTTTTGCTGCCATGTTATTTATTTTTATTTATAAATACTAAAATAAAACACATATTCTATAAAAAAATGAAACCCCACCAGATAGCGATTAAGGTGAGGTTCCGACTAGATTTCGCTAGCCACGGCCCTAGGTCGTATTTTAAATATTATGGATTACCATGACTGAACACAACCATGTTTTTGCCACTGTCTGGATGTTCTTTATTGGTAACTCTTTCGATTTGATAGTATGGATAACCAATATAATCAAGGTCTTCTTTTGCCTCTATTGGAAGCCAATATTCATACCAATTGGTGTGTATACTTCTTCTATTCTCATCATATTTATCGCCAAGATAGTTTCTTATAATTTGACTTTTTGCTTTATACATTTCTTCGTCAGATAATTCTGATTTAGATGTTTGTGATAACACATCATCAGCAAATGCTTCTTTAAGAATTCTCTTAATAAATATTTTGAGGTTATTGTTCATTATCTGCTTGTGCCATTTTTTATATCGTTAAAATGTTGCCAAAACCCTTTGTATACAATTAAAAATGTACCAACTAAGGGTATGAACATAAAAGGAGTTACAAATAATCCTGTACCAATACCATCATCATATGATTCCATTAACCAACCCCAAACTGTTTTAAAGTTGGTTAATTGTAATACTAGCATTGTCATAAATGGTATAAAATAATGTATGTTCTTGTTTTGCCATTGAAATGCAAACCAATACTTAAACGAGTTTTCAAAATCTACGTCAGTATGAAACCAACTTTCTTGTTTTTTTGTTTCCATAAATTTTATTTTAAAACTTTAACACTTACTACCCATTTATTAGCAATTTTTTCTAATTCAGTATAAATACTAATGGGTTTATCAATACCTATTTCTTCTTTTACAAATAACTCAATATCCTTAAGCATTTCGTCAGGTTGTTTAGGTATTTTTAAAAGATAAGAATATTCGGTTGGTGTTGAATTGAATGAGTTTGGTTCTAAGAATTTAATTAAACTTTCTGGAACAACCTGTCCAGCTTCGACTTCAAGAGAAGATAGTTCTTCTTGACCAGCATGTTCTCTTTCAGCTGCAGCATAATCAAAACTTTCATTCATTCCAACTCTCTTTAGATTTCTAGGGAAATTTCCTGGCTTTTTATTTTGACCTCTACCATTTGCATGTGAACGGATAGACGATTCTTCAATTTCTTCTTTAAAATCATCTTCTATTTCAGTCTCTTTTTTTGTTTCATTCATTAAGAAATCAAATACTTGGTCCATACTTTCTTTTGCTGTGGCAATATGGTCTTGCGCCCAATCGTGACCGTTTTCTAAAATTCCATTTACTTGTTCTTCATTCATATTAAGCATCAATCCAGATTGTCTTTGTATTTGTTGTAAATTACCAAAGAACATATATCTATTATTTGATGGGTATGATTCTCCTTCTCCTTCTGTTTCTTCTCTTACGATTCGATTATCATCTCTTACAACTATTTTATTAGGATAAGTAATTGGTTTAACAATTGCATCACCAAATGTATACATCCATTCAATATGAACAGTTTGATTTCCATTATCATCAACTCCAAATCTTTTTACGTGACCAATAGTGCCAGTGTCAACATCCTCAACTCTTGCTTTTAATGTGATAGGCTGTCCTTCAGAATCTTTAGGTCTATCAATTTTTGAATCAGGGTTTACATTGAGATTTTCTCCTTCTTGATTTAAGCTAACTGGAGTTCTCATTTTTTTATTAATATCAAAAATTTTAACAAGCTCTTCTTCTAAAAATTTAGCAGCTTCAGCATAGTTTAACATTGAGCCATCACCTTCCATAAATGTAAACATTGCGTCTTTTAAAAAGTTATATAAACTCTTAGTATCAAATGTGTTTTTAAGAGGACCGTCTTCATTCATTGAGCCTGCTCCAAATTGTTTTTCATGACTAAGTTTTTTGTCCATTGTATCTTTTATTTTAGAAAGCTCCTTTTTATCTTTTGGTAAATCTAATTTAGCTCTTGTAAGGTCTGCAGTAAATTCATCAGTATCCATGTTTTTTTCAAACTTACTTTTACCTAGAGGAACAAATTCTTCTCCAGAAGCATTAATATCAGCCATAGCGGCCTTTAAGGCATCTCCATGCATTTCACTAGCATCAAAATCAGAAAATATACCCAAATCATTATCATCAAATTCTTTAAGGATATCAGGGTTTTTAGCAAGCGCTTCTCTGATTATTTTTGTAAGGCTTTTTGGGTTTAATTGGTTGCTCATGATTTTTTTATTATAAATAGTTCATTTTTTGCAACTTTTACCTTAAATTTGTCGTATAATTTGAACAATATGATAGATAAGCTAAAACAAATAGAAGATAAATTGATAATAGATTTATTGTCTAAACCAGCCGAGTGGAATACTTTGCTTGTAAACTATCATCCGCCAATAGTAGAAAGGTGTTGGGCTCAAATAGGCAATTATCGTATTTATTTGCATTTTATTCATAAGTGTGAGTCGCAAGATGCTCTTTTTCACCCACATCCATGGCCAAGTGCAATGCATGTTCTTAATGGTAAATATGAAATGTCATTGGGATTTGGACCAGGTATAGTTGAGCCAGAGAAAATGTGCACCATTTTACTTGAAAATGGCGGTGCTTATTATGATATGACACATATTGACGGCTGGCATTCTGTTCGTCCAGTAGATGGAGTTTGTGCCACTGTCATGCTTGTTGGAAAGCCATGGGGAAGAGAACAGGTTGAGGTAACTGAAAAACCACAACCTTTTAGTGAGGATAGAAAACTTATGATGCTAAGATTTTTTTCAGAGTATTATAAGAACAGAAATCAAATGCATAGAGTAATTGAGAATGAAATGATTGAAAGAGGCGATTGGGTTAAAATTGATGAAAGTAGGTTGAACGAATCTGATAGAAGGGGGTTTAGTAAATTTATTGGCCAAAAAGGGTTTGTTATTGGAAGGAATGGTGGAATGATTGATATAAGGTTTGGAAATGAAAGAACAAGTATTCTATCTGGAAATTTATTGATGCTTGACCCTAAAGACAAACCATCAAGTAAAATGGAATCTGAAGAGTTTAAAAAAACTAAGGATTGGGGAAAAGAAAAGACTGATGAAGAAGACCATATGAATCCAGATTTATGGCCAGATGATGATAAGGATGAAGAAATTTAAAAAAAGTTTGATATTTTTGAAACTTTTTATATATTTGTAAGTATAAATAACAAAACGTTCTTTAAATATTTAACTTATAAGGAGACTCTATAAATGGAAAGATACCATGAGAGACGGTGGTAAATGCCTTATGAGTTTTAAAATAAAGTAGTGAAAACAAGATGTCGCTCAAAAGTTGTTGAGCCCAAATGTTTAGGTGGTTGTAAAACCAAAGTGCGATTTGTATGGAAACGCCCCTGTGAGTAACTATGATATTTAATATCTTCTTGTAGCTCAGTTGGTAGAGCAGGGGACTCTAAATCTCTAGGTCGCAGGTTCGAGTCCTGTCTGGAAGGCATATGTCATTAGACCTAAAAATGCTAGGGCCTGGGGTCCCATAAATTATCAAGAACTAGCAGTCGGAAGAAACTCTTATTTTTAGGCAATATTAACCCTTAGAGAAATCTAGGGGTTTTTTGTTTGTTTTTAGTTTCTATAATTATTATATTTATCACATGGATTCAAAATTAAATTTAAATGATGTGTTAATATCTCTTTCTGCAAGAAAAAGAGAAATTAAAAAAAAGAAACACGAAACTGTTTTAAAACAGAGATACGAAGAGGCTGTAAAATTAAGGGATGAGGAAAAAGAAGTAGAAAAACTTATTCTAGAAGAGATAAAAAAACAAGGCAAATTTGATTTTTCGCAAAGTAATCAGATGACAAAAGATATTATTATGGTTGTGGATTTGGTAGAAGATACTGATACAGATTTTACAAATGCAATTAACAAATTAGATAAGATAGATTTAGAAAGAATGATTTTAGTTAGAGATATTGAAAAATATAGAAATGGAACTCTAACTTTAGATGAACTTCATAAATCTGTAAATAAATCACTTAAAGCTGTAAATAATGATGGAAGATAATAGAATACCAAAATTATATATGACAAACGCTCCAGAAGGAGTTATTGTTGATGATTATTTAAATGACCATGAATTTTGTATATACATAATGCATGCACTACAAAGCCGACCAAACAGCAGAAGTTTAATAGGTAAAACAATTCAGTTTTTTGATGCTCATAATGCCAATCAAAATAATACCGAAACAACAGAAGAAAAATGATGATATATTAAAACTTTATCAATAATTTTACGTATATTAGCAAACTAAAGCAATCGTACAAATTATATGGACTTTAAAAATTTCACAATCAAATCTCAAGAGGCAGTTCAGGAAGCTTCTAACTTAGCAACAGCAAACGGTAATCAAGCTATAGAAAACGGACACCTACTTAAAGGAATTATAAAAGTAGATGAAAATGTAGTTCCATTTATATTTAAAAAACTTGGAGTTAACATAGATAGTTTTAAAATATTATTAGATAAAGTAATTTCTACTTATCCGAAAGTCTCAGGAGGAAACATATTTCTTTCAAGCGCAGCAAATCAATCAACAGTAAACGCAAGTACTCAACTTAGAGAATTTAATGATGAGTTCGTATCAATTGAACATTTATTATTAGGTATATTATCTACAACTGACTCCACTTCAAATTTAATGAAGGATAATGGAATTAATGAAAAGGATATGAAAGCCGCTATTGCTGAACTTAGAAACGGAGCTCGTGTAACAAGTCAAAGTCAAGAAGAAACCTATAATTCATTAAAGAAATTTTCAATCAACTTAAATGACCTTGTAAAAAGGGGTAAATTAGACCCAATAATAGGTCGTGATGAAGAAATTAGAAGGGTGTTACAAATTCTTTCACGTAAAACAAAAAACAACCCAATCTTAGTTGGAGAGCCAGGCGTTGGAAAAACAGCAATAGCAGAAGGTATTGCGCATAGAATTGTTAACGGAGACATTCCAGATAATTTAAAAACAAAGCAAGTATTCTCTCTTGATATGGGGGCATTAATTGCTGGCGCAAAATTTAAAGGGGAATTTGAAGAGCGATTAAAAGCTGTCATAAAAGAAGTAATATCTTCTGATGGAGAAATTATTTTATTCATTGATGAGATACATACACTTGTTGGAGCTGGAGGTGGAGAAGGCGCTATGGATGCAGCAAATATTTTAAAGCCAGCATTAGCTCGTGGAGAACTTAGAGCTGTAGGTGCCACAACATTAAACGAATATCAGAAATATTTCGAAAGAGATAAAGCACTTGAAAGAAGATTTCAAAAAGTTATAGTAGATGAACCTACTGTTGAAGATACAATTTCTATTCTTAGAGGAATAAAAGATAAATATGAGTTACACCATAAAGTTAGAATTAAAGATGATGCAGTTATAGCTGCAGCAGAACTTTCTAATCGTTATATTACTGATAGATTTTTACCAGACAAAGCTATTGATTTAATTGATGAAGCAGCATCAAAATTAAGAATGGAAATGAATTCTATGCCAGTAGAATTGGATGTATTAGAGCGTAAGATTCGCCAATTAGAAATTGAGAGAGAAGCAATTAAACGTGAAAATGATAATAAAAAACTAACAATTCTTAATAAAGAAATTGCTGAATTATCTGATGAACGTACTGATTTACGTGCCAAGTGGCAAAGCGAAAAAGAAGTTGTAGATAAAATTCAAAAAATAAAAGAAGCAATAAAACAATATCAAGTAGAAGCTGATAAGCTTGAGCGTGATGGTGAATATGGTAAGGTAGCTGAAATAAGATATGGAAAAATAAAAGAAGAAGAAGTCAAACTTAAAGAATATGAAGATAAAATTATTGAGATAAAAGCTACTGGTTCACAAATGCTGAAAGAAGAAGTTGATAGCGAAGATGTAGCTGATGTTGTTTCTAAGTGGACACATATACCAGTAAATAAAATGATTCAAGGCGAGAAGGATAAATTATTGCGCCTAGAAGATGAGTTGCATAAAAGAGTGGTTGGTCAAGATGAGGCTATTAAAGCAATTGCAAATGCAGTGAGAAGAAGTAGGTCTGGATTACAAGACCCAAAGAAGCCAATTGGTTCATTTATATTTTTAGGTACAACTGGAGTAGGAAAAACAGAATTAGCTAAAGCATTATCTGAAGTGTTGTTTAATACTGAAAATTCAATGATTCGTATTGACATGAGTGAGTATCAAGAAGGCCATTCTGTTTCACGTTTAACTGGTGCGCCTCCAGGATATGTGGGTTATGAAGAAGGTGGTCAACTTACTGAGGCAGTAAGGAGAAAACCGTATAGTGTTGTGTTGTTTGATGAAATGGAGAAAGCACATCCAGATGTATTTAATATTTTATTGCAAGTATTAGATGATGGCCGTTTAACAGATAATAAAGGTCGTGTAATTAATTTTAAAAATACAATCATAATATTGACATCTAATTTGGGTTCACATATCATTCAGGAAAATTCAGAAAAGATTAATGAATTAAATAAAGAAGAGATATTATTACAAACAAAAAAAGAAGTATTTGAACTTCTTAGAAAAGTAATTAGACCTGAGTTCTTAAATAGAATAGATGAGACAGTTATGTTTACTCCTTTTACGTTAGAAGATGTTAAGCAAATTGTTTCATTACAATTAAATGGATTAAAAAAACAATTGTTAGAAAAAGAAATAAAAATATCATTTACTGATAATGCAATTGAATGGTTAGCAAAAAATGGGTATGACCCACAATACGGAGCTAGACCAATTAAACGTATAATACAAAGACAAATACTGGATGAATTATCAAAAGAATTATTGTCTGGAGCTGTTGAGGTGAATTCTGAGATAACTCTAGATATTGTTAATGATTTGTCTGTTTTTACAACAACTTCGGTTAAAAAAGAAGAAATAGTAGAATAGTCTTGTAAATATTTAAGAAAAGTTCTATATTTATAAAAAATAAAAAGCCATGAAAACACAAACAATCGTAGTAGAATTAAGAGCCGCTGAAGGGGGAGCCGACAGCAAGTTCCTTGTAAAGGACATGGCCGCTATGTATATCAAAGCAGCCAGAAACAATAATTTCGTTATAACAAACGAACACTGAAAAGAAGGTCTTGTCTCCATTTGACTTACAGGTAATGGAGTAAAGAAATATTTTCAGAATGAATCTGGAGGCCACAGATGGCAAAGAGTACCACCAACAGAAAGAAAAGGTAGAGTTCACACTTCAACAATAACAGTTGCAGTCTTAGAACAAAACTTCTATCAAGAAGTAGAAATCAATACGAATGAACTTCAAATTGAAACTACAAGAGGAACAGGAAATGGCGGACAACATAGAAACACAACTGATTCTTGTGTTATAATAACTCACATTCCAACTGGAATTAAAGTTGTTAGAGACGGAAGAAACCAACACAGAAATAAAGAAGATGCGTTGGAAGAAATAAAAAAAAGAGTTAATACTTTTTATAGAACTGGACACGAAGAAGAAGTTGTTGAAAAAAGAAATGGTCAAATTGGAAGTGGAGAAAGGTCTGATAAAAAAAGAACCTATAGAGAGAAGGACGATAGGGTAATTGACCATGAAACTGGAAAGAGCGCAAGTTTGAGACAGTTTATGAGAGGTAAATTAGAATTATTAATCAAATAATAAAAAAATGAAATTCGTATTAAATAGCTCCTAGCAGAATATCTTGTTAATAACAACGATGTTCAATGAACACAAAAGCTAGATTATGGAGGGTAGATGTTACCAGTAGACTGGGATATCAAGCCCCCTCTTTTTGGATTGAAACTGTAACAGGTGGAAATCAAACCAGAGAGAAAGCGGAACAAGAGGCTATCATGTTAGCCAAGGAAAAAACGTCTTTAAGCCGTTATCCAGAAACATGGAGAATAACTGTAAACCACATGGAGAACTACTTCCAAATTGATGGAAAGTGGGTGCCACAAGGGGTTTACTCTCTAAATGAAAGGGGTAAGTGGGTTAAAAACCGCTAATCAAAAAAGGTCGGCCATGTGTCGGCCTTTTCCTTTTTAAAACTATTTATAATTGATGTTTTTTCACGGTTCTGAACATAAAATAAACAGCTTTACAGATGGCTTCGTTGGAGGTAAAGAAGCTCATGACCAAGAAGGTCCTGGGATATACTTTACATCCTCATCTAAGAACGCTAGGTCATATGGGCCTTATATTTATACAGTAAAGCTACATCCTAAAAAATTAGTATCTACCCAAGAAGGAAAAAGCGCTCCATTGAAAGAAATAGAGTGGATGTTAAAAAATGCTCCAAATTGGGAAATGCATGCTGAAAATTTTAATGAGAATCCAAATCTTGGAGTTAAAATTGCTGCAAAAAACATTCTTCAATACAATGATAACCCTCATCAACAATTTTTACAGGTGTGGATAGATTTTTATAGAAACAAACCAGTTGACTATGTAAGGAATATGGTTAAACTTGGATATGATGCTGTAAAAATTGAAGGTTTAGAAAGTATAATTGCAGGAGAATCAAATATAACTCATATTATAGTTTTAAACCCATCAATAATTGAGTTTGTTGAGATGGAAGACGATAGGAATGAAGAAGAAAAAAATATTAATGAAGTCAGAAAATTTGTAAGGAAAACTCTTAATGAAAATTTAATAGGAGAAGATTATCCTACACAATTTGATATGAATTTATTTAAATCTCTAAAGACTTTCAAAGAGAGAATAGAATATTGCGAAGCTAATCTAAAAAAAATTGGAAGTGGCTCATCAAGGATTGTATATCAAGTTGATAATAATAAAGTATTAAAGCTTGCAAAAAATAAAAAAGGTATAGCACAAAATGAAACAGAGATTGATAGAGGAAGTGGAAATTACTTCTCATCTATATTGGCTCAGGTTTTTGATTCTCATCCAGACGGATTATGGGTTGAAATGGAAAAAGCAATTCCAATTAATAAATATGAATTTAGAAGATTAACAGAATTTAAAATAGAAGACGTAGGAGCTTATTTGATAAATTTTCAAGATGAAAATAATGGGAAAAAAACCAGATTTCATCAACAAAAACCTCTTGTAGATAGATTAGATAATGATGAATTTATCCAACAATTAAGAGAGTTTGTAGCTGGGACAGATGCTCTTGCTGGAGATTTAGGACAAGCATCTTCTTATGGTGTTGTGCGTAGAAATAATCACGATGAATTAGTTTTAATTGATTTTGGTATTACTGAAAATATATATAAAGATTATTATGCTGAATCAGTAGAAAATAAAAATTTTATTAATGAAAATCCATTGATTGCATATCATGGAACTTGGTGGA
>Ga0307376_10004984_pt1 | contig 12038 bp, 9 predicted proteins | sample TR2MG_FD_202536 | JGI IMG/M metagenome (GOLD analysis project Ga0307376, IMG submission 202536) | Soil microbial communities from Risofladan, Vaasa, Finland - TR-2 | ecosystem: Environmental > Terrestrial > Soil > Coastal area > Acid sulfate soil | place: Finland: Risofladan, Vaasa | collected... | reverse complement strand
TAGTTCCAATTCTGTCCCGAGCCAGGGCCCATCTTGATGCCGTGTTTCATCCCGATGGCGATGAGAGCGGACTGGTAGACGGACTCGGCTTGTGCAATCTCCGCCAGGACCATCTGCTCTTGGCGCAGGAAAGCCCGACGGAGATTCGAGTGCCGTGTGATCGCGGCCTGCAACGGGTCGGCCGAGCCACTCAAAGTGGCCTGGTCCTCCGCTGCAAGCTCGATCTGGGCACCCACCTGATGGTCGACGAACGTGGGGGTGGGGGGTGGCGGTGGTGCGACAGGTTCGGCCTTGGCCGGAGCCCTTTTGGTCGTTTTTCTTGGCATGTCTGCCTCCTGCCGCACTATACCGCCGCCACCATCACCCCCTCACAGTCGCTTACGCGATCGTCGTGATCTCACCGAAGTCCAGCTCGATATCCACGAGGAAGTCGTCCGTCCCGTTGTACGTCAGGGTATCCCGAATCCAACCCACCGGGATGACCTTGTCACCCGTGGTGTAGCCGGACACATCATCCGTCAGGGCACCGGCCGTCTTCGAGACGAAGCACCGGCCCCCATTGGCGAGTGTCAGGCTGGCTGCGAACCGGGCCGTCGGATACCGACCTCCCCGAACGATCTCACCTGTCGAAGCGTGCAACACCTGGCTGATACCGATGCAGGTCTGAGCCCCGGAAGCCGCCGTAGCGTCCGCCTGGTCAGCCCTGTCCGCCGTCGTGGTGTAAGCCGCAACGTCGTTCACCGCCACCGAGTTTGTGTCGGTGTCCCAGTTGCCCGTGACCAACTGACCGGATTCCGCCACTGCCTGCCACGTCGGAGCCGCCGAAGCGCCGTTCGACACAAGGGCATACCCAGCCGTTCCGGGAGAACCCGCGAAGTTCCACTCGCCCGTGCCGAGCCAGTTGAACTCGGGGTTGTTGGCCGCGTTGCCGAGGGTGATCGACTCGGACCCCGTGGTCGTGGTGATCGCCACGTAGTCGTCGCCGTTCGTGTCCTCCAGAACGATGGCATTCGCCAGGTTGTCGCCACCCGCGACGGTGAACGCCGTGTCGTTCATCGTGACCGTGACCGCCTGCCCCGAATCCATGTCCAGGGTGAACGCTCCCGTCGGGTCCAGGTTGATGGCCCCGCCCGAGTGGGTGAAAGCCCCGCCGGTCACCGTGAGGGCTGCCGCTGCCGTCAAGGCTGCCGTGGTCACGTCGAGACCGTTTGTGGCATCCACATTCCCGCTGAACGTCGCCTGCCCGGAACCATCCACCGTCATGAGGGCAGTTCCGGTGTTGTTTCGGATCTGAACGTCCGTAGCCGAGGTGTCCGTACCCAGGTCGAGCAGTGTGCTCCCGGTCACCAGGGTGTTGTCGATGATCAGGTCGCCCGTGACCGACGTGATGACCGTATTCGTGCCGTTATGCACGATCGTCAGATCGTCGCCAGTACCAACCGTCAGGTTGATCGAGTCGTTGAGCTGGAGGTTACCCCCAGAGATCAGCGCCTCTCCACCGCTGTTCGTGAACCCTGCCGCCGTCGACAGAACCGCCGTCGTGACATCCAGCCCGTTCGTGGCATCCACATTCCCGGCGAAGGTCGCCTGACCGGCACCATCGACCGTCAACAGCGGCGAAGCCGAGTTGTTCTGCACCTGGAAGTCGGTGGCCGATGTGTCGGTCCCGAGACGGTTGATCGTCGATCCTGTTGCCAGGGTGTTGTCGATGATCAGGTCGCCCGTTGCGCTGGTGACCGTCGTGTTCGTCCCGTCGTGGGAGATCGAGAAGTCATCGCCCGCACCTACGGAGAACGGCTTGCTGTCGGCTTGCAACCGAATCGCAGCGTCCGCGATGATCGACTCATCGAAGGATGCGATGCTGATACCGATGCTGCCGCCCGCACCAGCATTCGTCTTGCCGATGAGGTTAACCATCGAGGCATCACCCGCCAGAGTCAGCGAGGTCATCCCCGACCAATCGCCCCTGAGGACTGAAGCGCCGCCCGTGTAGGCGTTCGCCGCATAGGTCACGTCGATGACCGCCGCCGTGTCCGCGAGGACCGCTGCACCGCCAGCCACGTTGACGTCGAGGACACCGCCTGCGACCGTCGAGAAGGCGTAGGTGATCGGACCCGAGTCGCCTGTGATGGCCCGGCCTGCCTGGTATGCAGAACCCAACGTAGCGCCAGCCGCCGTGGCCAGGTCATCGAAGGTGAACCCCGTGGTGGTCGCACCCAGGCCGACTTCCCAGAGACCGTCCGTACCCGCACGGATGACCGAGCAGTTGACCTTGCGGATGGTTCCGGCGACCACCGTGTCGGTCACGAACTGGTTTTGCACCCAGTCCTGCGTGGTCGCGGAGGTTCCGATACCACGGATAGTCAGGGTCGTGGTGACGTGGCTCAGAACCTCGAAGAGGCCCTTGTTCTCGGCGCTGTTCGCTCCGGTGATCTGAATGAGGTCACCAGCGGCGAACGTGGCCGAACCGGCCGTCTTCACCGTCGGGTTCGACGTGGCGGGCACACCAGCTACGAAGCCGGTCGCTGCCACCGTGTCGTTCGTTCCCGTCGGGAGGTAGTTGATGACCAGACCGCCGGTCTCTGCACTGACCGTCTCGTACCCGTTGTTCAGGTAGAGGTGGTTGTCGTCGTAGAGGACCGTCTCGGCCTCGGAGACGAAGGAGTCCCCCTGGACCGTGAAATTGCCTGCGACGACGACATCGCCGCCGACGTCCAACTGCCCCGTCCCGACGAATGCGAAGGCCGGGTTCGTCGTGGCATTACCGATGTTGACCGCCTCGGCCGAGTTCGTCGTCGTGACGTCGATGTAGACATCCGAACCTTGCTTCACGGCGAAGGCATCCGCGACGTTGTCGGCTACGGAGAAGGTCGCCGCCGAGTCGCTCATGGCCACGTCGAACGTGCCGCCCGCATCCATGTCCAGGGTGAAGTCGCCCGTCGGATCCAGGTCGATGTTGGTGACCGAAGTCCCCATGGTCACGGCACCGCCGGTCACCGTGAGTCCCGCCGCAGCCGTCAGAGCCGCCGTCGTGACATCCAGCCCGTTGGAGGCATCGACGTTCCCACTGAACGTCGCCTGCCCGGAACCATCCACCGTCATGAGGGCAGTTCCGGTGTTGTTTCGGATCTGCACGTCCGTGGCCGAGGTGTCGGTCCCGAGGTCGAGCAGCGTACTGCCAGTGGCCGCCGTGTTGTCGATGATCAGGTCGCCCGTGGCCGACGTGATGACCGTATTCGTCCCGTTGTGGACCAACGTGAGGTCGTCGCCCGTGCCCAACGTCAGGTTGATCGAGTCGTTGAGCTGGAGGTTGCCTCCAGAGATCAACGCCTCCCCACCGCTGTTCGTGAACCCTGCCGCCGCCGTGAGGGCCGCGACGGTGACATCGAGGCCCGCCGTGGCGTCCACATTCCCGGCCAGGGTGACCTGGCCCGTGGTCTGGGACAGGGGACCTGCGACCGTCGTGGTGATGCCGGAAGCACCAAGAGAGAGGGCGTTTGCTGTCGTCCCGCCGACGCTCAAGGCCCCGGCAGTCTGCCGGTCGATGCCTGCACCGACGTACAGGGTATCAGAGGTGGTGATCTGCCGTTGTTGGCCGATGGAGAGATCGAGTACGATTGCCGGGAGGTTAGCCATGAGCCTATTTTCCTTCGTTCCTTCAGAGTGGACGGTCCTGGGGTGGAGATTGTCTCCTACCGTGTGAGCGGTATTGGCTCGCTACCGAGCCGCTCATCCGGCTTACCCTCTATCTGTCTGTGCGTCCGCTCTGTAGTCAGGCCCCGGCGGTTCGGGCCAATCTGTCTATCGGGTCTATTTGTCCTGCGTGAACAGGCACACATGGCCGGGAAAACTCGGATAGAGCCTTCCCTACTGCCACGGTAGGGGCGGGTCCGAGATATCCAGGATCTCCGCGATAATCACATCTCGGAAAGTCGTTCCGGCCGGGTAACCCACCGGCTCCATGTCGTTATCGAGCCATGTCGTTGTTGTGTCCGCCTCGATGGCTACCTGCAACGCATCATCACCAACCCTGATGAAATTGGATATCTGGGGCTGATAGAGTGTCGTAAACGCCCTACCAAGAACCTCCGCCGCGTGGAGGTCTCCGCCGGTCTCAGTCATAGCCAAAAGCCCCAGGATCAGAATGGACGAATAATTGACCACATTGACCCGACGGCGATTACCCTCATCCATCGCCGTCATACCCGTGTACCGCTTCGTGGTGACCTTGATCCTGGAATCAAAGGTCCCGTCCGTGCAGTACCACTTACGGGTCGTAACCCGGGATGTCGCCAGATCCATGGCGTCCCGAGTGTACTCAATGAACTCCCCAACAACCCTGACCCACTGCTCCGGGTCATCAGGATTTGCCGCTACTGACGCCATGTCGTAGTAGCCCATCTCCCGGACTTCTCCCCGGAACATGACCACCACATACTCGTGCAGACGCTCTTTCAGCCCGATTACATAATCGTAACCCCGGGGGTCATCTACCGTAATTCCATCGGGCAGATATTCGCTAACCCTAAGCGGCTTCGGAGTCCCAAGGTAAGTCCCTCTCTTGGACTCGACGGTATCCGTCAGCGTCGTGATTTCACCCGCTGAGAGTGTATCCACGAAGTCGAACTGGATTTCAGACCCGTTAGCATTGGCGGTAAAAGCCTTGCCGGGAAGGGCCGCCTCCACGTCCTTAGACAAAAGACCAAGAACAAGGTCCCAGAAGCCGTTCTCGATATAGCGGGTATAGGTATGGACGCTCATGTGGAGATATACCCCATGCGGATTCCGAGATAGTAAACGGTCGCACCTATGCCGTTGTGCTTGATGTACAAACCAGCTACGTCATTCGCGGCAGCTCCGGAGAACACCCCTGCGGCATTCAAAGTCCAGATCGTGTTGATTACCCCGGAATAAACACTCGTAATGTCTGACTGCTCGTGGGCGTTGTACAATTCACCCGGAGCAGCATAATCAGAGGTCAGATCAATATCCTGATCGGTAAATGTCCCGTTTGGGATGCCATAGATATTCAGAGACACTAGAGAAGCGAAATTGGGTGGAAATGCAAATGACAGGCGTACACCTGCATTTGAGGCTACGGATACAGCTACATAGTCCCCAATAGATGTTACCGAGTTACCACCAAAATTGAACCAACGATAAAGGGTTGTCCCGGTGGTTGCACCGGAACCGACAATCGTCGTTCCCGACCGCACAAGGAACTGGCCGTCCGCAACTGCGGCGATCGTCAGCTCCGTCGGACCGCTGGTCTCACGGAGCTTGTGGTCGTGATTCGACATCGCCAGGTTCGGCCCGGCACCGAGTGTGTTTCCTCCGCCGATGCCCTGCGTCGGAGCCGACGTCTGGACCTGGTGCGTGTGGCCTACCCGTGCAATGTCCCCTGCCCCGACGACCGCGGCCGCCGTGCTGACATTTGCTCCCGCAACAGCCGAGTACGGGAGGTTCGCGTTAGGAACCAGCGACCCAGAGTCTAATGGGGCATATCCGCTAGCGACACCCTTCGCCGTTAACAACTGATACTGCGAATGAGCATCTGTCGCATCCCGACCGGTTAAGTCATTGTGAACCGTGATCCCACCACCGGAAATGCCTGCGGGCAGAATTCCAATCCTCGGACGTTGATCTACGAGATCCTCGATTCCAGTGGCACCCTCTTCGAGGATCGCCGCATAGAGCCGCTGGGCATGATCGGTAACTATGTCTGGGGTGAGGGGGTTTTCGTCTGCCTCGACCGCCGTAGCCCAGGTTTCCTGGCCGTAGACGACGTGGTACTCGGATCCGTCACCAGACACGGCTCCAAACATCAGGTCCCGCTTGAACTCGCCCGCTGGTACGGCAGCCAATGTTCCACTGCCATCGTCATAAAAGTCCGGGTCAAGATCAGTCTGACTTGCAACCGGTACCCAAGCCCCTGGAGTCGAAGACCGATACCAATAAGTGAATGTCGCAGGTGTCCCGGAAACCGCCAACACCTTCCGCTGTGCCGCCGCCCAATAAGAGCTTTCAGAAACCTGAACCTGTAGGGTGGCCCCTGGCGTGCCGTACTCGCTCACCACACCGCCGGACACGTTCAGAATGCCAAAGCACTCCTCAAAAAACAGAGCATTGTTGGATGCTAGTTGTTCAATGGCGATGTTGACCGTCGCCATGAAATCAACGGAAGAAACCCCTGACACGGCGATAGCAAGCAAGATCCCCGTAATCTTGCTGGGAACTGCCCACTCGGATACCTGGATGGTTCCGGTCGAGTCCACATAAAGATATGAAATGGTATTCGCAGACAGCGTGATGGTATCAGCGTCCCAGGATACCTGAAGAGCCTTCGTACCGGCTACACAGATAAACCCTGTCCCGGCCGTGACGTCAACGTCGAGCCCAGTACCCCGGGTAACAACGCCACCAGAGACATATCCAGTGTTTGAGGTGCTGCGGAGGTAGTCGCTAACCGCAACCTCATTTGTACTGCCGCCGCACGTAAACTCCCCACGGACGTTGGTATCGTCGCCGTCTACGGACAGGCCCTTGAGCGTGCCATCGTCTGCGAGGATGCAGTCCTCGTGCTTCATCGTCCCATTGAAGAGGACCAGGCAAGTCGCAGTGTCCGTCTGAATCGGCACCGTGACGTTGTGCTCATCGATCTCGCAGCCTACAGAGTGAATGTGGGAAAGGGTTCCGGTTCCTCCGACGTGAATGCCCTTTGCGGCGATCGCTATCGTGACACTCGAAAGTCGGACGTCGGCCGCATCGTTGTTGACGTAGACAGCCGTACCCGTAGCTATCGAATATGAGCAGGTGTCGAGGTTCATGCTCGTGTTTGCGCCTTCGCACACGTAGCCTCGGGTGACCGACCCTGGCGGCCCACCAGCACAAGACGAGAGAAGCAGCGTGCCCGTCCCGTAGTCCGAAACACGTAGAAACTCTGTGATCGTGAAGCCCGAGTAGTACGTCGAGCACTCGAAGCCGATCAGGTTTCCAGCCGACGCTGGATGGACCCAGATGCCGTAGTACCCGGCCTGGATCGAGATGTTGCGGAGGAACGCTGGAATGCCGCCTGTTCCTGTGAAGTTGATCGCCGCGTAGCCAGAGCCGGTCGGGCCCTTCACCATCAGCCGTGCGAGATTCGAGGCCGCCGCCATGGTGATGAAGTGCGCCCCGTTGTTCGACGTGGCGAGCGTGGCCTCAAACTGGGTGCCTACACCACTCACCGTCACGTATGCCGGGATCGTGAACGGGTCCTCGGAGTACAGCCCCGGGTAGACCTCGATGACCCACGAATTTGTGCTCGAAGGAGAGCCGTTCGCCACGATCCAATCGACGGCAGCCTTGACCGAGGTGTACTCGTAGTCCTGTGACGACGAGACACGAAGAACCTTATTGGGCGTGACGACGCCCGTGTGGGCTGCAACCACCGCATCGAGAGCAGTTTCTTCCTGCGTTGTCAGGGCCGGATCGAACCAGATGTCTACGTCGTCGGGGTCGGTTATACCCTCGTCGATGCTGGATGAGGCCGGGACCGTGGCATCGTTGACGATCTCCCGTGCGAGCCCGGGAATCCAGATATCATCCCCCACGAGGGAGGTGAAATCGGTCGTCTTCGAGTAGGTGTACTTTGTCAGGGCCATTAGGACACCTTCAACATGATGAGCCTGCGACGGTACAGCGAGGAACTACCCGGGCCCGAGGACTTTCGGAAGATACCGTGGATCGTATCCCCCGTAACCAGGGATGTCAGGATGGTGCCCGAATCGAACGTCTTGATATCGTTTGCTGCCGTGGTATCGACAATCCTAGCGGTGTCCGCCTGAGCCACCGTAGTGGAGTTTTTCCCCACCGCCAATTCGAGTTGATTGCTCGAATTCGACCCCGAGCATTCACCCATGAAGATCACGAAATAGTCCCCGTCGGAAGGGGGCGAGATCGAGTTTCCCCCAAGGCCATCGACGAAGGTCTCACTCTCTGTGCTCGCCGTCACCGCCGTGTAGTACGTGGCTTGGGCCACAGTGGAAGCCGTACCGTCGAGACGGGGGTCCGTTTCGGTCACGTAGACGTTGGCAGCACTCGGGGCACCGTAGCTCCCGTCGAGAGCGTCGTTCTGGTCCCCGGTCGGGCCGGTCTTCACCCATGTGGAACTGATGTAGCACCAGTAAACCCCGGTGTCGGTCTCGAAGAAAAACGACCCTTCCGGAACAGCGTCCGGCTTGGCATCTGCGTTGAGACCGGAGACCTTCCAGGTCCCGTCGTTGTTGAGAACGGCAGAAACCGTCATACCTGGCTCCCATCCAAGGACCAGGGGCCGATGGTCGTAGTCAGGTCACCGCCTGTTGTGTTCGTCGCCCCGAAGCCCACAGAGGTGATCGTGAGCCCATCCTTTCCGATCGAGATGGCGTCTCGGGTCTCGGTCACCGCCAGGTTGGAGGTATTGGTTCTATCAACCGTGGAACCATCGCTGAGATAGAAACGGACGGTCCCGTGGACCCCACTTGCAGCCCCCGCACCCCGGGCCGGAACTACCCACCGAGCCGGCGTGATGCTCTGGTAACCCGTCGCGGGAGTAACCGCTACGACCTCCGTGTAGACCCCTGCGGGCCAGAGCTGATTGGACGCCCCCTGAGACTTCTCGAAGACCGCACCGAGGCCCTTGGTGGACGTGACCTTGAACCCGGCCGCATTCAAAACCGCATCGGTCGAGTTGAACCGAGCAGTCTGGCCTGCATCTATCTTGAGGGGTATTACGTCAGCCACAGGCTACTCCCCTACCTCGTTCTCTTGAACGACCCATCTTCGAGCACGAAAGTCCACTCCACTTCCTCACTGAAGTCACACCCGGCCGTTTTCGCGGCTTCTTGGACACGGTCCCGGAACTCCTTGTCAATGGGCTCCAGGATTTGCCCCGCGTTGCCGAGGACGGCCATGAACTGATCGAACGCCGTGGCCTTAGCCTTCACCATGGCCTCGTTCAGTGCATTCAGAACCGCAAGGTCTGTAGCTCCGACTTTGATCACCGTTCCCATGTTCGGGAGCTTCGATGGAGGCGCAGCGGAGAGATCCGGGGCATCCGAGGCCAAGGTTACTTTTTGAGTCGCCCTAGCCTTGGTTTTCCTTGGGGTCTTCTCCGCTGGTGCCTTCATCAGTGTCCTCCGGGGTTACTGTACCCCGCTTAGAGGACGACGATCTTCTTCACCTGGAGAAGCACCTTTGCCGTCTTGGAGGCGGCGTAGTTGGCGTTGTTCAGGCAAATCCCGACCTCGGCTACAACCTGCGTGTCCGCCGTCGGAGCCGTTGCCGTCAGCTTCCCTGCGCCAGCGCCCGTATCCGCCGCAGCGAGCGCCAGGAAAACCTGAGCACCGTTGCTGGGGGAACCTCCATCCGTCGTGAACTTCGCCGCCGCGATGAGGCCGTCGGTCGCCATCGACCCAGCCGTACCGGTGTTCACGCCGACTGCGAGCGAGGAAGCGACTGCCGCCGCATCCGTCTTCGAGACCGTATCCGCCGACGAGATGTAGCCGAAGTCGCCATCCGCCAAACCCGTCGTGGTCAGGCCGGTGATGATGACCGAGGAAGTCGCCAAACCCGAGTGGGTGTGGAGAGCGCCGACATCGGACCCATCGAACAGCTTGTCGAAGTTCGCCGCCGTGATGTTGGCGTTGGTGACCGCCACGCCCTCGATCTGGAAACGGGCCGTCCCGTTGCTGGGCAGATTGATGTTGCCGGTGCCCGTCGTGCCGAGGACCGCACCCGCCTGGACCGTGATCGCCGTGCCCGCTGCATTGACCGCCAAGGCCGGGGTCGCGTTCCCCTGGAGAGCGATGCCGCCCGTACCATTGAGCGTCAGGACGCCCGCTGTGGTGCTCCAGGTGGCCGCCACTGCCGAGGTCAGGGTCAGAGCCCCCGCACCCGAGGAGGACACCGTGAGGGCCGCAGAACCAGCGATGGTCGTACCACCGATGGTCGTCTTGCTCGTATCGGTGTTGTCCGCACGAGCGACGATCGTCGTCGCGTTGAGGCTCAACCACCGGAGAGCCGATGTACCGAACCCACTGGTGTTGTCCGCACCGGGGACGAGGTTCTTGCCCGAGGCGACGACGACATCCGTCGCTGTCCCGCCAGGAGTCAGAGTCAGGTTGGTGTTGCCGAGAGCGGTGACACCGGTCCCAACCCCGAGGGCGTCCGAAGACGTGATCCGCTGGTTTTGACCGGTGACGATGATTAGTGATGGATGAGTAGCCATGGCCTTTGCCTCCTAGGTCACAGGACCGTGAAGTCCTCGTCGAGATTGATGAGCAGTGTCGTAGAATCCTTCGCGACACCGACCTTTTTGTAGACCTCGCCCGGATTGACAGGCCAGGCAGCCGTGATGACCCCAGGCGTAGAAGCACTGAGGTAGTAGGGGGCCGCCGGGGTAAGTCCCGCAAACCCGCCAAGTTCTCCGTCTGTCAGAACCACACAAACTGTCGGTGCGGATTTCGATTTGATGAAACCTACGGTAGCGTAAGTCCCACTAGCGTAAAGACCCTGCGAGAGCCCGACCGTAGGGCCCGCTGCGCCCGTCAGATAGACGGCTTGGCCCACTACGGCTCCTGCGGGACAAACCGCAGTGAATTCCTCGTCTGAGCCGCCGCCCGTCACGGTGACATTGGCCTGTCCACCGCCACCGTCGATGACTGTGGCCCCGGCGGCGAAGTTCATGGCGGATGCGCCCGCGAGAATCGGGACGCCCCCCTGAAGAACGTCGATACCGCCCCCACCACCTGCGATAGTCACGTCGGCGGCATGGGCACCCCCGGAGACGACTGTAGCCCCCGAGGCAAAGTTGAGGTCCCTGACATTGGCCTGTACCAGAGCCCCGCCCTGGTACACATCAATCGCCCCGTCCTCTAGGGCCGCGACTCGGGCCTCCAAGGCCGTGATCCCGATAGCGGTCAGGATGTCGGGATCGAGCGTGAATGTGGATGTAAGGTATCCGCCAGTGATGAAACCCCGGATGTTCCCGTTCTTGTAGGACGTGGCGACGATCGACGTGTAGACGAGTTCGATCGTGTCGCCGGGATTGAGGTAAAAAGGACCTGGACGGTGGCCAGGGATCTCGTCTCCCCAGATATCCGTCAGGATGACTTGGCCGGGCTTCGCGCCGGTATGCGTCAGGTTGAGGACAATCCCGACAGTCATTCAAACCCCCGCCTGAGACCAGACGTCACTACTGTGGCCGGAGTATAGGCAGCCCAACGGTCAGATGAGCTTCCCGGGTATCGGGTTTGCCAGCAAACCATTCTTGAGCCTCAAGTCAGGAGGGTGAAGTCGTCGTCGGTGTTGATCAGAAGCGTCGTTGCATCCTTGGCCTGCCCTACCTTCTGGACCACTTGCCCGGCCGCTATCGGAGCGGTGGATGTGATGGCCCCCGGCGTTGTGGGATCGAGGTAGTAAACGACTCCGGGGGTGAGCCCCGCGAAGGCATTCAGCTCCCCATCCGTCTGGACCACACAAACTGTCGGGGTGGATTTGACCGAGATGAAACCGATCGCCGGGAAAGTGCTGCCTGGATGGATCCCCAAAGCCGGAGCAATGGCAGGGCCAGGAGCACCTGTCAGGTAGACGATCTGACCTACGGTGTCGGCGACCGCACAAGTCGCAGCGAAATCCTCGCCGCCGCTGCCGCCGGTAACGGTCAGATCCGCTTGCTGGCCGCCCCCGTCCACGACGGTCGTCCCCGAGACGAAATTCAGACTCGTGGCGGTCATGATCGGAACCCCACCCTGAAGGACGGAAAAACCCGCACCCGAGCCCCCGCCCCAGAGCCACCGAAAGAGAGTGCCGAAGCCGTCTATTGGGAGACTTGGGGGCCAAGGCATTGTTAAACCCTCCCGTGGGGAGTTGTCCGCATGGCAGTCCTCACTATTGAGGTGCCCTTATAGGCTGGCAAACGACCAGATCGGAGGCTAACCGGAAGCCGATCTGGGGTAGAGCATTACATGGAGACCCCGCACCCGAGAGCGTGGCTCCTCGGCTTCATCGTGCCGGGA
>Ga0307376_10004983_pt1 | contig 12039 bp, 19 predicted proteins | sample TR2MG_FD_202536 | JGI IMG/M metagenome (GOLD analysis project Ga0307376, IMG submission 202536) | Soil microbial communities from Risofladan, Vaasa, Finland - TR-2 | ecosystem: Environmental > Terrestrial > Soil > Coastal area > Acid sulfate soil | place: Finland: Risofladan, Vaasa | collected... | reverse complement strand
GATACATCACTTGTTGCCGACGCTCTTGAACGTGCTGGTGTGATTGATAACGACGTACAGATCGGTCAGAAGCGCGAAGTACGCGGGCACCTATTGAACGACTTCGTTAATGTGTGGGTGACAGATGTCGGCACGTTGCCCTGGGTTAGGATACGTGACGGCAAACCGATTCAAGCGCGGAAGGAGTCCCGCCCATGACCGCCAAGACGCCCCTGCAACCGCTGGACTACGCTGCGCTACATCTGTGTTTAACGGGTTATTTCATCGATAATGCCCCTGAAGCGAAGACCCGTGTGGCAACTGAGTTGTGCGATCTTATCTGCGCCCGGTTCGGCACGGCGACGGACGAGGAGACGCGACCGGAGATGACGGTCGAAGAACTGAGAACGGCCGAGGACGATCTTCGTAATCGTCTCAAAGTGGCTGAGGCGGCCGCTAACGACGCCATGTGGATTAAGGGTGAGTATCAAGTCCAGTTAGAGCTGGTTCACAAACAGGTCGCAACGCTCACAAAGAAGCTTGAAGCAGCGGAAAAAGAAGAATCACGCAAGATTGTTCGGGATGTCTTGGGTATCGCTGCGCTCGAAGATCGGTGCGACGCGCTGGAGGGATTGATCCAAGAGGTCGTGACTCACCGTGAGTGCAAGACGAATCCACCACCACCAGAGGGGACGCTGACAAGACGGAGAGATATCCACAAGCGGATGAAGGCCGCCCTATCACCCGCACCCGGCGCACCGGTCAAAGAACTCGAAGCGGAGAACGCGGCGCTGCGAGAACGGGTCAAAGAACTGGAAGAACAAATCGGTAATATGTCACAACACTACGAGGCTCTCACGCCCCCACGGAGGCCAAATGACTCAGCGCAAACTAACCAACGCCCGTGCGATCCGAGATCAGATTTGCGAAGAGGTGCGTATCGTAGACTGGGCGGCATCGTGGGGTCGCATGATGTCCCGTAACGGTTCCCGCGCTATTGAACTATCACTGGTCCGAGCACTTGATTGGGCGCTCGAATACTGGCTACGGCAAGCCGATCACGGAGGCCGACGATGAACCACAATGAGAAAGCCGTGGAGAACGTGGCGCGCATGATTTATGCAACACAGTGGGATGAATCTAAATGGAACGAACATCCCAAGATATCTCAAATAAGGCTAAGATACGAGGGGTACGCCGTTGCCGTGCTCGATGCGCTGGTGCCGCCAGGGTGGACGTCCGCTGATGTGCGTCAAGGTATTCTTGACTTTGATATTGTCGCAGATCACATCGAAGACATCCTCAACGGCACCGCGAACCTCGGAGGGGAACAATGCTAACATTTATCGCACGAGATTCGGCCAGCTATGTACCAATAGACGAACATCACCTTAAGTGCTTGGCGCGGGATGCGGACAACCTGTATGAATTATTGAGCCATCAGTTTGACGCCGACCACGACATCCTAAATTGCAACTGTTGGCTGTGCCAAGCATACACGATGGCCGTTGTAATGCATGTGTTTCTTGATGATGCGCTGGCCTATGCACAGCACAAGCGACAAGAAATGGTTGACCAACCACGCGCACAGAGCGGGGAACATGTTGCTCGCATGGTATGTCTTCGATGTCATAGTACACAATGGCGCACGGAATAGTGAGGCGCGATATAGTTACGAATACTACGAACCAGACCCAAGACAAGATGCGCGTCTCGGTCACCAAGGCCGCTGTCGAATGGACTGAGGGTAAGCGATCGGCGCACTCGCTCAAGACGCGGGTGCAATACTGGCTCAGAAAAGTCGCCAGCGCCCAGCGCCCAGCGCGGGAGGAGTGAGGGGATGTTAACGGCCAATCTGCAAGTCAACGGCGCGATGATCGGGCACTTGTATATCGTGAATCGGGAGAAAACGCCAGCGGGGGCACGATATAGCTATGAATACTATGAACCGGACAAACCCCTTACAAATGGTAGCGTACGCCACAATCCCGACAATGGAGCATTGGAACTCATCCGGCTAATCATTGCCGATATACAGCAAACCACCTAGCCCATCACGCCGCGCGCTGAACGGAGAGCGAGGGTCAACGTGAAATACCCAAGAGATCATACAATAATTGTTTTTGTTTCGGGGCGCTTTCGGGCACCGTCTATGTGGGACATAGAATGTAATATCCGCAATGCCGAACACCGCTCACTCGAATTGTGGCGGGCCGGGTTTGTGGCCCTATGTCCCCATATGAACACCCACTATTTTGATGGTGCGGCTCCCGATGATATCTGGCTCAAGGGCGACTTGGCAATGCTGGCCAGGTGCGACGCGATGTTGGTAATCGACAGTGGAGAATCGTCCGGCGTTCAGGCCGAGATCGCATTCTGCCACGAGAAAGGAATCCCGGTGTACTATGCACTCAAAGACCTACTCTGAGTTTATTGAACGGAAGCGATTCGTGGACTTGCCGAACGGACTTAGTGACATTCCTGAATTGAATCCGATGCTGTTTGATTTTCAGCGAGACATTGTACGATGGGCATTGCGTCGTGGCCGGGCAGCTATCTTTGCCGACTGTGGGCTTGGCAAGACCCCGATGCAACTGGAATGGGCGCGTCACATACCTGGCCGGGTGCTGATACTGGCACCACTGGCAGTATCTGAGCAAACCGTTAGAGAAGGTAAGAAATTTGGCATCCCTGTCACACAAGCCCGGACGCAAGAACAATCTGACGACGGCGAACAAATTACCATCACCAATTACGAAATGCTGCACCACTTTGACCCGTCTGTGTTTACCGGGATCGTCCTCGATGAATCGTCAATCTTGAAATCGTACACCGGGAAGATTCGCACACAGATAATTGAGTCCTTTGTTGACACCCCATATCGGTTGGCATGCACGGCTACCCCATCGCCAAACGATTACATGGAACTCGGGAACCATGCTGAATTCCTTGGAGCGATGACGCGTGTCGAAATGCTCTCCATGTTCTTTGTCCATGACGGCGGTGAGACACAGAAGTGGCGACTTAAGGGCCACGCTGAGGACAATTTCTGGAAGTGGCTATGCTCTTGGTCGATCATGTTTCGGAAGCCGTCCGACCTTGGATATGACAACGACGGATTCAACCTTCCCCCGATCCACGTCCATCATGTCATGGTTACATCAACCGCGCCGTCAGATACCCTATTCCCTATGCCAGCATCAACATTACAAGAACGCATTCAGGCACGCCGGGATACAATCGCGGAACGTACTGAGGCTTGTGCAAACCTTATTAATGGCAACAAAGCCCCGTGGCTTATTTGGTGCAACCTAAACGCCGAGTCATCTGCGCTGGCAAAACGCATCGATGGCGCGGTTGAAATCACCGGGAGCGATAAGCCGGATGATAAGTCGTCTCGGATGATGGGGTTTTCATCGGGTGACATAAACCGGCTGGTGACTAAACCATCGATAGCGGGATTCGGGATGAATTGGCAGCACTGTTCTAACGTCGCATTCGTGGGTCTAAGTGATTCATACGAACAATACTATCAGGCCACGCGCCGTTGCTGGCGGTTCGGACAGATCAATCCCGTTCACGTCCATATCATAACAGCTGATACCGAGGGAGCCGTACTGTCTAATATCGCACGTAAAGAGGAGGACGCACAACGTATGTCTGCGAACATGGTACAGCACATGGCCGATCTTTCATCCGAAGAACTAAAGGGAACTGTCCGCACTCGGGACAATTTCAAATCTGACAGGGTTGATGCCGATAGGTGGTCAATGATCCTCGGGGATTCCGTGGATGAAATCTCACACATTGAGAGTGATTCGATTGGGTATTCGATGTTCTCTCCCCCGTTTGCCAGCCTCTATACCTATTCGGCAAGCGAACGCGACATGGGGAATTGTAAGGATGGCAACGAATTTGCAGAGCACTTCGGGTATCTTGTACCGGAACTACTGCGTGTGACACAACCGGGGAGGCTCTTGAGTTTCCACTGTATGAATCTTCCTACATCAAAGACGAAAGACGGCGTAATTGGTATCCGTGACTTTCGCGGGGAACTGATCCGACTGTTTGAGGCTCACGGATGGATTTACCATAGCGAAGTCGTGATTTGGAAAGACCCCGTGACGGCAATGCAACGGACAAAGGCTCTCGGACTACTCCACAAGCAGATTGTCAAGGATTCGTGCATGTCTCGGCAGGGAATCCCCGACTATGTGGTGACGATGCGTAAACCTGGAGAGAACCCCAACCGCGTCGTGGGTCAACTGACAGAATTCATCGGTGACCCCGAGCGATTCCGGCAAGAGGGGAATCTCAGTATCGACATTTGGCAGAAATACGCCAGTCCGATATGGGACGACATTCGCGCATCGCGCACGCTTCAAGCGTCACCGGCACGGGAAGAGAAAGACGAAAGACATATATGCCCATTGCAATTGGATGTGATTGAACGATGTTTGCAGTTGTGGACTAATCCGGGTGATTTGGTTCTTGATCCATTCGCCGGGATTGCCAGCACCGGATACTGCGCCTTGAAAATGGATCGACGTTTCATCGGTTTCGAACTCAAAGAATCATACTGGAAAACGGGATGCGCCAACATGCGTATGGCCGAACAGGAGCTATCACAATCGAGACTACTTTAGGAAGTCCTCGCACTGTGAGCGACGGACGCGACATAGCGGAAAGGAAAGATAGATGACTACAAAAAGCACAACTAATGCAACGGCTCAAGCTATTGTTGAATCGTTCATCTCGCCGAATGTATCGGACAGAAATTGGGAGCCTGCTAACGTCGTTGACGTTCTCAGTAATTTAGCCCAAGCGGCCTACCGAGTTTCGACCGCAATCAGCGACGAAGCAATTCCTGGAACTGACGCCACAGGTGGAAAGGTTGGCTGCCTGGTCGAGGCGACTATGGGCGTGACGGCTGGGCTTGCGCAGATTGCAGACGCGATCTCCGACTTGGCACAGGCCGTTAGAGAAACACGTGAATAACGTGACCAACACAAATGCCATAGCACACGCCATCCAACGCGCCCGCGGATGGATCAGCGCCGGGGAACTATGCATCACACTCGGCATCCCGGAGCGACAGTTGCGGCTGGCGATCCACGACATGCGCCGGTCCGGTGATCCAGCGATCGGCTGTATTATCTCGGACGGTCGAGGATACAAGTGGACAACGGACTTGGCCGAAGTCAAGGCGATCTGCGAGAAAATCCGAAAGCACGCCGCCAACCAATATGCCGCGATGTCTGGCGTGCGACGTGCCGTCGAACGGGCGCAACCGGCCCAGGGGGTGCTGCTGTGAAAGCAAGACAAACCAAGGGCTGGGCAGTGTGGATGAGAACGAAGCGGGGCGGGTGGTTCGTCTCTGGAACATTCGCCAACTCCAAGACCGAGGCCATCCAACAATTCAACTACCGGGAATCGGTGGAGTCATGGTGCGATCGCCAGAAGAGTAATTGGCCATACCAGTGGAGAAACCGAGTCATGGTCAATGGCAAGCCGTTTATCGAGGCTATTCGTGTGACGATGAGTGCTGTGAGCAACACGCGGGGAGTGAGAGTCTAATGGGCAAGCACTGCAAAGCAACCGATTTCGACTACGATCGATTCTTTGAGACCCAGGTCGAAGCACAGGCGGCAAAGCGGATCGTCGCCCTCGTTATGGAGTGGCGGAACAACCCCAAGGCGCGGACCTCGCCGTTTCTCTGCGCTGTGTGGATGGCGGCGAGTAAGCATCCGGGGTGCAACCCCCGCGACAAAAAGGTGAGCCCATGACAAGCATTTCTCCATTGACTGCCGTGGGACCATTGTATAACATGGTGTTAGCGGCGGACGTGGGCGTTCTCCGTGACATTGCTGTTCCAAACCCCTGTCGGGCTGATCGTCTTGGCCCACGTTCGCCGATTGGCCTGGCGGGGGGGAGGACATTTGGGGGACAAAATGGGCGGCCGTAGGCGCGACTTCGATGGCACGTTCAGCCAAGAGAACATCCGCTTTTGGCAGACCGATCCGAGGATTCGGGGATCGAAATCAACAGTCAAAGTATTCGTCTTGTATGCCGGACAGGTAGCAGTCCAGGAGCGCCGGGAGTGCTTGCCTATGCAATGGGACCACAAAGCGATAGGCAACCTATGCGACTTGGACCCCAAGACGAGTGCAAGAGCGTTGAATTCCGCCAAGGAAAATTCCCTGATCGGCGTGGCTCCAGATGGCAGGCTAATCGTATGGGGGACAGCAAAAAGGCACCGAAACCTCCCTTTCAAAAACACGTGCATAAACGGTGTTATGCAGGAGCATAAAATCCCATTGCAGTACGAAGAGGCGCTATATAAGAGTAGAGAAGAGGAGATAAGAGTAGAGGAGAGTAGAGAACTACAAAAAGAACCAGCGGCCCAAAAAGCCGGGCCGCGTCTTTCTGAAACCGACCCACCACACTTCAACGTCGATGGCGCTCTCTGTGGAAAAATGCGAGCCGGTTGGAAACTCAGGTTTGGAGCAATTCAACACCCTCGAATGGATCACCTGCTCGCCAGATGCCGGACACGCGAGATTTCCCCGATCCGAGTCTTTGACTACGCCAAAGAACACCAACCAGACGATCCGCTGAAATACGTCCAGAGTCTACTCCGGGACGGTGACGGTCTTTGGCCAGACGATAGCGATCAATCGTGCGCCCAGTGGGAAGCGGAGGCGTCTGGAGCCACCGAAAAGAAACCAACCCGATCGAGCAAACCTACGAGGATAGGAGAATTGCTGTGAACTGGAACGATCCCGAACAACGACGCCAGTATTACCGCAAGTGGCGACACGAACACCCAGGCTACGGGGCTGCGAAGATGGCCGCGTATCGCAATGGCAAACACGCTAAGTGGATAGTTGCGAGCGATTTCAAGCGTATTTCGTGGGGGAACGATGGTTCAGGGACAGTACAAAGACAGACTGCCGAAGATCGTCAAGCGGCTCTCGCGGGATGAAGCTGTGCGCTACGTACTCGATGCGCTGATGGGCAAGGATTTGCCGTTTCAGCCAGATCAGTACCATGGCGGCGCGGCGCAGATACTATCCGATGCCATGTGTGTCAGTGAACCGTCGGTGCGCAACTACGCCACACGGGGCCGGAAGACTCTCGAAAAAAGTTACATCGGACAGTAAGATTGTGATAACACCCATCCCACCCGCCTGCCGTATTGTTTGCAGGGAGGCGGTACTTTGTGGCTCAGGGTAGAAAACTTCCAAACATCGAAAATCCCGACGACTTGGATGCCGTCGATCTCAAACTCTATGAGCACATGCGAGATACGGAAGATTGGACGTACCGATCTGCCGCCAAACATGCAGACGTTTCCGTTGAAACGGCATTTAGGCGGATTTGTCGGTTGCGGAAAAGCGACTTCGTCACTGCCATGCGTGAGGATTTGGAGCGCCTCGGCGGGAAGATCACGGATGCGATCAGCGCAGGACTTGATGAGAACAGTGACAGCAACCGTGCTTCTGTTGCTATTCGCGTCGCTACCGGCCTCGGCATTCTCGTTGACAAGTCCAAGCGTGAGCACTCAGGTCCAGGGGGAGGCCCCGTTCTTGGAGATTCAATCATCGTTCTCCCAAGCAATGGCCGTGGCGCCGATCCCGCAGGGTAAGCGGGTCATCGCTCCCCAGGGTCCGCAAGCCCAGGCCTTTCTTAAGTCGCCAGCAGACATCGTCATCTTTGGCGGTGTGGCGGGTTGCGAGAAAACCTACAGCATCCTGCTCGATCCGCTTCGCCACGTTCACGACCCAGCTTTCGAAGCGGTTATCTTCCGGCGCACGACCACCGAGATTCTCAAGTCCGGTGCGTTGTGGGATACGTCATATGAACTCTATCGACTCTGCGGCGCCGAACCAAATCGGACGCGTCTTGAGTGGCGGTTCCCGAGCGGGGCCAAGATTACGTTCGCGCACATGGAGCACGAGGACGATCGGTTTGCGTGGGCTGGGTCACAGGTGGCGGTCATCGCGTTCGACCAGGTTGAGACGTTTACCGAGCGTCAGTTCTGGTTCATGCTCTCGCGGAATCGGTCGGCGGCTAAGGTCCGCCCGTACATGCGGGCGACCTGCAACCCCGTGACCGATAATGATGCGATCGGCGGTTGGCTACATCGACTAATCCGATGGTGGCTTGACGACAATGGCCAGTTTGCCGATTGGGACAAGTCCGGTGTCATCCGCTGGTTCGTGCGATCCGAGATTGACAATAGCATCGAGTGGGGGGATAGCCGCGAGGAGTTGACGGACAAGCATGGCGAAGACTGCCAGCCCATGTCATTCACGTTCATCCCCGGTCGCCTTGAAGAGAATAAGGCCATGCTGGATCGCGACCCAGGCTATCGGGCGCGTCTCCGCAACCTGCTGCCGATCGAACAGCAGAAGCTCTTGCATGGCGACTGGTCGGCGCGTGAGGCTGCAGGCGACTTCTTCCAGCGGGAGTGGTTCGAGATTGTCGAGGCGAATCGTCCGCTCGTCCAGTCGATCCGCTATTGGGACCGCGCTGGCACGGCCAACAACCCCGGCGGTTCATGGACGGCGGGATGCCTGATGGGCAAGGACGATCGCGGCATGTTCTACATCGTCGATATGTCCCGCTTCCAGGCGACGCCGGCCGATGTCCAGACCAAGATCAAGAACGTCGCATCTCAAGACGGCAAGGATTACCGCGTGGGAATTGAGCAAGACCCAGGGCAGGCGGGCTTGGCCGAAGCGCAGACATACGTGCGCGAGATGGCCGGGTTTCAAGTTGTGCTGAATGTTGTCCGCGAAGCAAAGGGCGTTCGAGCAAAGCCACTAGCGACCCAGGTTTTCGCGGGCAACGTGAAGCTTGTTCGCGGTGATTGGAACGAGGCTTTCTTGCGTGAGGCCGAACACTTCGACGGGACGCCCAAGTGCGCGTCAGATCAGGTTGACGCGGCGTCGGGAGCGTTTCACATGCTGACGACGAATCAGACATCGACCGCGATCTTTGGGTCGGGGCGGGGGGTGCGCGTTGGCTGATTCATACTTCGATTTCCCCTGGCACGAGTCCGATGACGAACGCGCAAAGCGGATTCTACGTCGAGTCGTGTTCGTGCTTACTGGCATCGTAGCCAGCATCTTTGCGATTCCGATCGCGCTTGCCTTTGCTGTCACGTTCGCGCTGGCGCTCGCCGTCCTGACTCCGTTGGCGATGATTAGGCGAGGCACACCATGACCGTCCCCTCTGGCCACGTCCAACTCCCATCAGGCGTAATCGTCCGGCAGGACACGTTCGCCGCGTCCGTCTATCAGGATACGCCGCTCAAGGTCCACAACTCTGGGCGTCGCAAGTCCGAACGACGCGGCATCGACGATTGGAACCCAACCGACAAGAAGCGTGCAGAGACCATCGAGACCGCGCGACGCGCCGATCCGATCATCTCGCGCGGCATCCAGTATTACGTCATGCTGTCGATTGGCAACGGATTGCGCTTGGACTCCCGCAAGGACGCGGGAACCGACAGTGCGTCGGGCGATACCGTTCTCGATTTCTGCCGCACGTTCTGGGACGCGAACGAGATTGAGGACCAACAGGAAGTCATCGCGACCGAACTGACCGGCCACGCCAATCTCTACGCGCACATGCCGAAACCGGCGCGCGTTGATTCTCGTGAGTTCGTGCCGGGAATGCAGTTGATCCCGTCGGGCCAGATATTCCGCATCGCGACCAAGGATGGGAAGCCGTGGTACTATCGTCGCCAGTGGCGGGACCGCGAATATGCCGAACCGGAGAAAGCGGTGCGCGAAGGCGTCAAGGCCAAGGACTCGAAGGAGAAAATCTTCGAGCAAGACATCCTCGCCGAGGAGATGGTCCACTTCGCCATGAATCGCGGCGCCCAAGACTTGCGCGGTGTCTCGATGTTCGAGGCCGCGATCTACTGGTCTACTCTCTACCATCGCGTTCTCGATACTGTGTGGGCGTATGCTGTGGCGCGGTCGATGTTTGCGACTCATATCACGGTCAACGATGCGAATCCAGACCAAGTAGAAAAGACCAAGAACTACATCCAAGACAACATCCTGATCGATCGCGAAGACCCAACCGGCCAGACGTACAAGACCATCGGTGTTGGGCAAGTGCTGACAACCGGCGGCGGAATCACCATCGAGCAACTAACCCAGAGCATGGCCGCAGGCACGATCGATGCCGAGATTAGGCGCATCCTGCTTATGGCCGCGACCGCGCTGGGTCTGCCAGAGTTCGCGCTCTCGGATGGGAACTATTCTAACCTGGCGTCGTCACAATCGCAGAATGCGCCGTTCTTCCGTACGTTGCTATCGCATCAGCACCACATCACGCGGGCGATCCGACGAATTCTCCGCAAGGCGCTCGATTGGTACGTTGTAGCTGGCAAGAGCGGGATCAAGAGCATCAAGCCGCCGGACGACGGTTCTCACATCGTGGACTGGATCGAGATTCTCGCACCGAACGTGCTAGAGCCAGAAGTCAGCGCGATTGGGTCTATTGTCCTGCAATTGGTCACCGGCGGTATCTGGTCGAAAGAGTACGCCAATCAGTTCCTCGGGACCGATTGGGACAAGCAGATGGACCAGATGAAAGCGGAGAAAAACGCCGGCTTCGGTCCGCAGCAGCCGATGTTCGCGGGGATCGGGTTCCCGTCTGGCAATGGCAACGGTAACGGTAACGGCTCGCGTTTCAGTCTGGTGTCCCTCGAAGGCCGCGATGAAACGCAGGGAATCAAGAACCGGATCAAGAGCAAGGGCCAGCAGGCAATCGAGGACTTCGGAAAGAAGCTACTCTCGTTGAACGGTGATAGGCAAGCGGCACTGGAAGCGTTCGTCGAAGTCAACCGCAAACTCAAAGACGATCTTCAGTCGGCCATCGAGAAGGGCGAGAAGATCGGCGCGGAAAGTGTGGCGGCGTAGTCATGCCACGCGCCGACCGATTCAGGGTGATGATTCAGGGTCGCTTCGAACGCGACGCATCCCGCATCGCCAAGGACATGCTCAAGACGGCGTTCATGGCCTGGGAATCAGATGACGCGATAATCACGCAGGAGATCATCGACGATGAGATCGAATTCGCACAATACCGTCTCGAACTGGCCGCCGATAGCGCAACGTGGCAGGGGTTTCAAGTTGGGCGCCTCGATGAGATGGAGCAATCTGAGGTGCTGATAAATTGGATTTTAGAACCGGGCGCGGAACATTGCCCGACGTGTCTGGCGTTCGCGGCTGCGAGCCCGTACACGGCGGCGACGCTTCCGGGAGTACCAGCGCAAGCAAACACGGAGTGCAACGGCTCCTGCCGCTGCAATCTCGAACCAGTAGGAGCCTAATAGAGAGGGGTAGGGAAATGAAGAGGATTATCGCATTTGTCATGCTGTTCGTGCTCAGCGCGGCCTTCGGTCTTGCGATGGCGCAGCAGGGGCCGGGAGTCCAGCAGGGATTGGACGGCATTTACTTCAACTGTTTCGGCCTGAAAGACGGCGACACGACCGGGAGCTATGCGACCGCTGCTCCGCTCGATACCATTTGGACGATCCCCATCACTGCTGACTTCGATTCGAGCACGGTCTTCAATTCGATTACCTGGGATCACGTGTCGCTCGAAGCCTACTTTGTCGGTGGCGGCGGATCCGGTGATGTTGGATGGGCTGGATCGGATACGACTACGGCAGACGGGCGTGACTCGAACAACGTGCGGATTTACTTGATGCAATCGATTGATCGGCTTAGCTGGGTCCGTGTGGATTCGGTCAGCGTTACCGATACGATCGCCGTGTTTGGTGCCATGACCTGCAAGCAATATCCGTATGCGGCGATCGTCGTGCGGGGTCTTGCCAAATTGGGTGTTCGAGGGGCGAATGGCTGGATTCGAATTTGTTACGAGGGCGCAAAATGACCTAACCGCTGACAAGTCGGAACCCCGACGGGGGTGACCGACGACGAAAGTCTTGGGCTTGTTGATCTCTCCCGTTCCCAAGCAGGGGGAGTGACGCAAGCCCTTTTTGTCAGCAGGAGATTGACCAGATGGACAGAG
>Ga0307376_10004981_pt1 | contig 12049 bp, 7 predicted proteins | sample TR2MG_FD_202536 | JGI IMG/M metagenome (GOLD analysis project Ga0307376, IMG submission 202536) | Soil microbial communities from Risofladan, Vaasa, Finland - TR-2 | ecosystem: Environmental > Terrestrial > Soil > Coastal area > Acid sulfate soil | place: Finland: Risofladan, Vaasa | collected... | reverse complement strand
CAGTTGGCCCCAGCCAAAGAAACCGGCTATTGATATGAATACCGCTAATATGACAGGACTGAAGCTGCCGAAAATAAAGAACAAAGAGGCACAGAAGGAAATGATGGTACAGCCAATAACAACTGGTTTTCTGCCGATAAAGTCAGACACAGCCGGACAAATCCATTGGCCCGCAAAACCCAAAATCCCCGCGCCTGCTAAGACTGAACCGGCCATTACGGGGGATAAATGGTGGACCTTGGTCAAGAATAACGCATTGAATGAGTTACTTACCATCATCCACGTTAACGTGAGAATATTTATTATAACTATCAATCCAAATGACCGATATTTGAAGACCTCCCATAGAGATATCTTTTGTTCAGTATCTGAAATATTTTCGGTTGTCGTGTTTGTGCCGCTCCTATCCACAAACCACCGTAATACTACCAAGGAAAATGCTACCATGCCTACGCCTAATATTGGATAAACCCATTGCCATCCCAGCGATGCAGCAATCCGGGTAATAACGAGGGCTCCTACTCCTGCTCCAGCCAGAGTGTAGCCGCTGCTATAAATTCCCATGTTTAGACCACGCCTGGCCGGAGTTGATATGTCGGCCACCATGCTGTAACCCACAGAAGCACCGACGCCGTCCCCTACTCCAATCAAAGCTCGTATGAGTAACAGGCCGGCAAACCCTCCGGCAATGCCCAATAGAGCAGCCATTACAGCGGAGAAGAGCATGGCTGGGACAAACACTCGTTTCTTGCCGTAACGGTCGCCAAGAACTCCAAAGAGCCAACTGCTTACCGCCCACAACCCCGAGGTTCCCGATATCAGGAGACCGGCCTGCAGGTAATTCAGGTGAAAATAGGGTACTATAAAGGGAAACAAAAAGGCTATACCAATTCTATTCAGGCCGACAAATCCCCATACTACCGCCATCATGATAACCATACTATACTCATATTTGAAACTTAATTTGTTATCCATGACATATTCACTCCTTTTCAAGGTTTAATACCATATTATGTCCGTTTAAGTACAAACTTTTTGGGAGAATTGGCTTACTCCTTCTCTATGACTTTCATGTCGTTCGCCCCCTGACGCTCCCGGTTTATAAAAATTCTGACAATATATGCGACATAATTATATCTGCCGCTTCCCATATCCAGAAGAGATGTGGTTAAATGGCATGGCGGCACTGTCGCAGGGTTTTCTTTCCGCACCCCCCCCCTTGCCCCGGCAACTTTCTGCTACTTACGAAGGACTAGGCATCGGTGTAGCCATACGCGCTGCCGCATATCTTTATTCCTGTTATAGCGTCATTAGCATAATAGTCAGCGCCGGTGTATTGGCGGACTGTATCACTGCAGATGGTTCCACCTATTATAATACTTACCCCTTCTCGAATCCCTGCGGCAGCAACGGCGTCTACCACCTTCTTCATTTCCGGATAAGTGGAATTTAACAAAGCACTTAGACCAAGGACCTTTGCCCCGTTCTTAAGAACTTCTTCTACAAATTTCTCGGCTGGAACATCTACTCCCAAATCAATAACTGTGAATCCATGGCCAAAAGATGGACACGGCTGCATTTCTCCAACAACCCCAGGACAGAGTCTTGGTCCCCGTGCGCTACCGGAACCGCCGTCCAACCCTGTCCCCAACGGTAGCGGTGACTGTCCACGTTTCAGCGGCCCATGGGTACCACTCTGGCGCCGGAATGGCTTGCGGGGGTGGCTCTCCGGGCTCGCCGGTGGCCGGAAAGCCGGCCGACGATGCCTTGAACCAGGGTGGAGGTACGGGCAGGTCTTCCCCTCGGCCACCCACATCTAATTATCCACAAGGGTTGTAAGTTTCCACTACTTCCCCTATAATGGTGGTAGAGGTGGTGTTTTCATGCTTCCATCCCCCAAGATCAGCAAACACGTTAATGCCATCAAGAAAGACCAGTTGAGTCGCGATGAGTTGCGCGAATTGCTCCGAGTGATTGCGCAGGACTTTGATATTCCTATTGAAGAGGCCAAGGAAGGTCCGGAGGAGGATTTCTGGAACCTGTCCGCCGAAGAAAGCCGTCGTTTTAATGACCTCCTGGGCAGAGCAACGGAAGACCTCAGGGAAAAGCGTTATACAGAGTACAGGAAACCCTGACCATGAATCGGGAAATCAAATTTCGCCGCACCAAGACCTACGATGACGAGTTGGCAAACATCCGTGAGTTAAACCCGAAGCTGGCCGACCAGATCGAACAAAAGAGGGATTACTTTGAACGCTGCCCCCTCCCTATCGCCCGGCCTGAACGTGGAGGCACTTGAGGGTAGAATCACTCGCCCCGAATGGCTGACAAAATACCCAAGCTATACAGCTTTCGGGGAAACCAACAGGCGCGGGTGATTTTCTGGTGGGCAGAGGAAGGAGTTTGCGAGTTCCTTTTCCCTTTTGCCAAGCACTACACAAGAAGTTAACGCTGGCCCCAAGTAGTTCCTTATAAAGGCTGGGTTGTAGGACACCAGCCACTTCATTTTTAAGCCACCCTTACACCCATCCCGCCCCGGGTTTCCGGTGCCTCTCCGTGCCCACTCAGCTACCCCGGCTCGCCGGAAGACGGTGACATCCGTTGGCCAGCGGTAGTGAAGAATCGACGTGCCCGGGGTAGCGGCGGTGCCGGGACACGGAGTGGAACCGGCTAATCCCGCCGGGCCAACTCACCGGAGCCACGCAAACCAACCTCTTCGACCGTCACGAACACCGCCAGAGAAAAAGAAACCCCGGCCCGTCGCGGCCAGGGTGTTGCCTACGCATCGTCTTTCGTGTCCGCCGTTCCGCTTTCGCCGTGGCTCCGGTCACGGGTACCGCTGCCCTCTGGTTTGGCGCACGACGGGCCACTCCGTTCGGCGTTGCCTTCCTCCCACTGAAGCGAAAACCACCCTCACATTTGCCCCACAACGCATCGAAAAGCCGCGGGTAGTAGTTTGATGCATTCCGGCGGCTAACGTCGGCAGTACGGGCTTCTGGGTGGCCTTGATACGTTTTGGGACAGATGGACGGGCTAGACAGCACTCCGCACCCACAATGGTCGGTGACCGTCACCTCCACGTTTCCCCATGCCTAACCCATAGCCGGCGCACCGTTCCGTTATCCAGGCCAGCACCACTTACGCAAGAGGGTAGGCCCCCTTCGATTTCGTCGTATACCACTGAAAATACCCTTCCCCCCGTGGTTAGACAAAATCCAAGACGATTACCTTAAAATTGGGTAAAAACCATGAAGAAGCATAGCGCAGAAAGAGGGTTCTCAGCCTATATTGTCGAAGTCCATTTCAGGACATTTCCATTAAAAGAGGGGATTGCGAAGTGCGCAAATTCATCATCGCGGCCATGGTGGCATCTCTTGTTTTCCTGACGTCGTTTTCGCCGCCGGCCCCGGCGTCTTCTCTCCACAACGCCGTCTTCACCGTGGGGCAAAGCAAATATGTAGTTGACGGCCAAGCCCAGCAGATGGACGCGGCTGCTTTCCTCCAACAACCCCAGGACAGAGTCTTTGTCCCTGTCCGCTACCTGGCCTACTCCCTCGGCCTGACTGACAGCGGCATCACCTGGGACCAGACCAGCCAGATGGCCATCCTTACCCTTGGAAACACCACCGTGGTGTTGTCGCCCAAGGAAAAGACCTATTACCTAAACGGGCAGGCCAACCAGATGGATACCCTTCCCTTGATCAAAAGCGGCCGTCTTTACCTGCCCGCCCGTTACGTTGCCCAGGCCTTCGGCTACTCCGTCAGCTGGGATCAGTCGACTGACTCGGTTGTAATCGGGCCGGCCTCTTCGACCGGTACACAGTCCTCCGCGCCCGCGGACTACAACGTACAGATAGTACCGCTACCCTCGTCTGCTCAGGCGGGACAGGCGGTCCAGTTGGATATATCGGTCACCGGAACCAATAACCTGGCGGCATCCAGTGTTACCCTCGTTTTAACCAGTAACTCTTCTACGGCGACGTTGAGCCCGGCGGAGGTGGTAACGAACGCCAGCGGCCAGGGAGTGGTCACGGCGACCGATACCGCCGCCGAAACCGTGACCTTCACGGCGACCGTCCTAAATTCTAATACCACGGCCACGGCGTCCGTACAGTGGACCCAGTCATCCACCCAGACCGGCGATTTTACCGTCCATTTATCGTCTTCCACCACCTCGGCCACGGAAGGTCAGCCGGTGGTGTTCACGGCAACGGTAGATAGCAGCGCCGGCAGCCCGGTCAGCGGCGCTGGGGTGACCGTCGCCTCCAGTTCGGCCAACGCCCTCCTCAGCGCGACCAGCCTGGTCACCAACGCCCAGGGACAGGCTTTCTTCACCGCCACCGACAACTCGGCGGAAAACGTAACCTTCACCGCCACCCCCACCGGGGGCGGATCTGCCCAGACAACCAGTGTGATTTGGTCGGCGCCACCGTCCACACCTACTTACACGTCGTATGCCACCACCCCCTCACTGGCGATTTCCTCGACCGCCACCGCGGCCGCCCTGGGCCAGCCGGTCGAGTATACGGTGACCGCCACCGGCAACTACGGCGTGGCCGCCGGTACTGCCCTGGCGGTCACCTCCAGTTCGGCCAACGCCCAACTGAGCACCACCACTCTCACAACGAACAACGCCGGGCAGGCCTTCTTCACCGCCACCGACAACATCGCCGAGACTGCGACCTTCACGGTCAGGATGTCCTCCGAGTCTGCGGTAATGACCAGCGCCACCACCCAGTGGCTTGCCTCCTACACCCAGACATCCTCCCAGAGCGGCAACTACTATCTGGATATGTCCGCCACCACCCGGTCGCCTGTGGAAAGTCAGCCGGTGGTGTTCACGGTTACGGTGGGCAACAATGCCGGCAGCCCGGTCAGCGACACAGGGGTCAGCATTACTTCCAGTTCGGCCAACGCCGTGCTCAGCGCCACCAGCCTGGTCACCAACGCCCAGGGACAGGCCTTCTTCACCGCCACCGACAATACCGCGGAAACCGTGACCTTCACCGCCACCCCCACCGCGGGCGGATCGGCGCAGACAACCAGTGTGACGTGGTCGGTCCCACCGGATACATCGACGACATATACAATCAACAATTTCTCCGAGCTGCAGATTTCCTCGACCGCCACCACGGCCGCCTTGGGCCAGCCGGTGGTATACACGGTTACCACCGTCAGCGGCTACACCCTGCCTTCCGGCAGCACACTGCTGGTCACATCGGGTTCCACCAACGCTCAACTGAGTAACACCATCCTCATTGCCAACAGCGCCGGCGAGGCCTTCTTCACCGCCACCGACAATACCGCGGAAACCGTGACCTTCACCGTTAAGCTGGCGTCCAGTACAGGGGTTATGGCGGTCAGCACAACGCAATGGCTGACCTCTTACGCCCAGTCGAGCGATCTTCTGAACAACGCGCCGATCTATCAGTTGAGCATTTCGTCCTCGTCCGGAACCGCCGCCGAAGGCCAACCGGTTGTGTTGACGCTGATGGTCCTCGATAACAACAGTCAGCTGGCCAGCGGGATAGGGATTTCCCTGATCAGCAGTTCCGGCAACGCGCGTTTGAGTTCGACCTATGTCACGACCAACAGCCAGGGACGCGCCTACGTCACGGTGACCGACAACGCGGCCGAAAACGTTACCTTCACCGCCAGTATGGCCAACGTAACCTCGCGGACTCCCTACGTCACCACCACCGTCCAGTGGTCATACCAGACGAACGCCTCCACGGGGTACAGTAACAGCCGAGTGACGGTTTCCGGCTATTACGCTGCCCTGTCGGAGTCCGCTGAAAGCATGTCCACCGGCCAGCCGGCGGTCCTGACCGTGACCGTGACCAATAGCAGCAACCAGCCGGTTAGCGGCCTCAATGTCCTGCTGTCGAGCGGTTCTGCAAACGTCCAGTTGACCGGAACTAACTCCGTTACCAATAGTCAGGGACAGGTCTTTTTCACTGCGGTGGACAATACAACGGAGAACGTGACTTTCAGTGTGCAACTGGAAACGAACGGGACCTATAGCACACCGGTAGCGGCGGGAACCTTGCAATGGTACAATTAATCGCGCCCCGGCGGTAACCGGGTTAGGCAGCATCAAAGACAAGAAACCGGCAGCCTTGGCGAAAACTGCCGGTTCCCTTTTTTCATTTGAGGATGAGGACACTTCTGCACAGTCTGGTTCCAGCGTACCGCCCGTCCAGGTAGAAAGCTCAATCAGGCCGGCCGATACACCGATATGGCCTGCTTCACCGCCCCCCCCTCCCCGGCCCAAAGTCCTGGGTTTTCTTTAACCGCAGCAGGTGTTTGTCTGCGTTGTGAAGTACACAGGCAGGCCTTCGTCCCTGGATTGCTCGCACTACATCACGCCGCCCGTCGGGCGAGGAAAGCACATCTACTGCGTACTGCTTAATTGCAGATAATTGTACAGGACGACCGCCGCCTCGGCCCGGGTGGTGAGTTCCAGGGGCCGGAAAGTACCGTCCGGAAAGCCGCTCATCAGGGAACTGCCCAGTACTAAGTTGATTCCATTTACTGCCCATGGGTCTATCGATGCGTAGTCATCAAACTGGGTAGCATCGCCGGCCGTTGCGGAGTCTCCCAGAAGATGGGCTACCATGACCGCCATCTGTTCCCGGGTCACGGGAGCGTCGGGCTGGAACACCCCGCCGGCACCGCTGACTAGGCCGTCATTGTAAGCGGCGGTTACGTAGGGCGCGTACCAGGCGTCGGCAGACACATCGGCAAACGGTGTCGTACCCGTAGCCACGGGAGTCAGCAGGGCCGCCTTCGCCAGCATGACGGTAAACTGGGCCCGGGTGACGTCCCCCTCCGGGTCGAATTGCCCCGGCGCCGTGCCACTCACCACATTGGCCCCCAGAAGCGCATCCACTGCCGTCTGGGCCCAGGGGGCCAGGTCCATGTCCTGGAAGACCTGGCCGTTGACCTCTACGGCGAAGGTCCCCAGGGAAAAAGTGTTCGCCGTGACGGTGTTGCTGCCCGTATCGACGCTGCCGCAGACCCAGGTCCAGCTGCCGCTTACCGGATTGTACAGGTACAGGCCTAGCCGGCTGGGGCTGAGGTTGCCCAAAACCGACGGGTCATAAGTGAGAGTAACGGTGACAGCTTGGACGGGCTGGGCGCCGACGGCCTGGATGCTCCACTGGGGGCTGGCCGAAGTAAAGCCGGCGGGAAAAGGGTAAGACGACGGAAGCGGCGACATGGACACGTGAACCTGCTTGCTGAAAGCCCCGGGTGGAACGGCCAGAGAGACCGAGTTGTCGGGAGTGGACAATGTGCCACCGGAGGAGTCGATTGACCAGTTACCGGGGGTATTGTCGAAACCGGAGGTTCCGGCATTGCCGGGAACAACCTTGGGTGGCGGCTCCTTGATGGTCAAGGTAAAGCCAACGTCTGTGCTGCGGTTGATGCTGTCGTACACCCTGAGGACTATGAGGCTCATGCCGGTCAGGGTTGGTTTGCCTTTGATAGTCGCAGACCCGCCGGAAGTAGTGAGTTCCAGTCCCGGCGGCACGTTGTCAGCCAGCCACTCGTATGTCCCCACCCCGCCGTTGGCGGAAAACGTGGCGGTATAGAGTACACCGATCGTTCCTGAGGAAGAACCGCTAGGTTTGATGGTCAAAGGCGTCAGGGCCACATTTTTGACAGTCAGGGGAAGAGTGGCGATGGCGCTGTTACCGGCGCTGTCAGAGACCGTCACCGTGACCGTGAATGTCCCGCCCTCACTGGGATAACCCCCGATCTTGGCGGTCCCCACGGAAGAAGTGAGCTTAAGTTCCGGGGGCAGGCCGCTAACCTTCCAGGCGTAGTTTCCCGTCCCACCGCCGGCGGTCAGGGTGGCGTAATAGAGTTGGCCGGGCGTGGCAGTAGGGAGGGTTGTTGTGGTTATGCTTACCGGGTTTGCGGATGAAACGAGGGCAAAGCCACCTTGATCGTGCCCACCGTCTAAAGACAGAGCCATGCTCGCCTGGGAGGTGTTTGTGCCGCTCGGGTCAGATGGAAGGGGAAGGCCTGAACCAGACGAGCCCGGCCATTGGGCGGGCCTAATCAGGCCAGCCGTTGTAACCGCCCTGGCTCCTGGCTGGCCTACCACGGTAAAGAGGCCGAAGAGCAGGGAGACCAGACAGACTGCTACAAGAAGGCTGATCCGTCCAGCAGTAAAATGTGCTGGACCGGGCACTTTACGGCTAACGTTTGTTTTTGCCATGTCCACCCCTCTCCATTTCGGGTAGTCAATTCTGATTATAGTATCGGTTGGTTTATGAATCCAATTGATAGGATCCGGCCCACCGACGGAACTGGAAAACAGGTTCTCGGCCTGGCGATTGACTGCCTAAACCGTCCAACCAGTCGATTACCGCCCCGTCCCGGTTTTCCGGTGGTAAATTACGCCCGGTCCGGCACAAGGAAAACCGGACAAAACATCGCCGCCTTGAACTAAACCTGACAACAGGAATAAAAAGGCCCCCGCTGGGGGGCCTTTAGACCGGGCTGATCGAAATCAGTGAGTTGTCTGAGTAAGAATCACCTGCCGGTTAGCCGCATTCCACTGGACAGTGTATCCGAACTGCTGAGCCACCCACCGGGCCGGGAGCATGGTACGGCCGGAAACTATCGTCGGAGCGATGTCCATCTGGACGGACGTATAGGTACCGAGCCCGGAAATCTCCATTACCTTGCTGCCGATGGTCAGGATCATCGTTGTCGCTGGGGTGCCCCGGTGGATCAGTGTGACAGTCTGCGTTTCGGCATCCCATGTGATATCCTGCGGGACTACCCCCAACGCCTCAGCCAGGTAGCGTACTGGTACGAGGGTATGACCGGATGCCTGGTCAACCACCGGTACGACATCCATCTTACTCACCTGACCATTCACGGTGTATGATTGACTGCCGATGGTGAAAAGAATGGTGTTAGGTTGTGGCGGCGCTGACTGCGCCGGCGAGGAGCCGACCACCGGAGTCTGGGGATTCACCGTCAGCGTGTAGGTCTGGCTGGCCGTGTATACCGTGTTGTCCTTTACGGTCACGGTAAAGCTGTAGGAACCCGCTGTGGAAGGGGTGCCCGAGAGGGTGCCGGCAGTAGATGAAAGGGCAAGCCCGGGCGGCAGCTGACCGGAGCTGATAGAAAAGCTATAGGGTGAAAAACCGCCGCTGGTGATCACTGTGGTGTTATACGGCTGCCCCGCAGTGGCAACCGGGAGCGAAGTGGTTTCTATGGCCACCGCCTCACCGGGATTGTTCACCAAGATGCCGGAACCCGCAGTCTCGCGGGGAATCATCTTGTCGGTGTCGGATACGGTTATGTTTATGGGACCAGGGCCGGCTCCTGCCACGCTGGAAACCGGCAGGTTGACCAACACCGATCCCGTCCCGCTGAAGGTAGCGGAGGACGGCGCAGCGGTGATCCAAAATGAAAGCATGCCCGATCCTATCAACGGAGTCGAGACGTAAGCGCTTTGCACCACGGAGCCGTCGTTGTTCGCTCCGGCCCAAAAGGCGTTTTGGACCGTCGTCCCCGGGTTATACTGCGGGACCGACACAAAGGCCGGGATGGGGTCATTCTGGTCGAGTGTTATGCCGCCGGGCATGGTGAGAATTATATTGTCGCTTTGACTCGGGCTTACATCCATCCCGGCTATTTGGACGGTACCAAGATTACCGGTGAAAGAACTGCTCACGTTGGGTGAGCTGAGAACACTCACCGTGGCCAGCGCCCAGGCATGCCCCGGAAAGGAAAGACCGGCGGCCACGAGGATAAAGGCGACTGCCAGAGCACCGCAGACTCGGGATAGCTTTCTCTTTGGCATCTGGTGAACCCCCTTGCGAAACATGGATACAAAAAAACAGGCTGACCGTGACCCGAACTACCCTCGAAAACATAGGGCTATTCCGGTCGCGGCCAGCAACAGGCGTAAGGCGACGAAACGATGTAACCTATTGTTGTTCGCTTGCCGGAATGTTGACCGAACCATCCCTGGTCATAACAGCAAGGTTCGCTTCAGCCAGAAGAAGCGCATGCAAGTCGGCCTGGAGACCCTGATTGGCCGACAACAGCTTCAATTCGGCTTGCAGCAGGTCGTCCTTGGTTGACACCCCGGCATTGTAATTGGCCTGGGCGTCGCTGTACGCGGATTGGGCGGCAATTTGGGCCTTGACCACGGAATTGTAGGCGTCCTGGACGGTTCCGATCGCGAGATAGGCCGACCGGGCTCCGGCCTCCAACGACTGAAGGGTCGCCTCCTCGGCGAGCTGATCCTGCTGACTGGTATTGTACACGTTGGTAAGAGGATCCGTGCTATCCAAGGAGTTTTGCTGCCCGAGCCAGGTGTTTTTGGCCACAATGGCCGGGTAATAGTTGTTGAGGGTATCGGCGACAGCCTGGTCGGCGTCGGCCACCCCGATATTGTAGCTGGGATCGTCAGTAACCTGCGTGGTAAGATTGGACCTGTCGGTTGTGTTGGCTCCTGTTATGGTGTTAAAGCTGACATAAGCCGCGTCAACCTTCGCCTGATTCTCGGTAAGCAGGCTCTGTTGCAAGTCGAGGGTCGATTTGGCGGCGCTTACCTGGGTGTCCGTGTAAACGCCCGCCTGCTTTTGGGCCTGGGCCATGTCATAAGCCAGTTGGGCCTCCGCCACCGATTTCTCGGCGATCTGCTCGTTGTAGACGGCATCCTGAACCCCAAAGTAGTCTTCTTCGGTTTGATAGATGGTCGTGTTCCGCGTGTAGGTCAGGTTGGCGTAGGCATTCTGCTGTCCGATGCCCTGAGTTATGAAGTTGCCGGTGGAAATGGAACTGATAAGAGAGTTATTGGCCGCATTTACACCGAACTGGGCGCTTTTCAGGCCGATATTGTATTGTTGGGCCGACTGGATGGCCTGGTCCAGGGACATCCCCTGGTCCGGGGAACCGCTCTGCGCCCAGGCCGTCACAGGTAGAGCCAGCGCCAGAAAGACTGCACCTAACAGTACCGCCGGATGCTTTTTCAGGAACATTTAATACACCTTCTAAGGTCAGGAAAACCCAGGCCCCGAAGGGCCTGGGTTTTCCCAATTTGGTTTTGGTTACAGGTTACGGTTCTAGTAGTTGATCAGGACTTCCTGGCTCGTCGGGATCCAGCCTACCGTGGCACCGAGGGCTTCTGCCACCCAGCGCGCGGGAAGCATGGTCCTGCTGTTGACGATCGTCGGAGCAACGTCCATGGTCTGGGCGGTGCCGTTGACGGTCTCAGTGGTGCTGCCGATGGTCAGGACCACGGTGTTGGAGCCCTTGGTCAGGGTCACGGTCTGGGTCGTAGCATCCCAAGCCGTGGTGGCACCAAGCGCATCAGCCAGGTAGCGGACCGGTACGAAGGTGCGGCCGTTGGTGATGTACGGGGCTACATCCATCACGTACTGGGTGCCGTTCACGCTGTAGACGGTGCCGCCTACGGTGAACTGAGCCGAGCCGGTGCCGGAGACTCCGGTCTGACCGGTGGTGACGACGCCGTTGGTCACGTTGGCGACCGGAACGGTGGCAACATAGTTACCGGTGATGCCGAAGTTCCCGTACTGGTTGCTGTCGGTTTGGACCGTGGTCGTCTGAGCATCAATGAGCGCGTTGCCACCGATCTCCAGGGAGATGGGGCCTACCGGCACCGAGTTATCAATGTTCAGCGACAGGCCGCTCACGCTGATGGTGCCCGGAGTCGAGCCGCTGCTCTGGGTCGTGATGGGGATGTTGATTTCGTTGTTCAGGCCGTTGTTGTAGCCGGTAAGCATGGCGCTACCGATGGCAAGGTTGCCGGCCGTAACAGCTACGGTGGGCGGTCCATCGAAGGTCACGCCGGTCGGCGCCAGGATCGAGAGGGTGTGCTGCTCCAGATTGCCGGCAGCGGTCTCAGCGATGGTGAAGTCGCTGATCTTCTGGTTCTGCTGACCGATAACCACGGAAGGCGCAGGAGTGATAGTCGCGGTAGCCGTTACCGAACTGGCGATGGTACCGTCCTGGACGGTCGTGTTGATACCACTTCCGTTGATGGTGATGTTCA
>Ga0307376_10004978_pt1 | contig 12060 bp, 21 predicted proteins | sample TR2MG_FD_202536 | JGI IMG/M metagenome (GOLD analysis project Ga0307376, IMG submission 202536) | Soil microbial communities from Risofladan, Vaasa, Finland - TR-2 | ecosystem: Environmental > Terrestrial > Soil > Coastal area > Acid sulfate soil | place: Finland: Risofladan, Vaasa | collected... | reverse complement strand
ACCGGCGACCCCGCCTCGGACGTGGTGAGCCTGAAGAATTACCAGAACTGCCTGTTCCTGGTGCACAAGGGGGCGGGCGCGGCCGGCATCGTGACCTTCACGGTCGAGGCCTGCGACGACGTCACGCCGAACAACACCACGGCGCAGGCGTTCGACTACAAGACCTGCACCTCGGGCGACACGTTCTCGGCCCCGGCGGCAGCGACTGCCGCCGCGGGCTTCATCTCGACGGCCGGCGCGGACCAGATGTACGCAATCGAGGTGGACGCCGACGCGCTGCCGGCCGGCTACCCGATGGTCCGGCTCCAGTGCACCGAGGTGGACTCGACGGCAGTGGACGGCGGGGGCATCGCCATCCTGGGCTATCCGCGCTACGCCGCCGACATCATGCCGACGGCCATCGCCTGAGAGGGCCGATCGTGACTGAAAAGGCTGGGACTGATCCGGGGAAGGGGCGGGAGAAGGACAAGGCCCGCCCCGAGCCGGACGAATCGAAGGAACTGGCCGCGCCGCCCGCCGACAAGATGATGAGGCGGCCGGGCAAGTCCAAATAGGAGCCAGAAGCCCCCGAATGACCGAACTCCCCGCCGCCGGGACCGACGCGGGCGGGGACGGAGGGACGGGGCCAGGGAGGCGACCGGGGATCGGGGCAGACCATCCCACAGACCCCGCCCCTGACGGCGGAACCGCCGCCGACAGCAACGGCCATCCCGGCGGCCCGAGCACGGATGAAAGGAGAATCACGTGGGAGGGGACAATCTCATAACCACCGACTGGTACCAGGGCAACTTCCAGTTCCTGGAGAGCCCTGCCGGATCAGGCGGTCAGGTCCACTTCGGCAAGGACACCTACGGGGTCGACGTCAAGCTCTTCGGCGCGACCACCGGGGCGTTCGCCATCTGGGACGAGTCCGCCGACAAGCTGATCTTCGACAAGTCGGACCTGCAATTCGGCGATTCCGACGAGCTGCGTTTCGGTGACCTTGCGGCCGGCGATATCGTCATGAATTTCGACGGCACCAACTTCGAGATCGAGGGCGCGGCCGCCGCGACCACATTCTTGATCGGGGCCGACTCAAAACTCCTGAACGCGACGCTGAAGGGCGCACTGACTGTCGGCAAGAACGACACCGGGCACGACGTGAAGTTCTTCGGAGCCACCAGCGGGAAGTATGCCCTCTGGGATGAGTCGGAGAACACGCTGGTCATCTCCGGGGCCACGACTCTTGGCGGGACGGTCACCATTGGCGGCGATCAGACTCTCCAGGGGGCCGGAACGGGCGCCGACGGATTTCTCATCAAGAATCCGAAGAACGCCGCCGCCGGGACGCTGACGGGGACGGCGCTCAATGTCGAGGTCAGCATTGGCGGGACAGCCTACTATTTCCCGATCTACCCGAACAAGACGTGATGACGTGATCGGGAGGGTTGTCATTCTCAGTCCGGGCGAGCCGCCTCCTCCGGGAGCGGTTCGCCTGGGCGAGCCCCGGACCCGGTTGGAGGCCGAGCTGATGGGGCTGGAGTATTCACTTAACGACGGCGGGCTGCTCGACCGGGTGCTCAGGGAGGCATCCATCAGGGCGGCCCGAGAGGCTGAGGAGGGAGTCATGCTGTTCGGAGTCTATGAGAGAATGCTTCTGATCCGCTTCCTGCCGGGCCAGGGCGGCGCCCTGTTCCTGCAACTCAGGCGGCGGGTGGCCGAGGCGGCCTCATTCAACGAGGCGGAGCTGGAGGCCCTGAAGCTACGGGAGCAGCGCGTCTGCCGGAAGTGCAGCGCCGAGAGCGAGCACCCGCATTACGGCACGGACAAGCTCTGCCCCGAGTGCGGCGGCCCAACCAAATTCGCCGGAGACGTGCGCTGGGACCGGGCGGCCGACCTCCAGATCGGCGAGAAGGAAATCCACGTGCCCGAGCCAGTAGCCGCCGTGGTCCGCGATCGGCTCCGCGAGCTGGACAAGGATGGCAAGATCGGCGAAGCGCAGCTCGAGTTCTACCTGAAGTTCAATCCAGACCAGCGGCTCGGGGCGGACGCCGAGAGCGGCGAGCCGGGCGGAGACGAGGGAGAGAATGCCGGAGGCCCTGCCTGAGTGTTTCGGCGAATACGGCTATGGGGCCGGGGAGCGCGGCGACTTCCACTGCGCCGCCTGCCGACACCTGGACTACTGCGTGAGGGAGACCGAGCTTCTGACCGGCACAACCGCCGGCTGCGCCGGATTCCTTAATGTTTATCTGGACAATATCAGCCGGGGATTGGAAACGAGGGCTGGCTCGGAAAGGCCCAGCAACATCATCCCGTTCCCGGCGGACAGGCTGAGGAGGCTGAAATGAAGTTCACGCTCCAGGAACGGTTCAACCTGATGGGCATCTTGCCGCGCGAGGGCAACATCCTGACGGCCCGCGTGCTCCACGACCTCCGGCAGAAGCTCGCGCCGAGCGACCGGGAGGCCGAGGAGTTCGCCATCCGGGCGGACGGCCAGACGGTCCGCTGGGAGACCGAGCAGGCCGAGGGCCGCTGCGAGGCGTGCGGCGTCACGGCCTACGACCCGAAGAACGCAGCGAGACCGAACTGCCCGAAATGCGGCAAGCCGATGCTCCCGACGGGCGAGCACCGGCCGCTCAAGAAGGACAAGGACATTGCCATCGGCGCCGACTCCCTGACGCGCAAGGTGGTGGTCGACGCGCTCAAGGACCTCTCGCGGCGGAACAAGCTCGACGTGGCCAACCACTGGCCGCTCGTGGAGAAGTTCTTCAGCAAGGCCGACTTTGAGGAGCTTGAGGCCGAGCTGGACGAGCCCGAGCCCGAGCCGGCCAAGGATGAGGTCGGAGACAAACGCAAGGCGGCCGCCAAGGCCGGGAAACCCAAACCATAGGAGGAGACGGCCATGGGAAAGATGCTTTACCTGCTGGCGAAAAAGGGTGCCGTGCGCGGCGTATACGACAACCTGCCAGCCGCCAGGGAGCAACGCAAACCCGGCGACCAGATCTGTCGAGCCACGCTCAACGCCGAAGCGGCTTCCGCCGAATATCTGGATGCAAAGACGGGCGAGTGGATCGGCCCGAAGGTAAAGGGGGGCTGAGCGCATGAGGCAACGATTGCGGGCTCTCACCCTGATCCTCTGCCTGGCCGCCATCATGGCGATCTGCGCCTGGGGGTCCGGGACGAGCACCATAACCGAGATCGACTGGGCCTCGGTCCAGAAGGTCACGCTCGACTGGCGGGCCGACAGCGCCGGGACCGTGGACACCGTAACGACCAAGCGTTACACGGGCATCATCTGGCGCGTGTCGGTTCAACCGGACACGGGGCGGCTGCCGCTCGACAACTACGATCTGGTAGTCTACGACGAGGACACCGTGGACGTGCTCGACGGCGACGGGGCCAATCTCGACAGCCTGACGACCTATAACCTGACTCCCGTGTCGACCAAAACTATTGAGACGGCCATCATGGGGTCAACGCTGCGATTCGTGGTCGCCAACGCCGGCTCGGCCGGCTGCGGCAAAGTCCACGTCTACGTGAGATGACACAATGACGGAGTCTAAAGCGCGTCAGGTGCACCAGTGGACGATCTCGGCGACCATGGTGCTGATAACACTACTCCTGGCCTACATCGCCGCGCCGCTAAGCCGCGACATCCGGGACGCGACGGCGGCCATTAACCAGAACACAATCAGGATCGCCGCCAACGAAGTCCGCTACCAGCAGATAGATGCCCGGCTTACTCGGATCGAGACGAAACTGGACAGGTTGACGGACATCGGATTAAAGCGGGCGCCAGAGGAATAAAAGCCATGTCGATAATTTCTGACGACGAAATCCTGCTGTTCTGCGACGCCTCCCAGGGCTGGTTCCAGATCACGTCGGCGAACGACGCGCTGGTCCTGAAATACGACGGCGGCGCGGCGACCAGCGTGGACGTGGCGGACGGCACCTACGGCGGGGACGACCTGGCGGCGGCGCTTGAGACGGCCATCGACGCCGCGTTCAGCATCACCTCGACGGTTTCCTACTCGGCCTCGACGCGGAAATTCACCATCGCCGTGGCCGCCGGGCACACCATCGCCCTGACTAAAAGCGGCTCCGATGCGGCCCTGACCTTCGGCTTCACGACCGACCACGCGGCGGCGGTGTCGATCACGTCCGACGATCCGGCGGGCGACCCGACGCAGATCATTACCGAGCTGCGCGACCGGGTGGAGGCGTGGGCGCAGAGCTACTGCGGCCGCAACTTCGAGTCCCAGGACTACCGGGAGCGGGTCGGCGCCCAGGGCCGGGACCGGGTGTTCCTCAAGCACACGCCGGTAACCGTGGTCAAGCGAATCGCTATCGGGGAGGCGGCGGCCGTCCGGGTCTGCAACACCAACCAGTACTCGACGGCGACGGCCGCCGTTACCTCGACGGGCGTCCAGCTCCACTACAACGGGACCGCCGAGTCCGAGCTGACCTTCGCCGCCTATGCCACGTTGACGCTGATGGTGGCCGCCATCGCCGCCCTCGGCAACGGCTGGTCGGCGGCCCTGGCCGCCTCGGGCTTCGGCTCGATCCTGTCGTCCGAGCTGGTGGAGTGCTTCGGCCGGTCCTGCATCAACACCCGCTGGCTGGACCTGAACATGCCGGACGATGGCCTCGACGACTGCGAGGTCGCGCCGGAGCGGGGGACCATCTACCGGCCCGGCGGCTTCCCGGCCGGCTTCCGCAACGTCCACGTGGACTACACGGCGGGCTACTCCGCCGCGGCGATGCCCGACGACCTGAAGCTGGCGATAGAGACCGGCGTGGACGCGCTCTACCGCAAGCGGGACGCGGAGGCGTTCGGCCTCACGTCCTGGTCCGCCGCCGGGATCGGCCAGGCCCTGCGGAGCGAGATGCCGCCCGAGGCGCTGGCGATTCTGGACAGCTACCGCCGGAGGAACATCTAATGGCTGGCGACGGCAAGCCGGAAAAAGCGACGGATCCCCGGCCCCTGTCCGAGGCCGAGCGGGAGAAAATGCTCAAGGAGCGGTTCATCGAGGAGAAGCCGGGCGAGGAGACTTTCGGCCGGCCAGCCCCACGCTGGTCCGACCGGGACATCCTGCGCGACCCGACGGCCTGGAGGCGCTGACGGATGCCCGGCATGAGGACCACCCTGGAGCTGCGGCGGGCGACCGAGGCGCGCGACCGCTACGGCTCGGTGTCGCGGACCTGGATAGGCCAGCGCAACCTCCGGGGACTGCTGGCGCAACTATCCGGCTCGGAGCAGAAGGCCCAGGATAAGGCGACGGTCTACGCCACGCACAGGTTCATCCTGGCCGTCCCGCCCGGCCTGGCGGTCACCGAGAAAGATGAAATGTGGATGGGGGCGCGCCGATTTAAAGTGGTGCTGGTACGCAATCCGGACAGCCGGGGCCGGACGCTGTTGGTGGACCTGCTCGAGCAGGGAGGGGAGACGAAGTGAGCGCCGCCGGGCCGAGGAGGGGCTACACGCTGGACTGGCACGGGGACAAGCTGCTGGCCCAGGTCGAGGCCGGGGCGCGCCGGAACGTCGAGACCGCCTGCGTCTACCTGGTGGGGCAGATCAAGCAGGAGCTTTCCAAGCCGGGGACCGGCAGGCTCTACAAACGGACCAAGGGCAAGAAGGGGACCAAGGCGGCGAAGTACCACCGGGCCAGCACGGCCGGCCACCGACCGGCCCCCGATTTCGACCGGCTCCGGGCCTCAATCACTTATGCCGTCTCGGGCGGCCGCCAAATGAAACCCGTCGCAAACAAGAAAGGCGAATCCTCGGATGGGGTTGAGCGGCCGGCGGCCACAAGGGACCAAGTGACCGGCGTGGTCGGCTCGAACGTTCCCTACGCGATCTATCTTGAGCTGGGGACCAAGCTGATGCGCTGGCGGCCATTCCTGCGGACGGGGCTTCTGAAACACAAAGCCGAGATCGCCAGACTACTGGGCCGGGCGGTGCCGCTGAAATGATCGATCTGCTGGACGCCATCATCGACAAGTTCGACGCCGACTCCGGCCAGGGCGGCCTCTACGACGCGCTCGGCGGCAGGCTGTATTTCGACGAGGCCCCGCAGGACCCGACGTTTCCCTACGGGGCGTTCAAGCTGGTGTCGGACACTCACGAGGCGACGTTCACGACCGGCTTCGAGAACGTCCTGGTCCAGTTCGACATCTTCTCGGAGGCGTCCGGCGTCTCGGAGGCCGGCGAAGCCGAGGAGGACCTATGGAACCTGTTCGACGAGTGCGCCTTGACAATCGACAACTACACGCACGTCTACATGCACCGCGATTTCTCGACCGGGCCGTTCCGGGCCGACGACGTTTGGCAGGTGTCGACCCAGTACCGGGTACTCGCGGAGAAATCTTAGGCTGAGGAGGCTGAATGATGCTGCAAACGACAATCGTGGTCCCGGTGCTGAACGCCCTGGACTATACCCGGCTGTTCTGGCAGAGCTTGGTTCGCAACACCGACCCGGCGGAGGCCAGCGTGGTCTTCGTGGACAACGGCTCGACCGACGGGACGCGGGAATGGCTGGATCAGATTATCAGGGAGGGAACGATTTACGGACCGGATGGCCCATTTCAGTTGGGGAATAGCCAGCCCAAAATTCAGGCGATTCTCAACAAGACCAACCGGGGTTTCCCCGGCGGCTGCAACGACGGGATCGGGGTTGCCTTGGAGAGCGGCGCCGACCTGGTTTGCCTGATGAACAACGACGTGCTGCTCACGCCGGGCTGGCTCCCCGGGCTGCGCGCCCACGTCGAGGCAGGACGTCCGGACGTCATAGGTCCGGTGACCAACTACGCCGCGGGCCTCCAGCAACACTCCATCAACCTGTACAAGAGTGTCGAGGACCTCGACCGCGAGGCGGCCAAATACGCGGAGCAGCGCCGGGGCGAGTTTCTGCCGGTCTCCTGGCTGGTTTTCTTCTGCGTGCTGGTCCGCGCCGAGGTTTTCCGGGCGCTCCGGGAGTCAGAGGCGCCGGCCGGCAAGGAACCGAACCCCGGCGAACTCGACGAGGACTTCGGGATCGGCAACGGCGAGGACATCGACTTCTCGATCCGCGCCGGCCGCGCAGGCTTCCGGCTCGGTATCGCCCGGAACGTCTACCTGCACCACTTCGGCGACCAGACGTTCAAGGCCAACGGCATGGACCTGCGGCTGCTCGTCAGGGCCGCCAACGCGAGGCTCAAGCACAAATGGGGAGGTGAGTTCATTGAGCGACTCAAACAAGAAATCGAGGACTGAGGCGGCGGCCGATCCGGCCGTCCCCGAGCGTGTCAACCTCGGCTGTGGTTTTGGGCGCCTGGACGGCTTCTGCAACGTCGACTCGCGGCCGGAGACCAAGCCGGACCTGGTGCTCGACGTGACCGAGGGCCTGCCCTGGCCGGACTCAAGCGTTCAGGAGGTCCGCGCCCACGACTTCCTGGAGCACGTGCCGGCCGACAAGGTGCCGTTCGTCATCGACGAGATTTGGCGCGTCCTTGCGCCCGGCGGCGTGCTGGACCACTTCACGCCCTCGACGGACGGCCGGGGGGCCTTCCAGGACCCATACCACCGGAGTTTCTGGAACATCCGGAGCTGGCTCTACTGGATGGATGACACCTACCGGGGCCTCTACGGCCACCGGGCGAAGTTCGAGGGGTCAAATGAGGACAAGTTCACCTATGAGCCGGACAGGGTAATCCACACGGAGGGCCGCCTGCGGGCGGTCAAGGACTAAAGTCTTACAGGCTGAGGAGGCTGAAATGAAGATCGAGATAATCGAGCGTGGCAGGGCGACAGACACCCGCGTCCTGATCGACGGCCAGGACGTGACGCAGAGCATCACGGGCTACCAGATCAAGCACACCGTCGGCGAACTTCCGTCAATCCACCTGGACGTCCGGCCGGACTTCCTGACCTTCCAGGCGACCGTCGAGGCGGCCCAGCTCAAGGCGCAGGGGCCGGCCGACAAGAAGGCGGTGAGCCTCGGTGGCTAAGTCTGACATCCGCATCACCAACTTCAAGCTCGGCGTCGGCATCCCGACGAACTTCCCGATGGTCTGGACGGAGTTCTTCTACTCGTTCGCCAAGATGCACAAACCGGCGGGATACATCCTGCTGGAGCCGCTCGACAAGCACGAGCGGATCGACGAGATCAGGAACGGGCTTTGTCGCCTGGCGCGGGCCGCCGGCTGCTCCCACCTGTTCATGTGCGACGTGGACATGGTTTATCACCCGAACACGCTGCGTGGCCTGCTGGCGCTCGACCGCGACATCGCTGTCGGGCTGGCGCACCGGCGCTACCCGCCGTTCGACCCGCTGGCCATGCGCGGCGAGCCGAACACCTACGAGTACGTGCCGCTCGACGAGGCCTACGGGGACGCGCCCTACCAGGTGGACAACACCGGGAGCGGCTGTATGCTCGTGAAGCTGCGGACGCTGGAGGCCATCGCCGAGCCGTGGTTCGAGTTCGGGGACAATCCCGACCCGAACGTCGGCGGCAAGATGGGAGAAGACATCACGTTCTACTGGAAGGCACGCAAGGCCGGGCTGGATATCTGGATCGACCCTCGCGTGGAGGCCGAGCACCTGACCCTGTTCCGGGTCGGGCGCGATACCCACCGGCTCTATGCCAAGATGAAACAGGCTCAAGCGGAATTTGAGAAGGAAAAACAAGCGGCAGACGGTAAGGCTGAGGAACAGAGCAAACCCTGAAAGGAGGAGGTGGGCACAATGTCGGTCTATGCGGGTAGGCTCGCCAAGGTGGTGCTCGGCACCTACACGGTCGCGGAGATGGCCTCCTGGGCCATCGGCGGCGCGGTCACGGAGATGCTGGACAGCACCTCGTTCGGCGACAAGTTCCGAGAGTTCGAGATCGGCCTGTCGGACGGCGGGACCGTCACAATCCGGGGCCATTACGACATCTCGGACACCAACGGCCAGGCCATGCTCTATTCGGCCTGGCGCAACCAGAGCGCATTGACGGCCATCAAGTTCTACGTCAACAGCGTCAGCTACTACACCCCGGACGTGACGGGCATCTCGGCCTCGCGCTGCCTGGTCCAGTCGTTTAGCCCCATCGAGTTCGACCAGGCCGGCATCGGGACCGTTGAATTCGCACTGAAGGTCTCGGGCGCGCTCCTGTACGTCTGAGCGGCAGCGGAAAGAGAGGGCTGAGGAAATGAACATCGACAGCAAGCGGCCAACGCCCGGGACGTGGTTTCAGTTCCCCGGGGACGAGGCCAAGCTCTGTCTCCGGCTCCTGACGGGCTTCCGGGTCCGCCAGATCGAGCGGGAGACGCAGACGATCAGCTACACCTATAACAGTGGGACGCGGTTCGAAGACGTGGTGATCGACCATGAGGGGCGGCAGGCGCGCGTCTGGGATGAGACGATCGTCGACTGGTCGGGGATCGCCGACGAGGCCGGGAAGCCGCTGCCTTGCGACCGGGCGAGCAAGACCCTGCTGATGAGCCAGTCCGTGGCCTTCTCCAACTTCTACCTCGACAGGATGGTCGAACTGGGGAGGGCGCTGGCCGCCGAGGAGGCCGAGGAGGAAAAAAACTCATCGGCTTCGCCGAGTGGCTCCGAGCCAAACCGCCCTGCGAAGCCTGTCGCGCGGTAAAACGAAGCCATCACTTGGAGCCGCCCTGCGAGACGTGCCGGGCGCCGCTCCTGCCGGCGAACGAGGAGGCGGTGATCGTCTGGTCGGCGGTCCAGGACCAGGTCGTCACGGCCGGGATGGGCGAACCGGTCGACCTGGACATCGGGGCCGTCAAGATCATCATGGACCTGCAAAGGGTCGAGGACCAGCTCGGATGCCTGCGCCGGGTGCGCCGGGTGTTCCGGCACTTCGCCGAGATCGACAGGCTCAGGAGCGGCAAGCTCTGACCTGAGAGGACAGGGGATATAGCCCGTGGAAGTCGGTAAAGCATATGTCACCATCGGGACCAGCACGGAGACCCTCAAGCGGGGCCTCCGGGATGCCGAGGGTGCGACCGACAAGTCGATGCGCGAGATGGAGCACTCGACGGGCTCCGGCATCGCCAACCTCAAGCAGCATTGGCTCGCCTACACGGCGGTTATCACTGGCGCGATCTACGCGATCAATAAGGTAACGAGCGCCTTTATCCAGGCGGCCTCCGTGCAGGAGACGGCTGAGAAGAGGATGGAGTCGGCGCTCCGCTCGACCGACCGCTACACGCGGACGGCCCAGGAGAGCCTGCTCCGGCTGGCCGCCGGACTCCAGAAGGTCACCACCTACGGCGACGAAGTCACCCTCTCGGCCATGGCCATGGGCCAGTCGCTCGCCTCCCTCTCGACCGATCAGCTCGCCAGGCTGACGCCGGCCGTGATGGACCTGGCCACCGGCCTCGGAATCGACCTCACCAATGCTTTTTCGCTCGTCGGCAAGGCTTTTTCATCTTCTACCAACCCCCTTGTTCGCTACGGCATCGTCCTGGACATGACCAAGGACAAGGCGGCCAGGCTCGACGAGATCGTCTCCGTCATCGGCGCGAAATTCGGCGGCCAGGCGGCGGCGATGGTCGACACCTACGCGGGCCGCGTCGCCCAGCTCTCCAACGCCTGGGGCGACCTCAAGGAGGCCATCGGCGCGGCGATAATCAAGAACGAGGCGTTCCTGAAGGTCTTGGAGCGGATGACCGCGCTAATCGAGGTCACGACCGGGAAGGTGGCCGCGGCGACGCAGCCCGGGGGTGCCTTCGCCGTCCCTCCGGCACTGCCCGAGCGGCTTCCCTACGCTCTGCCGGCGGACATGCGGGCCGAGCTCGAGAAGCGGGTCGAGGCGCAGCTCCAGAGCGAGGCCCGGTCGGGCCGGATGCTCTCCGACATCGGGGCGCTCCCGGCTGACTACAAGGCGCGGATCGCCCGGATAAACGAGTGGCGGGCGGCGCGGACCATGCAGATCCTCGAGGAAACCCTGTCGGCGGGCTGGCGCGGGATCGGCCAGAAGGGCGTAGAACCGGCCATGCCGGGCTTCGAGGCCCGGGGCGGCATCTTGGGGACCACTTATACCGGCAAGCCTGTGTCAGCCACCCGCGAGATCGTCCGGGGGCAGGACCTAATCCCGCCGGAACCGCCCCGCGAGGCCGTCGATAGTTGGACCATGAAATTCGGCCGTGTCTTCGGCGACTCGCTCCATGACGCCATCATGTCCGAAGTCATGCCCGGTTGGGAGGACGCCTGGGAGTCCCTGTTCGGGCGAGCCAATTCCATGACCGAGCGGTTCGCCTCGACGCTCGGTAAAACCGTCCTGTCAATGGGCGTCACCGGTCTGGCGGGCGGGATCGTTGGGGCACTGTTCGGCGGGACGACCTTCCTCGGCGGGGCGCGAGCCGCGCTCGGGTTTAAATCCGCCCAGCACGGCGGCGTCTTCTCAAGCCCGGATATTACCCGGATCGCCGAGGGCGGCCCCGAAGCCGTGATTCCGCTGCAGCGGGGCAGCGTCCCGGTGCAGATCGTCGGCGGGGGCGGCGGCGTCTCCTTCGACTTCCGCGGCGCGACCTTCATGGACCGCTACCAGCTCCGGGCCTACCTCGACGCGGCGGCCAAGAGCGCCATCCTCCGGGACTATGCCGAGGGCGGGGACATGCGGTCGCTGATCGGCGCGGGAGCCTGACGTGGCGAATTTCACCTGGACGCCGGACCTGGCGGTCGAGGCCGCGCCCGACTACGCCGTGCGGATAACGCCCACGGCCGACCAGAAGGAGGAGCGCAAATTGATCAGCGCCACCCCGACGCGGCGCTTCTCGCTCCTGTTCAAGGTCGCCACGGAGGCCGTCAAGGACGCCATCTTCGACCATTTCGAGGGCCAGTCCGGGCCGCTAACATCGTTCACCTGGACCACCTGCCCGAGCTACCTGAACGCCTCCGGCAACCAGACCGTGCGCTACGAGTCGCTTGACTGCCAGCCGATCCCCGAGTCCGTCAACCTCTGGCGGATAACCGCCGGATTCGTGATGGTGGTCTGATGGGTAAAAAAACGAGAGCAAAAGCAAATTTAGCTTTGCGTGAGGAAGATTTCAAAACGTGGGTAAAAAAACGAGAGCAAAAGCAAATTTAGCTTTGCG
>Ga0307376_10004976_pt1 | contig 12066 bp, 15 predicted proteins | sample TR2MG_FD_202536 | JGI IMG/M metagenome (GOLD analysis project Ga0307376, IMG submission 202536) | Soil microbial communities from Risofladan, Vaasa, Finland - TR-2 | ecosystem: Environmental > Terrestrial > Soil > Coastal area > Acid sulfate soil | place: Finland: Risofladan, Vaasa | collected... | reverse complement strand
CTGCCACATCGCGGACCCCATCTTGCATGTCGTGCGCATATGCGGCGAAGACGGACAATGGCAGCAGTGCAATAATCAGGAGCAGACTGAGATAGCCGTTCTCCCGCAAGAAGTCGTTGAAGAAGTAGCCCACGATCCATTGCCCAAGAAGCCACACCAGGAAGATGACCAGCGGCCAGGGCCACAACCTGGCGAGGACACTGAGCATGCGGCCGGAGAGACGCCCTGCCTTCCTTGACAGCGGCGCGTTGATCCTGGTCCCGGCCGCCCCGCCGATGATCCCTATCAATGGGGGAAACAACCCTCCGCCCACGAGGAGCAGCACGATGGAGAGCAGAATCAGGACGACCCCGCCCTTCCTCCTCTGCACAAAAGCGGCTGCCCAGATGAGGACGGCCAGGCCAGCGATGATGGCCAGGATGCCCGTTATGAGGAAGCTGGGAATGACGGTCATGGCGGGTTCACAGGCGTTCCATATCCGCTCCGGGTCGCAAGGAGGGCCCATGGAGGCGATCATCAGGCTGTCTGGCCTGACGTTCCCCTGAAGTACTTCGAAGTAGCCGTGCTCGATACCAGCCAGCCCCGCTGCAACCCCGAACCACGTGGCCACCAGTCGTGTCGCGCTTCTCATCTCTGCTCCCCTTTCTTCTTCTGTATACCGTCAGTCCGACTATGCTCCCGAGGCCAGGCCCGGCTCCTTCTTGCCGACGAGGTCCAGGTCCTCGGAGTCGAGCAGTCTGGGGAGGAGGGCGATGTCGTCTTGGCACACGGGGAGGGCCGGTTTTGAACACTGGCCCTCCCCGCTTTGCCAAGCGCAGCCAGCGAGTTCGTCCTTTCGAGCATTCTCAATCTCGAATCTATCGATCTTGTGCTGACTGATTACGATCCGTCACAGCTCAGTGAGAGATGACATTCAGAATGGTGCCAATGACGAACAGTACCCCGAATACAACCCACAACGGGCGGCTGAGGAGGCCAAGCGGCCACCAGTAGAACATGACCGTACCCAGATACAAGAACGCATACGGGAACATGATTGACAAACGCAGTGGGTTACGCCATGGGATGCTCTTTACGTAATCAACCCGATAGCCATAGGCCGCAAAGATAAGAAAAAGAAAACCACCCAGCCAAAATGACCAGGTCTTGCCACCGAGCAGCAGAACGATACTGATCACGATGGCTGGGATGCTCAACGCGTATACAATCCATCCAATCTTCATGGTGTAGCTTTCGAAGAACCGTTTGCGCAGTGCAAAATGGACGACATGGACGATCTGAAAGAAGAACGCCCAAAGCACAAACATGATATCCAGGTAATCTAGACCGAACATCCTATCCCCTCCAGGTCATAAAGCTAATCATAAGGCACACATATCTGTGACGGAGGTGTGCCCCACAACTACCGCCTATGCGGACAGGTCTCCACCTGGTCACCCCATCTGGCGTATCAGGCCGGCTAGCCCTTCTCGCCAAGTGCCATCCAGCTTGCCTACTGAGCCTTCTTCCGCCGTCTGGTGCGCGCGCTTGGATATAGCCGCTTCACCATGGCGTCCATCAGGGCCATGATCGTCGTATACGGGATGGTCAGGTGCCATTGCTGGTTCTCACCGTCTTCCCATTCGAGGCGTAGCGTCCCATCCTGGGAGTCAAAGTCCAACCTCACCGGGATCTCCTGCCCATCCTCCGTGTAGGCGACCAGCCCTGATTCTAGTTCTTGTCTCAGCTCCTTCTGCCACTCCTTCATCTCTGCACCCGCCATCCATCTCTATAGTACATCTCCAGCTCGCACGCGCCAACCGGCTTTGCGGCACACACCTTACACGTCGTCGCCGTCGGCTGCAGCGAGGGCTAGGCCACCATGGGCAGGAAGGCAAACACCGTAAACACTGACCATAGATTGAACATGATGTGGACTACGGCGCCAATTCGCCAGTTCTTCTTGCTCCTCACAACATACGCGATTGGAAGAAACGCCACGAAGATGATCGCCATATTCTCCGGAAAGTAGAAGTGGTACACAGCGAACAAAAGCGAGTTGACGACAGGGGCCGCCCATCCCCAGCGCTCCATTCTTGGTAGAAGGAACCCGCGAAAGTACAGCTCGTCAGTCACCGGCGCGACGAAACCAGAGAGCAGGACAGCCAGAAGAAGGGTGATGTTGCGCTGGACTGGAGGGCAGCTAATCACGCCATTGATGAGCGCTTCTTGGGTGGCCCATACTGGAAACCAGGCAGACAGATGAGCTTGAAGATACTGGGTGATGGGACTGAAAACAATCGACAAGACTCCGCAGCAAAGAAACAGAAGAAGCGGCAATACGACATACTCGGCCACTGTTCCCTTACGGCGGTACCCGATCGCCTCCGACAGCGATCTTTTTCCTGTGAATCTCACGCTCCAGAGAAGCATCACGCCGATTTGCGTCGGCACCAGGCAAGCCGGAATTGTGATCAAAAGGGCGAGGTATGCGGTGAGTCCGCGTGGAATCAGCGTCCAGGAGAGAACATAGAAGAAGACAGCGAACATGATACCGGGCACCAGATGAAGCACAATCAACAATGGCCCAGGGAGCCTGCTATGCCCATTGTCTTCAAGGGCTGTCATCTGTAGACGCCTCCATCAATGAATAGAGGTCGGCCACTTCCAAGTCGTGGCGGCCTAACGAAGAAGCTCAGCCGCCGGGCGGAACTGGCAATCTGAAATGATCTCACCCAGGCCAGCTCTGCTTCTTAACGCGCCGTTTCGGCGGGCGGAGCCAGGCCGGCCGCAACGGGTGCTAGGCGCATTTGATTGCCATCTCCATTTCCGTGAGTTGGCTCCAGTAGTCATTTGCTGTTCGACCTTTTGAGCAGGATTTCGCATGGCGGTCGCATCTCCAGAGTGCCCCAAAGGGGATGTCTCGGGAGACACGAATAGGCTATCGCATCCTGGTCTCAGGTCCATTTTGCCGTAATGCCCGCCAAGAAATCCCTGCGGCGAGGATCACCAGACTAACAAAACCTATCCAAACCAGGGTATTGTTCAAGAGATAGACCTTGAGCAAAACGGCGCTTACCAGGGCATCATAGGCAAAATGGGCAAAAATGGCCCATTCGATCCCGAGTTTCCAGAACAGCCAGCCAAAACAGATCCCTAACAAAGTACACAGAATCATGACTGGATTTCCAAGTGTGGCGCCGACATGACCCCACCCAAAGAGCAACCCCGCAAGAAGGATGGCTCCCCAGTACACCCCGCGAGTCGGCCGACCATCGTGGCTGCGTTTGAAGAGACTTCCCAACCAGACAAATAAGGATATCAAGAGGAACCGGGTGAAGAGTTCTTCCACAACGCCTGCTTTCACAGACGCCAGGACCAACTGGTAGTCGGCGGGATAGCTAGCAGGATTGACATTCAGATTCACCAATAAGCTCACGGGGAGGCCCAACACGCACATCAGGACAGTCAGCGCCATCCCGCTCCGCAGCCAGGCCGAAATGTCTTCTTTTTGGAGGCGACCCTCCAACAAAGGTGCCCCAAGTCCCGTGCGGTTCGCCAAGAGCATACTTATTCCAAGCACCAGGGCAGCGACCAAGGTAGCCACGCCCCAAAACCAGACGGGTTCGATGGGCATATTTGTGGCGCGCAGGAGGGGGATCGCGGCCAGGTTTGCCAGGAAATAGGAGGCAACCAGAATCAAAAGAACGCGCCATTGAAAAGAACGTTTTACCGGCAGGTGAATAGTGAAAATACTGAAGGGTTCTTGCCTCATCTCCTAAACTCGCCCAATCCGGAAATGCGCCTGACTAATGATTATGCGGGCAGCTCGCCACCTGGTCACCCAACGTGGCGCGCCAGGTGCCTTTGATACCGGTTTGGGGCGAAGAAGGGATCCTGCACACCCCATCGAACGGCATTTGGGGGCAGGCCCGAGACCGGCCCCTAGGTAACTGTGCTCGCCCTGTTCAGTGCCCCCGTCCCCCCACGATAGCGATCTCTTCCTCGGCCAACTCATACACCAGCGCGTCGATCTCCCCACTGGTGCCCTCGAGCAGGCGGTCGGGTGCCACGAGTGGTTTGGCATCAGCCCCCAAGCCGAAAGAACCCCGGGACTAGACGAAATCCCTGCTCGCTCCTTCGCTCACTTCTGCCCGACGAACAACCCGTATCCGAAGTACTCCTCCAGGTTCTCCGGCATGACCCCGCTCTCTCGGAACCCCTTCACGAACTTCCTGTAGGCTGGATTTCTCCCATAGAGCATCAGCATTCTCCACCACACGCGCAGCATTCCCCCCAGGCCATACCGCCGCAGTATCCCTTTCGCCTCATCCTTGGCGTCGATCTCGTAGGTCCGTGTGGTTATCTCTCTCAGCCCGGCGCCCTCCAGCAGCCCTGTCCAGGCTTCAGAAGTTTGTGGTTCCACTGTGGCGCCCACGTCCTGCCTCACCCAGGCCACCATCTCTGGCGGCGGCGGTACCTTCAGCCAGACCGACTCGTTCAGTCCGACGTATCCTCCCGGCTTCGTCACCCGCGCGTACTCGTTCACCGCTTTCTGCTTGTCCTCTGGAAAGGCGGTGACGGACTCGGTGATCACGGCGTCTAAGAGGGCATCATCGAAAGGCAGGCCCTGGGCATCGGCGACCCTGAATTCGACCCGGTCCGCTACCCCTTCCCTCTCTGCCCGCTCCCTGGACCTCTCCACCATCCCCGCGGAGATGTCCACTCCGACGACCCGGCAGCCGTATTTCCTGGCCATGAAGCAGGGCGTCACCCCGGCACCACAGCCCACGTCCAGGACGTACGAACCTTGGCCGATGTGACAGAGTTCCACGAGCGCTTCTGTGGCCTGGACTCCTCCGACGTGTTTGGTCAGACCCACCTCAGCCGCAAAGTCGAAGAAGGTTGCTTGGTTGTCCATTTGTTCACCTCTTCTCTAAATAGTCTTCAATCCCCTGCTCTGTGACTGGTGCCTGGCGGTGGGCATCACCCGCCCGCGCCAGGTTTGCGGTCCCGCCAGAAGATAGACCTACTCCCGCCTCATGCCAAGAACTGCGACACCATGGAACGCCGCAGGAGCGGCTGCGGTGCCTGCCTGGTTGGACGGGCACAGATCACAGTTGATAGTACACGATGCGGTGGACCCGCCGCACCATCTTGAAGGCTCCGGCCAGCCGGTAGGCCACGCGATACCCAAGGCTGAGGCGGGCCAGGTCGGAATCGTCGGTGAAATACCACTCCTCCAGGAGTCGGAGACCTGGCGCCCACTCCTCCAATTCAGACGGACCGTCGATGCCCCACCCGAGAGTCGCACCGGTCTGTTTCAGCGAGGGATGGTTGGTGGCCGAGCGCGCCATCCGCCGGCTGAAGACGTCAGCGATCAGCCGGCAGCCGGGGAAGGTCTCGTGCAGGCGAAGCACCAGCCGCCGTACATCGGCCTCATCCAGATACATCAGCAACCCTTCCGCCACCACCAGCACCGCCCGCCCGCCCGCTGCGACCTTGTCCACCCACTCCAGGTCTGTAACGGAGGCGGCGATCGTGTGATACCGCTCGCTGGGGGTGAAGAACCGCTCCCGGAGTTCCATCACCGGCGGCATGTCCAGGTCGTACCATTCGACCTGGCCGTCGTCCACGCGCGAGAATCGGCTGTCCAGGCCGCAGCCCAGTTGCACCACCACGCCGCCGGGGTGCTCGTGGAGGAAGTCCCGCGTGACAGCATCAAGTTTCTTCGCCCGCTGGCAGATGAGAAGGACAGTCATGTAGGGGACACGGAGGCGGGCAAAGTCATACTCCACCCGGCTCAGGATGTCCTGGGTCATCGGGTCGAAGAACAGCGGGTTGTCCGCTTGTGCCTTGGCATAGAGGGTGATCAGGAGGGTCTCCTGCTCGGGGGTCAGCGTCACCTTGGTTCTTGAGGTCATCGACGTCTACTCCTGTGGTGAGGGGAGACGGTAGCCTTGCCCTTGGCCTGTTCACGGTTCCGCTGTTACACCAACCAAGCATGCAGAAGCGAAGCTCGTATCGAAGCATGCGGCCAGGAACGCGCGATGCCGTGTCACCCTCCCGAAGGTTTGGAACCTTCGGGAGGGTATAATGGCGCCAGGACTTGTCCAAGCATACGAGCTGACGGTGCCAGGGCGGCTGTCACCGACCCGGATCCCTCGAGACGCGCCCTCACTCCTTTCGGTCCCTACTCAGGATGCTTTCTTGAGCCCGCGATGTCGATTGTTCCTAAGGCACACCACCCAAGCATGCTGAGTAGGACGAAGTCCGTATCGAAGCATGCCCCCAGGAACGCGCGATGCCGTGTCACCCTCCCGAAGGTTTGGAACCTTCGGGAGGGTATAATGGCGCCAGGACTTGTCCAAGCATACGAGCTGACGGTGCCAGGGCGGCTCTCACGGAGCCACATCCTTCGATACGCGCCCTCACTCCTTTCGGTCCCTACTCAGCATGCTGGTTCCCCGCAACGGCGGCGGCTACAGTAAGTAACCTCGCCTTCGATCGTGCTCAGCCCACCCTCTCCACGATGAGAAGAAAATCCACCTGGTGAACCCAGGGCAAGACGACAGCAACGTTGGGGACTATGGCCATGACCTCGCCCTCCAGATTGTTCAGGAATTGCTCCAACTTGCTCTGGTCGCGGGTCATCTTTATGTCGAAGCGGTGGACTCTGTATTTCATTCCCTTTCCCCTTGGCACGACTTCCCTCGTTTCACGGCTCTCTTTGACCACGAAACGCCCACCCCTTGGGACTCCATGTGGGAGGGGGTCTCACCTGCCTTGGAGACCGCCCCCTACGGTGCGGGCGATGTGGCTTGTGGCATGGGCGCCGTTAGTCGGTTTCCCGATCCAGCGCGGCCAGGCCCAGGGCGAAGACCCCTATGCCCAGCAGCATGACGTTGGTCTCCGCCGGCACGATCCGCAGGACGCTCAGCACCACGCTGGCTACGCCCATGGCCATGCCCACGGCCTTGAGTACGAGCTGCACGATCTCGTGTGTTTGTTTCCCCATAGGCTTCCTCTGTAGTTACGACGCGGCTTCACGGTCAGCCAGCGGACTCGACGGCTCGGGGGGCAGTGTGCCCGCTACGCCTGTCGTACGGCCGCTGGGGCCGCGTTCTTCCTCTGCTTTCTCACAGCTACTATCACGACGGCAGCGAGCAGCCCGAGTACACCAACCACTGCCGCCAGTGCCAGCGCGCCCAGCGCGATAATAGACAGCGCGATAATAGGAACACTACTCATCTTGACCTCCTGTGCCGCCAGGGCGGCGATGCCAGTGCTTTAGTCTACACCCAGTATACGACAAGGCGTATGGAGGCACATCGGCCAGGAGGCGGATTCGGGGATTGGCCAAGTGGCTAGTATTGCACAGGGCCCGGTGGGCAGGTGGGGCAGGCCGGCGTATGGGGACGCGTTTGGCCGCCCGGGCGGGGCGCTGGGCGGCTGAAACGGGCCTGCGCGGCTGAATGGCGCGCGCTCGTGCTGGCTGCAGGTTGTGTTGGGCCGGTTCGATAATCTGCGCAGATAGCCGCTGTAAGACGCTTCCTCAAGCGCTACGAGAAGCTCTCTACTTTGGGATCCAGGTTCTTCACCCTCTGCAAATACGCGACCGTGCGCCGATCCAAATCGTGAGGATAGGCGTACCCCAGACGGTCCCCCACCTCCATCGCCACCTTGCGAAACAGGTCGATGGTCCTGAACATCGCTTCCCAGTTCTCCTCCCGTCCGGCCCCGGTGTAGGTACTTTCCAGTTGAGCCCACAGGTCGGGGCCCAACCGTTTCTTCAACCACCGCCCGTAGAGGCCGGGCTTCACGGACCACTGGTGGTCGATCTCCACCCGCCATTCCAGCATGGGGCGCAGGTGTTCCTGCTTCATGCAGTGATCCAGGAAGTGTTTCACCGCCATCAGCTCGTCGCGCCAGAGATACTTGGCCGCATAGGTGGCCTCGTGGAAGAACCCTTCCACCACGTCCAGATACTCGGTCTCGGTGGGCGGCGCGGGGATGTAGGCCCTGTAGGTCGGGGGCCTCAGTCCGTCGGTCAGGTGATCCTTGTCCAGCAGCACCCGGTAACCGGCGTCAAACTCGTCTGGAAGCTGCGCATCGGCCGCTATCCGTTGGAGGATCTCCACCGGCCAGAGAGTGAAGTCGATCTTGAGGCCGTTCTCGTACTGGGTGACGTAGGCCGCCTTGGGGAAGCCATAGTAGGGCTGGAGCGGATCGCGATACACCACCAGCACCGGGCCGAAAGCCTCCAGCCAGGTTCGATCCTCATACAAGGGCTGGACGTCGCGAAGGGCCAGGATGACATCGTAGTCGGAGAACACGTCGGCCGGTGCGTGGGGAACGGCGCGGGAGCTGGTCAGGAGCACGGCCCGAACACCTGGCTGATGCTCCGCCCACTCAATCAGGGTGTCGATCACCCCTTCTTCACTTGCTGTGTGCTTCAAGGTCAGTCGTCCTTCTCAGCCGTGGAAAGCTCCTCTGAAGACCTCGGCCTGGCCGCGCAACTGGGGATCAAGCGGGCATCTCTTCGCCTGGTGGCTCCATGGGGCGCATAGGGCAGACGATGTTCTCTATTCCTTCTTGCCTTTCGCTTCTGCCCTTTCCAGATTCTCCTTTACTCTGAACTTCACAATCTCGCTCATCAGGTCGAAAGGAATTGGTTTATCCAATGGAAACTGTACCGCACCTTTTGAGCTTCGATAACCAGATAGCTCGTTCTCGAATTTCTCGATCCCTGACGGCGTAGGATAGAGCCCGATATGCTTCTTGTGAGCAGCGAAATGAACCAGGTTGCCTTTCAGGGTGAAGGTCGGCATTCGATAACTGATTGTCTCTTCTGCGTCTGGCGCCGCTTCTCTAATCGTCAGCCTCATCTGTTCTAGAATCTCTTGAACGTCATGTGGGAAGCCCGCGATGTATTCATCTATGTTCCTGGGCGCTGTTTGATCAGTTCTCATATTTGTCCCTTGGTCACATCCTGAAAACACTGTGAACCGCCTGACTACTGATCATGCCGGCATTTGTCCGACTGGTCACCCGCGGTGGCGGATTGGGCCCGCGCTTGCCTCACATCCATGTCCCATCCCAACGCCACTCAGCGGCGCCGCCAGGGCCTCCTGCCGCTGGCCACAGGTTCCCCGTCGAGTCTTCGTTGGGAAGCAAAGGCCCCGTCCAACGCTTCTGATTACGATTGTCGGGGAGCCATCTTGCTCTCGAGACGCCCTAGCTGGAAGAGCCTTCGGCCGACCAAGACATACCATATCACTAGGAACAGGGCGTTGGGAAGAATCAGAAGAACGGCGATAGTTGCCGATGGCGTCAGAGCTTGCCTGAGATAATCGGCTAATGAGAGTGCATTGGCGACAATTCCTACATAGGCGGTCAACCGGCTGAAGGAGTTGCCCCGCAACATGATCGATGAGGTTATCAGACCCGCCACGGACACCAGGAAGAGGCCCACGTTGAAACCACCGACGGCGCGTTGGCCCGTATTGACCAGTAGGGCTTGCCCAGCCGCCAGGAACGTCGATCTCTGCGCCTCCGTGGTCGCTGCAGCATACTGATTGCTGAGGGAAAGCATGGAGAAGGGATTATTCGTGGCCAGGAAGATCCCCACCCCCAGGAGGGCAAAGGTGATGACGATTGCCATAAGGCCTTCACTGGCTTTTCTGAGCACAAGGTAGAGGGCGAGGAATACCAGGGCAAACATCACGTACATTGGAACTTCCAACCCCCAGAAGTCCAGGAGTCCAATGAGCCTATTGCTTTGGAACAGGGTGAACCAGCCACTTACCGTGCCAGGTTGGGGGTAGAGAGTGTGACCAATAACCTCGCTCAGGGTCAACACTACCACGATGAAGGCGGCCACCCCGCCGAGTCTGTAGAGGCTCTTGTAGGCGGAGTCAGCGGTTTCGGGATTAGTGACTTGATTCAACACTGTCCGTTATCCTTTCCGTTATATCCGATGAGCACCAAATGCCGTCCGCTGGGGCGCTATGTAGGGGCGAGTCGGCGACTCGCCCCTACGAGGCTGGTCTCGGTGCTATCAATGATCCCGCCCCGCCACGAGAGCGATCCCCTCAACGGTGGCCCCAATCTGTCCCCACTGCCAGCTATTGTACCACAGCCCAGCATCAGTGACCCGCCCGGCCGCACGAGATCGAGGCTGCCGATGCGCTCGAACTGCAATGCACTCCTCATTGACAGGGCCTGCTAGTTGTGCTATAATGGTTGTGGAACGTGCAGGGTGGCGCACGAACAGGGTTTTCTCTTCGCTCGAGCCGACCTTGCACCCGGGGCCAGTGTTCTTCCTCGCTCGCATCGCGCATGGCGGGCCAAAACTCATCGCCAGATCTCCCGGACCTCTGGGGTCTCAGACCTGCCGAGGCAGGAGGAGGAACCAATGCCGAAGTCCGTGACCATCTCGGCCAGAACGGTGACGGCGCCTCAGCAGGGTGGTGGAGCACTGTTCATGGATTGGGGGCGCCCCCATGTCCCCAGATTGTGATGCGGCTGTAGAAAGACTTGACCTGTCCCTGGGGACATACGTGGCTCTCAAGGGGAGGAAGTGGACGCTGTCGCTGATCTGTTGGTGATGGAAGTCCGAGGGATCGCGCGAGTCTTGAGAGGACGCAGGGAGTCCCTTGACGAGCTCCGTCGCCAGCTAGCCGGACCGCTTGTTCGTATTCCGTTGTCGATACTGATTGTCCACAGGTACATATGTGCAGAGACGCTAATGTTGAAAGGGAGGGAGCCTATCAGCCATTGGAGATCTGCGTGCACCGAAGAGTCAGACTCATGGAACAAGGAGGAGACAGCAAATGGCACGCAAAAAGAAACTGACCCACACCAGCGGCGCTCCGGTGGCCGACAACCAGAATGCCATGACCGCCGGACCGCGTGGCCCGATGCTGCTACAGGACGGTTGGTTCCTGGAGAAGCTGGCCCACTTTGACCGGGAGGTGATCCCCGAGCGGCGCATGCATGCCAAGGGCTCTGGGGCCTACGGCACGTTCACCGTCACGCACGACATCACCCGCTATACCAAGGCCAAGATATTCTCGAAGATCGGGAAGAAAACCGACATGTTTGCCCGCTTTTCGACGGTGGCAGGCGAGCGCGGCGCGGCCGACGCCGAGCGCGACATCCGGGGCTTTGCCATGAAGTTCTACACCGAGGAAGGAAACTGGGATCTAGTGGGCAACAACACGCCGGTATTCTTCCTGCGCGACCCGCTCAAGTTCCCCGACCTCAACCACGCGGTGAAGCGCGATCCACGCACCAACATGCGCAGCGCCCGCAACAACTGGGACTTTTGGACGTCGCTGCCCGAGGCGCTGCACCAGGTCACCGTCGTCATGAGCGATCGGGGCATCCCAACCTCCTACCGCCACATGCACGGCTTTGGCAGCCACACCTTCAGCCTGATTAACGCCAAAAACGAACGGGTCTGGGTCAAGTTCCACCTGCGCACACAGCAGGGCATTCGCAACCTGACTGACGAAGAGGCCGAGATGCTTGTCGGCAAGGACCGGGAAAGCCACCAGCGCGACCTGTACGACAGTATCGAGAAGGGCGACTTCCCGCGCTGGACGATGTTCATCCAGGTGATGACCGAGAAACAGGCACTCAAGAGCCCCTACAACCCCTTCGATCTGACGAAGGTCTGGTTCCACAAGGACTACCCGCTGATCGAGGTGGGCGTGATGGAGCTGAACCGCAATCCCGAAAACTACTTTGCCGAGGTCGAACAGTCGGCCTTCAATCCTGCCGCCATCGTGCCGGGCATTGGCTTCTCGCCTGACAAGATGCTCCAGGGACGGCTGTTCTCCTACGGTGATGCTCAGCGCTACCGGCTGGGCGTGAACCACCACCTGATCCCGGTCAACGCCTCCCGCTGCCCGGTGCACAGCTACCACCGCGACGGCCGCATGCGGGTGGACGGCAACTTTGGCAGCACGCTGCACTACGAGCCGAACAGCTACGGTGAGTGGCAGCAGCAGCCGGAATTCGCCGAGCCGCCCCTGGAACTGAAAGGTGCCGCCGCCCACTGGGATCACCGCGAGGACGAGG
>Ga0307376_10004975_pt1 | contig 12068 bp, 20 predicted proteins | sample TR2MG_FD_202536 | JGI IMG/M metagenome (GOLD analysis project Ga0307376, IMG submission 202536) | Soil microbial communities from Risofladan, Vaasa, Finland - TR-2 | ecosystem: Environmental > Terrestrial > Soil > Coastal area > Acid sulfate soil | place: Finland: Risofladan, Vaasa | collected... | reverse complement strand
TAGACAACGCAACAATAGCCTCCTGAGCGGTAACGACAATAAGTGTATGGCTCCCAATGAAATTCTGCTTAAATTTTGTGATCCTCTGCAGATCATCCTCAAGAACAAGTATTCTTCTCACGCTTAGCCTCCGTGCAGAAGTAGTCGGTTCCAAACTTCTTGAACCAATTCCTCCCACAATGTGCACACTTGAAAAACATGGCTTCTCTAATATCTGGTTTAGCTCCCAACATATTGATAAGCGTCACCACCCTATTCTGTGTTATCAATGACTCTGACTAGCAACAGGAGTCGGTATCGAAAATATCAAGATTTCTCATGTCCCCTCCTCAAAAGACACTCTTTCTCTGATAGGGACTTGACGACCTCCTTGTAAATCTCCTTCAACACCCGGACAGCCACACTATTGCCCAGTAAACGGTAGCATGCCCCGTCATTGTCTGGCAATTTGAAGGTGTCAGGGAACCCCATCATCCTAGCACATTCCCTTGGAGCCAGTCGCCTTACTCTCCCGTTGATTAAATACAAGCCAGTTGACCTTCCCACTCCTCCTCCAGCTCTAGTCATAGTGATGGCATGTCCCAAATCGCTGTATACCCTGCACCCTTGACCAGTCATTCCAACCAAATTTCCTATTCTCACCGTCTCCTGAGGAAATACTTTCATCCCGAACATATCCTCCTCGGAGCTTATCTCTCGGAATTCAAACTCCCTGTTAGAAACATATTGATTTGTTTCTCTGTCTGAAAGTAAACACTCCCTAAGACAGGTCTTCTCCCCCGTAGGCGGAGGGAACGAGAACTTGACACCAAGATCTTCCCTAAAACACACCAGATATATCCTTCTTCTGCTCGTTGGGCATCCATAGTCACCAGCATTAAGAACCTTGTAATAAACCGAATACCCCAAATCCTGCAAGATATCCTCAGTTATCTTGAAAGTCTTCCCTTTGTCGTGAGCCATAAGATTGGGGACATTCTCTAAAAACAACACAGATGGTTTATGGTAAGATGCCACCCTGACGACGTCAAAAAACAAAGTTCCCCTAGTGCTGTCTTTGAATCCCAACTTTTTGCCAGCGATACTAAATCCTTGGCAAGGATAACCAGCACACAGAATGTCGTGTTTTGGAATCTCCTCGGCTGCTATTTTTGTGATGTCTCCCTTAGGATACTCCCCGTAATTAGTTTCGTAGGCATCCCGAGCAACCTCATCTATATCGCACGAGAACACACACCTCCCTCCGAAGGATTCAATAGCTAAACGAAAACCACCTAACCCGCAAAACAAGTCTATGAAATTACAAGGCTTAGACATCAGTCCTCCACTTCCCACCATCTAGCATTTTTAAATCAGTGATGCCTCCAGGAAACGGCCTGCATAGATGAAAGCCTCCAAATCCAGCTTTTTCTTTATTTGCCACACAGTTGTGGATCATCGTTCTCGACATCCATTTCCACATATCTTGAACACCGACAACTCCCAAGACATATCCCTTGAGAAGATCATCTTCGTCCAACAACACCATTATCTCAGGATATGTCTCAGTTAAGTGAACCATAGGAAACAGAAATTTCATTTGTGCTGTTTTGACTCCTATCGTCAGGCCGGCGTGGAAGAGATCGGGCTTGTTGTATGTGTGAGAATGACCTATGGTTTGGTCTATCGTCTTGACCCCCAAAAGAAGATCGACCAACATATGCCCTATCTGCCCAGTTTCGAACCTTCGACCTGTCTTAGCGTCACTCTTGTGGTCTTTTTTATGGTGTTCCTCTTCTTTTTTGGATTCCGCATACAGCTTGCAAGTTTCTGAAATACAATTGTGTACTGTCGAATCTATCGAAACTTCTGCACAGGTCACATCATAGTAAATACCAACGATAGCGTTAACTTGTTCAGACGACAAAGCATTATTGTGTTCATCCACTAGAATTAGATTTTCCTTCATCATCTGAGATTGAATGGCATACCAAGCGAAATCCCTCAGCCGATCCTCCGACAGATGATGCCCATTATGATCAGCTAAAGAAATTCTGTTCTTCCGCAGAATCTCATTGAGGGAACACCAATATTCAAGGGGCTTCCTGATCTCCAGTCGCTTGTCCCATTTAATCATAGCAAGCATTATACAAAAAAGGGGATTGCAAATCAAGCAGAAGAGAGATAGGTCGAACCCAAACTGGCATGGTGTTGTTTTAGAGGGACGTTTTGTCGTAAATCGAATATCCCTTCTCGACGGCCAAACGCCCGTACTTAAACAACCATGCCTCATAGCAACTCCTGCACGACATCACATGCTTGTCCCATAGCCCCCTAAGCCTTTGTCTTTCTGCGTCAAGATGCTCAACACCGTCCTCCAAGAAACCAATGGGGTAGATGCCGAATGGGCAGAAAGTCACAGTGCCATCCTCCAAAACCGTGAATGAAGTATTCCTGGTGTTGGAAGATTGACAGTAGCATCCAAAAGCACTCCTCATATACCCAATTCCATTGTCGTATGCCCTGCCGACCGACACCAATGAAGCCTCCTCATCATTGGGGTTCGGGGTGGTAAGTCCCCAGTCGTCCTCAACCTTGTTCGCCATCAAAAAGTCGAAAGCCCTAGTGCCCACACCCTTGGGATGGTACCCGTCCCTACTCACTCCCACCTTAACCTTGACCTTAGTCGACTTGATGAACGACAGGAATCGATCTTTATGATTCTCCCTGTTGATCCACCAGCCATTTGTGACCAGCCTGACGTTCCGGCCGGCGAACGACTCCAATATCTCCTCGTAATTCTTGAGGATTGTCGGCTCACCACCCATGATGTTGAACCACCACGCCACCTGATCGGTGTCATGGAAGAGAGAGTTGATTTGGCGAGCGATCTCGACTGACATTCTCAGCTTATTCGTGGGACCACATGAAAAGCAGCAATGGGCACACTTGTTGTTACAAACATCGGTGATCCTTACAACAACACTCCTATTCTCTTTGTCAGCTACAAGTTTCATGCAGCTAACATACCAGATGTCTGACAATAAGTCAAGAACCAAAATGGAGTCCGGGGCGGGAATCGAACCCGCGTCTCAGGTTTTGCAGACCTGAACCTCGCCACTCGGTTACCCGGACAAAATGGTGGGAAGGATGGGCTTCGAACCCATAACACCCTGGTCTTCAGCCAGGTGCTCTACCAATTGGAGCTACCTTCCCATATGGTGGTGCAGGTAGGAGTTGAACCTACATTGTTTACCCAGTGGGCACAGTTTTACAGACTGCGGTGGCACACCCGATAGCCAACCTCTGCACCATATCCAAATCCCTTAAAACACAAAACCCCTCACGGGACTTGCCCGGAGGGGTTTTGAGAAAGCTCTCGTCAGAGACAGACGGCAGCCATCCTGCCCCCAGGCAGGTCAGCAAAGAAACAATAAAAATATGCGTCTGTCTTCATCTTGGCACTACATTACACTATATTGCCTTGAACGTCAACTTTTTTCGCACCAAATTCCAACTATTTGGACTTCGCCAACCTGATCTTTGGCACGATCTTACAGCAATCCAGAACCAGGAAATACCGCAGGAGACTAGTGGCGTGCTCCTTGTACATCTCTTTCCTTTCGGAGGATAGGTCTTTATAAGGCAACATATCGGGGTCGCGTTTGAACGCAACATTGTATTCCTTACCAAGACGCCAGCCGTCAGCTTTCTGCCTCGCCAACCAACCCTTGTGGTTACGCCTGCACATCTCCTCAATGACAGGTGAATACTCCGCAGGAATCGGCTCATTACTAACATCTACCGGTACATTTGACTGATTGGTCTTCATATGTCCTCCTTCATCTTTCTGGCAATAACATATCACGCTACTATGTGTATGTCAAGCCTATTTTGAAGGTAACGAAGACCAATGACTTAGCCGGCTTTCGAGGACTTGGATCCAGCCACTGCGGTGGAGGCAACTGCAATTGCAGTATCATAGTTCGGGAGACCCTCGACTCTCTGCTTCTTCAGAGTATCCAGACCTGGTACAGGTTCAGCTGTTCCGAATTCACCAAAACCAATCAGCTTGTTAATTACGCGGGCTGCATCTTGGGTGCTCAACGTGCCTCTACTCCAGTTAGTTAAGTGTTTCTCTATATTCATGGCGAACTGAGGATCGAACGTAGGATCCCCTACGGACAATTCACCCTTCATTTCGAGCAGAAAATGTTTGTCGTCAGCCGGGGTGTTTGTTCCATTTGTGACAAGTTGCTTGTATTGTTGCCAAATACCCTTAACTCTCTCGGAGTTCTTTGCTTCCTTACTGAACCACCCAGCCTGCTTACCTATGCTCAACCATTCTGTCTTGGACATCTTAAGTTTGATCATGTTACTTCCTCCCTTTCTTTATGACCATTATTTCAATAGGGGGGAGGGAATAACCTTTTTTTCTACTGGGAAGTAGCAATATGCTGGTTACCAAAATTAATCCAACTACAACCACCGCTACTCTGCAGTAGGCTAGTCGCCTCGGGAAACTGGTTCTTGATCCAATCCAGAACTTCCTCACACTGGTAGAAGCCATTACCCGTTATCGAGTAACGATTGGCGTCAGGAAACACCGCCATAATCTCGTCCACCGTCAGGATAGCCTTTCCGTTCAGATAAAATGTGCTCCCTACAATGATGATCTCGCCCCTTTTATGCCAGACAACATGATCTTCAAAGTAGTCTATCTTTGGGCGATACCGACCAGAGTCGTCCATCTCATCGCCGCCATCCTCCATCTCGTTCTTGTCGGTTTCTTTGCTGATCAAGCTCCCACAGACGGCGGTCTGCTCTGGTATCACGTGGGGATTGTTGAACACCATGTCACGCCACTCAAAGCCAACTATCTCTTGGATATCCTTTTTGGTCGGGAAATTATGCTCACACAACCGCACATACGCCTTGTAGGACGACGCTATGGCATATAAGGGATAACAAGGTGAGAAGCCCCCATGCCACTCCACATGCCTGTCATGGGGGCGATCCAGGTGGACATGCACATCCAATGAGCCACTCTTAATGATGTCGTTCTCTGGATCCGACCATTCTGATCCCGAGTCCCTGCCACGACAATACTCTCTGAGGGTGATACTCGTCCAAATATTCTCGCTGGATGGCTCAAGACAAATTATCTGCGGTTGATCGTCGTCCGGGATTCCATGCAAGTAGATGCCAAGCACACGCTCCATGGCCTCCTCAATCGAGCCATATGAGACCCTCACTATCTCGACCCAGGACTGCGACCTACGACCAGCATCATTAGGGTTACCACAGACATACACCCTAACCAACCACTGATCGTTCGCCAACCCCAAGACCTCGAATTTGTGGAGTGGAAGCCTCTTTGCTACCTCATCAATGTTCATGATTCCTCCTCAAGAGTTCGTTCAAACACGCTTCTTTCAGCTTGGTGCCACGACCATCGGAGGTGATCAGTGACCTACGGAGGCTGGATTCGGTAGCCGAGGAAACTTCCTCAAAGCTTGTTAGCCAGACGCTATCCTGGCTGCTTTGGGGTGTGTTGATCTCAGCATCATTAGCCATTCTCTAAACTCCAAAAAGAGAAGGGGTGTCCGCACTCTAAGAAGCGAAATCAAGCTAAGAAGGTTTGAGCTGCGAGTCTTGACACTGATTTATAATCTCATATGCCTTGAGTCTTGAATGCTCGTCACCATCAATATCTATGGTCGTGTAGACCAATTACGTTTGTGTTTTGCAACACAATGTATGCCTGAAACCGCAACCCTCATGCTCGCACCCCTCCACATCCACACTCCTAATACAGGAGCAAATCAATCGATCGTCACGAAGTCCAGGACACTAAGCGACACCCTAGCGTTGGCCTCATCGATCTCATCTTGGATATCGTCTATCTCCTTCTGCATGGAACTGATGATCTGAACCTTCTCCGGTTCAACGATCACAGCCTGGAACACCCGGGTGATCGGATTACCTTGGAACGAAGACTCAACAAACGTCCCATCCTGCGTGTTGAGACCCTCGATCACCGTAATGAGACCTTTCAGCTCAGCTATCCGGAATATCTTGAAGTGCACCGAAGCCCGGACGGTGGATAACGCTATATCTCCAACCACCGATGAATTCGCTATAGCAATAGCTGCCTTGACGAGACACAAATTGTCCATCTGCACCTTAATCTTGTCAAGAATCACGCGGGGATCGAACGACCTATTACGTCCCTGCTCCACGACGTTGCACCCTAGGAACAACATCTTCTGTTTCTGCAACTCGCCAGCCAGCCGATTCTTCAACTTGAGAGCCTTTGCCACCTTCATGTCTTACTCCTTTTGTTTTTTACTCTGATCACTTCAACAGCTTCCGACTTCACAGGTTTCTCGAATCTCTCGTGCATACGAAGTATCACTGATTCTGGAATCTTCTTTTCTCCATCACGGCGCCTATATAAGCACATCTTGAGGGGCGTGTCAATCCAAATTATTCTCGTGGCAGCGTCTTCCTGCATTGCCAAGCTCAGGATGTCGTTCCTATGGGTTCTCGTGATCGCAGTACAGTCGAAAATTACATTTTTCCTCTGAGCAAGCAACATCCTCGTCATGGCTTTGCAGAACGCCCAAACGAAACCTTCGGCTTCCCCATGAAATGTATGCCCAAATATATGGGATCTCACGTCGTCTGGGCAAACAATTACGGCGTCCCCTGTGTTCTCGACAACCCAACTACTCTTGCCAGAACCCGGCAAACCGACCATAAGCGTCAACCATGCTCTTTTTAACACATCACGCATGGTGGAGAATATACAAGGAATCGAGGGGGGGCGCAAGAGAAATAACAGCCTGAAGGTCAAAATCTAAGGCTGGAGACACATATGAGACTATTTAAAGCTCACAAGTACGAAGATAATGCGGGAATGCTGAACAACGAGGTGATGAACAAACTGGCAATGGCTGTCATGGTCAGACCTCCCACCGTCCAGGATATGAGACGTGAAGGCATTAACTGGGTTGGCGACGAGGCTTTCCTTAGAACACTCTCAAAAGAGATGCCAGGGGCGGATAGCACCAAGAGGGAAGTCAAAAAGCTTTTGACCTACAACCTCGCCCTCCCACGAGTCATATTCTGGAAAAGAGACCAAGTCGTCGAGATTAACGGTAGGCGGCATGTGATCCTCGACATCAAGGAACCCACAAAACGGGACTTCCCGAACGGCGTTCTGACACTCCTCGACGTTGAGACAGGCGACATCAGCACACCAGACCTCACCCCTCACTGGGATACCCTCAAGAGCATCGGCCGGCAACTCTCTCAGCAGGACGTGGCAGAAGTCAACGCTGCCATAGCCAAATGGAACGACAAGGTGGCGAATCTCGGGGACACAAAGAATCCCACTACCTGGCCCCTCCAAATATACGTGGCTGAGAAGACAGTTAACGAGCGCCTCGACACGATTGATCACATGATCCAGAGTATACAGGCGAGACAACAAACAACCCCCTCCACATACCCGGGCTTCGAAAAAGCAAAGGAGGAGATTGCGGAAGACATCAGAAGTGGGGTTATCTCCCAGGAGAAGGACGTGATCGACTCCTTCGTGTGGCTGTGGTTCAATAACAAGGCAGCCGCTGAATCCATCATCAACCAGGTGGAAGGTGGAGCAACAGTCGGAAATCTCACTCCTGAAATAGCAGCCAAAATACGATCTGTGCTCAGTGTGCACAGTGAGGCAAAAGCTAAGGCACGACAGAAAGAGATAGAACTTGCAGAAAAGAAGCGCTTGCAGACTGAACAGCTTATGGGACCCGCAGCGAAGCATCCGACAGTTCATCCCTTCACACCTGTGGATCCGATCGAGAACCCCCCGAAGCCAGACAAGTACTTCTCTCCAGAGAAGGTCGTGCAACAGATGCACCAGCAGATTCAAAGCCTCAGTGCAGACAAAGTCCTACTCGAACCCGTCTCCGCTACACTCGCGCAGATGAGGGAGTACCTAAAGAACCTCCCGCCGGGATCAAGAGCTGACAAGGTACTGGGTGACCCGAACCGAGGGGCAGAAATCACAGAGACAATGAGAAGGTTCTTGGCGGACGCCAAGAAGTTCCTAGCCAACTACGTCACTGATATCTTCAGAGTGAAGAAGGATGAAGCGGGCAATCCCACGGACTCATACGAGCTGAACCCAGCCCTCATAGGCTACAGGGGTGGCACTGGCAACGGAGAAGTCGCTGTGATGCTGAACATGATCTACAGCGTCGTGGAGAGGAGCTTGGCGGGATACGAACAAGCTCAGCAGACTGCTGCGCCACAAGCCTAAAATGAACGTCTTTGTCCAGGAGTGACATCCAGAGGCTTCAAAGCCATAGTCTTTATGGCGTCACGCAGCTTCTTCGAGAACTCTTTAGTCACTGGATCTGACGAGTACTTGCTTTCCGAACACAACTCGTTAAACACCACAGATGCCTCATTTTCAGTCATCAAAATCGTGAGGAGTTTCTGAGATCCTTCTGGAACTATCGGGATTTCCACCTTGAAATTCATGACTCTTGTTCATAACAGGTGTCGTCCCGACCTTCTTTAACCCACAAATCTTGTTTCCGTCAACCTCACTCCACTCCAACCAAGTATATGCATCCTCCGGGACGGCTCCAGTGAAGACCGCAACAGAATCGGGATGGTACAGCCCCTCGGAGCGCAAGATCGAAACCAGGTTGTCTTTGTCCTGGCCATTGAGACAGACAAATCCCGCCAAGTCTCCATCAATGTAATTAACCCGCATGGCAAGGGGCTGGTTGCCCCCGTCGTATATGTCGCGATAATCCACAAACCTGATCACAACGATCTGATGGTCGAGCGGAATCACCCGTCCTTGTCCTTCAACATTTGGGCGACATCAACTATGAGTGTGGCGGCGGGTACCAACAAACCACAGATATTGATCTTCTTAGGACGCTTACTCCACACATCCATAAAGTCCCTAACCATCGACTCGTCTGTTACCAAAGCTTCAGGATGTCCCAATCCGACCAGAACCTTGTCGACCCATGGTATCAACTCCAAAATCCTGGTCTGGCTGGCAATCTCGATCTTACCCTTCTTGAAAGCTTTCTTAATCTTGCCCAAAGTGTCTTTTTTTCTACTTATTCTTTTCATGATGCTCCAGTTAGAGGAGGGCGGGATTCGAACCCGCACCTACACCAGCTTTAGGTGCTGCTCTTCCAATTAAGCTACCTGCCTCCGCCGTCTAATGCCCTTGTCGCCGGCAACTTAGGCAAGACGGATAATCAAATCTCAGTTCTGATCATACCCATGTTGAGTCCCGACAAGTCTCCCTCCTGACAATCCAATCCGTACTCGTCGAGAACCTCCTTAACCACAAGCTTCATGCTCTCGCTGTGCCCCGTGATTATCTCCACCTTTACACTCGACCCCCACAAACTCTCGATAAACTTGATTAATTGCCCACGTACCATATGGTGTCTCACACCATGCAGGTCCAGGACGCTACTCGTGGACCGTTTCATTTTTTTCGAGTTCCGTGCTCATCCTGTATTCATCTTCAGGTACGACATCCTGCTGCTTAGCGTCCGCCAGCTTGTCATTCAACCCCTTTAGATAAATCAATCTCTGCTCCACCTTGAGTATCTCGCGCTTCTTGCTCTCTATCCAGTGCGGTATGTACTTTGCCCTCTCGCCCTTGATGCTTGACAACTCGCTCTCCAGCTTCGCTACGCTCTCCCTGAGATCTACTAAAACGTCCTCAGCAAACCGAATGTCCCTCTCGTAATGCCCCGGCTCGGTGCATGCCTCCATTATCTGATTCCCAAGAAGCTCTAGCTGGGGATTATCCTTGATAAACCGCTCTTGGTTTACAGACGCTTCCTGCAAAAAGGACATCGGAGTCTTCTCTACACTGGCTTGCCTAATTATCTTCTTGATGGGTTTCGGCGACATTCTCTCCTCCATTCTCTTTTATTATAGAAGCGTAAAACCCCGACATCTTTAGTGTCGGGGATGTAAGCGACTATTTTTAGACCATTCCCTGCCATACAATACGTCCACTCAATAAATATTTAAGTTCTTCGGCATTAGCTTGGTCAATTTTTTCTTGAAGATTTAGAGCTATTTTACTCATTTTGGATGATTTCATAACTAGATTTCCACTATCATCTTTTTGTCCATGTTTTTTCCAAAGATTTCTTGCTTTTTTTATTAGATATAGATATTTTGAGTGAGCAACTGATGCCATTTTGTTATTGTATTTAAGAATCTTATCGTCACTATATATGTTCATATTAGTAATTCTCCGCTCTTTTAGTAATGGTTTCGTTATCCTGAATTTAGCAAGATTTTTCTAAGACAATTTTTGCAATATTTTCGTCTCTCATTTTAATTTCGGTAAAACAATATTTCATACATGGTCTATCAAAGTATTTATCTGTCTTTTGTTTAATCCAAATAATACCGTCCCCATCAATAGCACATTCAAATCCATCTTTAAATTTGAAATGACAATTAGTATATTGTTTGCAAATTATTTCACCCGAATGATAAGTCTCATAAGGTTGTTCGATTACTTTTTTAATTTTTTTCATATTATCCTGGCTCCTCTATATATTTTTTGATTGTTTCCATATTCGCATCACCAGTTTTTCAAGCCTAACTGGTTCTTATTTCGTATCTTCTACTATCTGATCGTCACCATCCTCGACATTCTGGTTCTGAGCATACGGCGGGAACGCCTCAATCTCCATCTTACTCACTGGACACCTAAAAATGGTGGTGGCAGGCGAGCCCTCCAAGTGTTCCGTAAGATATATTTCATTAACAAGAGAAGTGGGTAGTTTCGACCTGATATCCTCGATTTTGCCATACAGTTCTATCTCCATCTCCGCCACACCCCCGACTTCGACGAAGACTCCGATACTTTTGATGGGGAATTCAAGCAAGACGTCCAAGCCAAGGCTCTTCACCTCATCAGATGACTTGGCTAAGATGGTATCCCAAGCCAAAATCACATTCTCATTGTGCGACTGTCCCTTGACCACTATTGCGTTATTCATATCTGCACTCCTGTTGAGTTTAACGAATTGCATCCATCAAATTTATCTGAAGAAAGTGGTCGGGCGACATAACCCACAAGCCACCCGTCCTGATTTCGCTCTTGTCATCTATCGCTATCCATGGCTTCCCTATGCATGCGCTGGCCTTAATGCCACATCTCTCGGCGAACTCTTTAGCATATTCCGTTCCGCCAGCCGACCATACAACCACCTCACAGCCGTCTTTGATGAGCTGCTTGACACGGTCTATTACTTCCAGGTTGGGTGAACCCCAAGATTTGTCTGGCTCATCGGTCATGGTGCCGTCTATGTCTACGAATATGGTGCGAGTTGACATGGCGACGATTATACAACAAACTAGACGCCTTTTACAAGTAAAAGATAAGGCTATCAAAAGTCGCTTCTATTAACCAGGTCGACTGTCAATAAACTATTTTTTATCAGGGGGCAGGCTGATCTGCGACGCATCTAGTAATGCAAGGTTTTTATTGAGCATACTCACGACAAGCTCAGCTGATTCTTCATTTCCGCTACCAGACGACTGCACTTTGAGGAGCACTTCTATATTCCTACGCGCCGACTCAATCCTCAACCCCACGACCTGTTCCAATTCCAGGATGGCAAGATGCTTCTTATCCATTTCCAAGGCAATCAAAGATCTAGCTGCATTGGCTTGATCATTCTTAATCCAAGCTTGTGTTCGCTCCAGTTCCAACTTCGATAGTTCTGTGTTCACAGGTGAGGGCGTATTTGAATTTTGAACTGTGGTGCTGAAATGGGATGATTTCTTAGACATGCTGTATTCCTCCGTTCCATGGTCTCCTGGAAGCACCGCCGCAGGCTTTTTACCCCAACGTCCCCAAGCACCAATCTGGAACTTCGTTGGGAACATTATACACCAACAGAGGATATTCCCCGACAAGAAAGAAATATATCGGAAAGGAGACACGATATGAAAAAATGGCTCGTTACCATTACGATCGTCGCTGCGATCCTGATTGTAGTTGCTATCCTAGTTAG
>Ga0307376_10004973_pt1 | contig 12071 bp, 12 predicted proteins | sample TR2MG_FD_202536 | JGI IMG/M metagenome (GOLD analysis project Ga0307376, IMG submission 202536) | Soil microbial communities from Risofladan, Vaasa, Finland - TR-2 | ecosystem: Environmental > Terrestrial > Soil > Coastal area > Acid sulfate soil | place: Finland: Risofladan, Vaasa | collected... | reverse complement strand
CGAGAAGGTTATTGAATGCCTTGCCGGCGTTGTCTGGGCACGGGTGGACGTAGGCAACTGCATGGACCGGCTGCGGGCGGTAGTATTTCATCGCACCGGCGAATCCTCCGACTTCGAGCGTCAGTTGGTTGCTCATTGCCGTCGCAATCTACCGGCCCGCCTGGTGCCGGAGGAAATCGCGCTGATGCCGGCGGATGGAACGTATTTTTTCAAGGGAAAACCGCTCTCGCTGACCGGTAGTCCGAGCTCATTCGGTGAACCAGACTAGGAAAGTAGGATTGTCATGGAAAAAAAGGAAATCAGCGATCGTATCAAGATCCTGCTGGTCGAGGATCTTTTCCTGGCAGATTCGGTGGACGAGATTTCAGGCAGCGCAGAACTGGGCACAGATCTGGGCATGGATTCCGTCGGCTTCGTGGAACTGGCCACGCTGGCGGGCGAGGTCTTCGGAATCGAGGTGGCGGATACCGACATCGGCGATGGCCATTTCACCAGTGTGGACAAGCTGACGGAATTCGTCGCGGCGCGTCTGCATTAGAAGTTAACCGGCAAGGAAAAAGCGGCGACATAAGGCCGACGCCAGTACGGCCTTTCAGCGGCGAGGAGGGATCTAAGCATGGGTGCCCGTGCGGAAATGCCTGTCGTGACCGGAATGGGATGCGTCTCTTCCGTGGGGGAGAGCGTCCCCGGCTTCTGGCGGGCCTTGCTGCGAGGCGAGAGTGGCATCAAGGAGATCGAGGAATTCCCCCGGAAGGCCTTGCGCAATTCCCTCGCCGGAGTGGTCCGCGCCTCCCCCGAGTTGCTGGGGCGGGCGGCCCGGGACAGGATCAAGGCGCGGATACAGCTCTTCGCCGTGGCCGCCTTGGACGAGGCACTGGAGGATGCGCGGCTTGATCTCCGGGCCATGAGGTCTCGACAGGGCAAAGCAGCGCTCGTGGTCGGCACTTCACTCGGTATGTCCCTGGTCATGCCAGCGCTGGTTCCTGACGAGACCTTGGCGGCCCTGGACGGGGAGAACGACGCCAACGCCAGCTTGGCCAGCTTGGCCCGCTTTTTCGATGATCGCTATGGCATGCCGGGGGCGGTTTTGATGGTGTCCACGGCCTGTGCCTCGGCTACCCATGCTATCGCCCTGGCCTGCGACATGATCCGCCACGACGGCTATGACACTGTGATCGCCGGCGGCGCCGATAGCCTGGACCGGATGAAGTATCTGGGCCACTCCGCGTTGTCGACCCTAACCACCCGACTCCCCAAACCCTTCTCCCATGCCCAGGACGGTACCTTGTTCGGGGAAGGGGCGGGGTTCCTAGTCCTTGAACGGCCGGGCCGGTCCGGCGCGCCCAAGCCCCACGCGATCTGCCTGGGGGCCGGGTACAGCAACGACAATTACCACGTCACGGCGCCGGACCCCGAGGGGACGGGGGCCGCCATGGCGATGTCAGCGGCGGTGGCCGATGCCAACCTGCGGCCGGCCGATATCGGCCACGTCAATCTGCATGGATCTGGAACGGCGCTCAACGACAACGCAGAATATTTGGCTCTCCGCAATGTGTTCGGCGACATGGTGGCTACGCTGCCCTGCACCTCCATCAAGGCAGCAGTTGGCCATGCCATGGGCGCGGCCGGGGCGCTGGAAGCCATAGCCACCGTCATGACGTTGCGGGAGCAGATCGTGCCCCCCACCCTCAATGTCTCGCGGAACGAGGTGGCGTTCAAAATGGACCTGGTGGTGGAAAAGCCGCGACCCCTGGATGGCGTGAATTATGCGATCAGCAATTCGTTCGGGTTCGGCGGTACCAACGGGGTGGTGGTGATGGGACGGTAGGCGGCTTGTCGTCTGAGTGTGTACGAAGTGAATATGTTCGGCCGGGAAGGTTGATCGCGAGACTTGACCCGCGAAATCTCACCGGAGTAAGGAGTGGGGAAAGTGCAGGCTTTGCGGGAAAGTCAGGATCCATCCATGAGCGCGGCGGCTGCAACGGTGCCGGTGTCCGCAGCCGGCTGGGTCGTCGCCCCAGGCCAGGCATCCCCACCACTTTGGCTTACGGTGCAGCCGGGTAACGTCGCCGGTGACGAGGAAGGCTTAGTGGCGGCTTTCAAACAGCGCACCCAGCAACGCTACATCGACAAGGCCGCCGAGCAGGGCATCCTGGCCCTGCACCGGACCTGCGCCGCCGCCGGGGTCGATCAGGAACGCATCGACCGCGAACCTGGAAAGGTCGGGCTGCTCATCGTCACTGATCGGGGACCGGAGGACACCCGGGAGCGCTACCTGAATTCCTACGCCCAGAGAGGCGGCAAGTCTGCCTCGGCGACCCTGTTTTCGAATTGCGGCTACAACATCGTCGGCTCCAATCTGGCCCGCAGCTGCAATATCCGCGGACCGGTCCTGACCCTGGGCGCGGCGGCGGACTGGCCGTTGGCGCTTTTTTGCACAGCTCTGCGTTTTTTCGCGGCGAGACGGGTGGACCTGCTGTTCGTCGCCCGGGCGGAAGCGGAGGGTGCCGTCGTGATCTGCCTAGACCGGCAGGCGCCATTGCGTTTTGGGCTGACTCCCGCGCGCCTAGACGGCCTCGCCATAGGGGTGGTGCTGACGGCGGCACCGGGACAATGCCAGTCTCCGCAATCTTGCCTTCCCGGTGACGACTGCATTGGGTTTTGGGTCCGGGTCGCCTCACTGGCGGCGTCTTCCGTGCCCGCCAAACCTGTCAGGTGACCGAGGGACCATGACATCGTCAATCAACACCATGCTATGGGAGGCACAGGTGTCCGCCGCGGCGGGGGGGCGTGCCGTAGGACTGCTTCACCTCGCGGAGGGGGAGGAAGGCCGGGTGGTATTGACCGAAACCCGGGTGATGCGGCTGTTAGCCGAAGTGGAGACCCTGGCGCGCGACGAATCGCTGGCACTGGTCCTGGTGACCGGCGGTGCCAAGGCTTTTTGCCTGGGGGCGGATCTGCCCGCATTGCGCACCGGCAAACCAGCGGATACGGAACGCTACCTGCGCGCCGGACAGAAGCTGATCGATGCTCTATTCATGCTGCCGGTCCCCACCGTCGCCGCCGTGGGCGGTCTGGCCCTGGGAGGGGGATTCGAAGTGGCTCTAGCCTGCGACCTGCGCTGGGCCCATCGGCGTGCGGTTTTCGCCCTGCCGGAAGCCCAAGAAGGACTCATTCCTGCCTGGGGGGCGGCTTTTGCACTTGCCCGGGAATTGCCAGGCGCCCGCGCCTGGGAACTACTGCTCGGGTCAAGGATAGGGGCGCTGACAGCTCAGCAGATGGGCTTGGTCGGCCGTGTGTTCAATGGTCCGAACTTCTCCGACCAAGCATGGGCGGCGGCTCAGGAGCTTGCCCTCTTGGGAGGGAAGATCACGCGGGCACTCAAATCCATATGGCGTTGCGCCCACAAGGAGGCGGCGCGCGACCGGGAGCGGGCCGCGTGCATGGCCCTACTGAAGGAGAACAAATTATGTCCGTGACCGAAAGCTTACACGCTTGGCGCATGGTTCAGCAACAGCATCCGGCCCGGCCCTTCCGTTTCGAGAGGGTGGACGAACCGATGCCGGAAATCCGGTCCAACGAAGCTTTGGTCGAGGTTGCCGCCTGCGGCATCTGTGGGACCGATGTCGGCTACTTCTTTGGGGACGTGGCGCCGGTGGCTACGCCGCCGTTGACACTAGGCCATGAAATCAGCGGCCGCGTGGTGCGTGGCGGCGGCCTGGAAGGCCGGCAGGTGGTCGTGCCGACCATCGTCCCCTGCCGCAGTTGCGAACTCTGCCGCGCCGGCCGGGCGAACCGTTGTGTGCGCCAGCGCATGCTGGGGGGAAATTACGCCATCCAAGGCGGGTTTGCGAGCCATGTCGTCGTCCCCGCCCGGGAACTGGCGCCGGTGCCGGAAGACAGCCCCATCCCCCTGGAGTACCTCGCCGTGGTGGCGGACGCTGTGTCGACGCCCTATCAGGCGGCACTGCGGGCCGGCATCGCGCCTGGCGACAAGGTCATCGTGATCGGCGCCACCGGTGGCCTGGGGGTTTACCTCTCCCAATGGGCGAAGCACATGGGGGCCGACATAGTGGTCGGCATCGCCCGCGACCAGGCCAAGTTGCAAGCCCTCGTCCCCCACGGCGTGGATGTGCCCATCGCCATCGGTGACCGAGGCGTCGACGACATCCGGCACGACATCTGGCGCGCCTGCAGGGACCGTGGAGTCAATCCCCGCTATTCCTGGAAAATCTTTGAGGTCAGTGGAACCCTGGCCGGCCAGGAAATGGGCCTGGGCCTGCTCACTTTCGCCTGCAAGCTGGTCCTGGTCGGCTTCGCTCCCGGCGAGTTGCGCTTCGCCCTGTCCAAGGTCGCGGCCTATGACGCCGAGATCGTCGGCAGTTGGGGCTGCGATCCGACGCTATATCCGTGCGTGATCGAGCACGTGTTGACAGGGGACATACAGATTCTGCCCTTTACTGAAACCCGATCCATGCAGACCATCGCCGCTAGTTTCGACGATGTGAGGCAGCGGCGAACCGGTTTGAAGCGCATAGTGCTGACGGCGGATTGGCAGGCTGGCGCGGCGACAGGCGGTGGGAATCAAAACGGAGAATGAAGGGGAAACGGCGGTTCGGTTTCGTGACGAAGTGCAATGGGCACGGCGCGAATGCGGTGGCGGTTTTCCGCGTATTGGCCGAGCTGAATATTAATGCGGAGGGAGGAATCATGGGAACCATGCAACCTATCAATTTGCATCTGGCCGACCGGCCCCGGCGTTCGGGATGGGTAGAGTACATCAATAAGACCGGATATGTCCCGCAGCCGGAGGAAGTGCTCTTCACCACCGCGCCGCGCAACATCTACGCGGACGAGGGCTATGACGGCGACATCCCCTGCATCACCGAGGACGGCAGGCTGGACTGGTTTGCCCACCATCCGCTCGCCTATCCGGAGGAATACCAGCCTTCGGTGAAGTCCCGTTCCTACGATGTGGCCTTCCTGTCGGCGAACGTGCCGGGGCCAACTTATCTGGAATTGCCGATGCAGGCGGAAATCGAGGCGGCCCTCGCAAGCGGCCAGTTCCAGGTGTTGGCGATCAGCGCCCACACCTGGACGATCCCCTGGGCGCTGAAACTGGCGGAGAGCGCGCGCCAGGAGTATGGCATACAGGAGGTATGGTTGGGCGGCTACGGCGTCATGACACCCGCATCGCGCATCCGCGAGGTTTTTGACCGCCTCTACTGGGGCTATGCGGAGACGACCTTCCGGGAAGCCTTGGGCATGTTGCCCGTTGAACCGGCAGAAATCGAACACCCCCTGTTGATCAATGAGTCCATTTATCTCGCCCACAAAATCAAAATCGGTCATCTTTTCTGGGAACGGGGCTGTGCACAGAAGTGTACCTTCTGTGCCGATCCGGTTTTCCAGCCGGGGGGCGAACCACCCTTCTCCGTGGCCAATGTTCGCAAGGTGCTAGAACGATATAAAGAGGAGGGCGTGGTGTCGGTGCATCTGGCCAACCAGGATGTTCGACCATTCAAAAAGGTGGGGAAGCAGATCATCGAGCTGTTGCACGAATTCGGCCTGCCTTTCACCATGATGACCAGCTTCCAGGCGCTGACGGCCAAGGGGCTGGACGGCATGAAATGGCTAGCCGACCGAGGGTTGACCATGGCGCAGTTGGGCGTGGAATCTTTAGATGACACCAACCTTACTCGGGCGCACAAGACGACCAACTGTACCCACATCCAGGATACGGTGCGCCAGATGGTCGACCTGCGCATCCGGCTGTCTGCCACCTATATTATCTGTTTCGAGAACGATACGCCGGAGAGCATCCGGCGGGCGAAGCAACTGCTAGGGGATTTGGGACCGATCTACACTTATTTCAGCGTTCTCCTGCCCATGCCCGGCACCCCTCAGTACTACGACATGCTGAAACGGAATCTCATCACCGACTGGAATTTCCGCAAATGGACCGGCGGCTACCTGGTCTGGAGGCATCCGGTGATCCAGCCGGACGAGGCCCGGGATCTGATGCGGGAGATGGACCTGGCCATCAACACCCCCCAGTACAACAAGCGCCTGCAGCAGGAATGGACGCGCATCGACCGCATGCGGGAAAGGCTTCGGCATCGGGAACGGCAGGGGGTGGTCGCCGACATGCGCGCTCGTGCCCGGGTGTACTACCACCCGGAGAGCCACGAAGAGTTGCCAACTGGCAGTTCCGGGGTCAAGCCGGGGGCAGCGCTCCCGTCGTGTGATACTTCGCGAGGGACGCCACCGTGCCCGACGGCGTCCAGAGATTCGAGGAGATTATGATTATGTGGTCAGTCGTTGAGATAGCGCCGGGTGCTTGGTTCGTCCAGCGGGATTGGCTGAGTTGCAATCACTTCATTGCCAAGTCGCCGCAGCTGACCTTGATCGATACCGGATACAAAGACGATTTACAGGAAACCATTGCGGTGCTCCGATCCTTTGGCGCCGAGCCGGCGGACGTGGAGTTGATCATGAACACCCATTGCCACTGCGATCATGCTGGCGGCAACCGTTACTTCATCGAGCAGTCCGGTTGCGATGTCTGGATGCACGAGGAAGAAAAGCGCCGCATCGATACGAGGGACGACATCGCTACATGGTGGCGCTTTCACGACACCTGGGCGGATTTCTTCAAGGTCGATAAGGGGCTGCGCGAGAGCGACGAAATCCGCTTCGGTCCCCTCGTCCTGCAAGTGATCTATGCCCCCGGGCATTCCTGCGGCCTGATGATTCTATATGCCAAGGATCTGAAGGCTCTTTTCAGCGCGGATGCGATATGGCAGGGGGATATGGGGGTCATCAATCCCATTGTCGAAGGGGAGGATGCCCTCGACCGGGCGGTCGAGACGGTGGAGCGCATCAAGAGGCTGAACCTTGAGGTGATCTATCCGGGGCACGGTCCAATCATTCACAAGCCTAAGCCCGTGATCGACCGGCTCCTGCGCAAGCTGGCGCGCTATCACCAAGACGAGTCCATGATGCACATGGACCACATGAAAAAGATGATCTCCTATTACGTCCTGACCCAGGGAGGTGTGAAAGAGGAGGGTTACTACGAATACCTGTTGCGCTCAGTGTGGTTCCCACAGATGGTGGACCGCTATTTCGACGGACGCTACGAGTCCACATATCAGGCGGCCATCGACGGCAGCCTGCGCAGCAAGATGATCGTTCGGGACAACGGATACATTTACGGGGCGGGCAAAGCATGAGCGAGGGGTGGAGGGGAAGGCAGGCACCGCCAGCGGAGGCGGGCTGGGACATTGTTCTGCGCAACATCCGGGAGCGGCGTTCTGTGCGCGCCTTTTTGGATCGGCCTGTGGCGCGGGAGCTGATCGAGACCGTGCTTGAGGCGGCGCGCTGGGCACCTTCAGGCGCCAATGCACAGCCTTGGTACGTAAGGGTGGTGACCGGCGCCACCAAGGCCCGTATCACCAAGGCCCTGCTGGAAGCCCGGGAGAAGGGTGTTCGGGAACACCCGGACTACCAGTACTACCCCGTCGAATGGTTCGAACCCTACAAGGCTCGACGGATGGGGCTCGGGGTGGCAATGTACAGCACCCAGGGGGCGAGGCGTAACCGCGCTGAATTCTGGAACAACAACTATCGTTTCTTCGGTGCGCCGGTCGGACTGCTGTTCTTCATCCACAAAGACCTTGCCACGGGCTCCTGGATGGATTATGGCATGTTTATACAGAACGTGATGCTGGCAGCACGGGCGCTGAGATTGGAAACCTGTTGCCAGGGCTCCATCAGCGACTACCCGGACGAAATACGGGAAATTTTGGGCATTGGCCCCGAGCGGCTGCTGACCTGCGCGATGAGCCTGGGCTATCCGGACTGGTCGGCACCCATCAACGGTTTCGACCGCGTCCGCGCGCAGGTCACTGGATTTGCGGTTTTTCACGATTGATCCAGGTTGCGAATCGGTCAAGACTACATCTCAGGGAGGAAATTCATATGGCAGAAACCGGTCGCGTGATTGGCTTCACCGAACTGAAGGAAAAATACCTGCCCCAGCGCTACCCGCTACTGCTGATAGACAGGGTCACCGGTTTTGTGCCCGGCGAATGGATCGAGGCCACCAAGGCCGTGACCGGCAATTCGCCGGAGTTGGTCGGACACTTTCCCGAGCGCGCGATCCTGCCCGGGTCCGCCCTGATGCAATCCTTTTCGCAACTGGGCATCGTGTTCTTCAAGATCACCAACGGCGCCCTAGCGGAGGACGAAATTACCGTCGTCTCCTCTTTCAAGATCCGGCTGACCGCACCGATCCCGCCAGGGGAGATCATCGCCCTACGGCTGGAGGCGCGGCGCTTTTCCCCGGGGGTCGGCGTCTTCCGTGGACATTGCAGCATGAGCGGCAAGACCGTCGCCCACGCCAGCCTGACCATCGCCAAGGCTAAGCTGGACAAATACGTTGGCGTCCCCTGGTAGGGGACGCAAGGAGGAGGTACATCCTTATGATCAATGTTCTATATGAAAAACGCGATGGCGTGGCCTATGTCACCCTCAACCGCCCCGAGGCGATGAATGCCATCGACGAGGCCACCAACACGGAACTGGAGGAAGTGTGGCGAGATTTCGCCGCCGACGATGCCGTGGATGTGGGCATCTTAACCGGCAGCGGGCGGGCTTTTTGCACCGGCGCCGATCTGAAGACCTTCATCCCCAAGTGGGAGGGGGCCAACATGCTGGATGTGCGCAAGAATATCCCCCATGGCCTCGGCGGCGGGCTGACTCGCGGGCAGCACCGTATCTACAAGCCCATCATTGCCGCGATCAACGGCTATGCCATCGGCGCCGGCATGGAAATCGCCTTGGCCTGCGATATCCGCATCGCTTCCGAAAAGGCCAAATTCGGTGTCTTTGAAGTGCGCTATGGCCTGCACCAAGGCGATGGCGGCCTAGTCCGCCTGGTGGCGGTGGCCGGGGTCGGCGTGGCCCTTGATCTCACCCTGACAGGGCGAGAGGTCTCGGCTCAGGAGGCGCTCGGGCTAAGACTGGTCACCCGTATCGTGCCGCCGGAAGAACTGATGCAGGCCGCCGAGGAGACGGCGCGCATGATACGGGGCAACAGCCGCAATGCCGTTCGGTCCGCCAAGGAGACCATCCTTGAACTGATCGGACGTCCACTGGACGACGCGCTGAGGCTGGAGACGCTGAACGGCTATTCCTGTCTAGGGGATTTCACCGATGCCCGTGCGAGGCTCGCCCAGTTTGCAAAGAAATAGGTGGCTCCGCTCCTTTTCAAGTCCGCAATCCCACCGCTGGGCGGCGCGGATGTCACTCGCGTCATTCTTTGGGGAGCGAACGGACATAACCCACGGACAGATGCCGGCGGTGGGGCATCGGGAAAAGCGGGCGGCTAGGAGGCTGTTGAAAAACGGCCTCCTTTTTCCCCCATAGTGTCAAAAGTCGGTTGGCGGTCGAAGGCTTGACATTATTGGGCTACAGGGCTGGGAAATGGTGGGGTTACTCTGGGGCAGTTGAATAATCCCCTTTTTGTGCTAAAAACGAGGCATAAAGCAGGGCTGACGCATGAGTGGTAATTATGTAACGCGTTACATAAGCGGCATACGGCGGCGACTATGATGATCAAGGACAGGGTAAATATACAAGTAGTATCCCAGGTTCTTGGACACGCTTCAGAGGATTTTACGCTCCGGGTTTACGGGCACTTGTTGCCCGGGATGCAGGAACCAGCGCTGACAGAATATGAAAGATAGATGTCGCGATGTGCCGGATTGTGGGATGAGTTTGCAAACCAAAGCTGTAAACAGCGCCCCTTGCTAACACCCAGCTAACGGCTTTGCAAGCATGTCCCGGAGACAAACACTATTCGCATAGGTCCTGGTGGAACTATCACGCTCAAGAAGTCCAAGGTCTACGCGAAAGGCTTCTTCAAGGCTTTTGTAATTACCTCGGTGGGGCAGTTCTCCGTTGAACTTCAAGACGGCCACTTGTTTGCCAAACTCTCCTAAACTTAAGGGAATGAAGCCAGTCCAGGGGAAACAACGGAGTAAACGCAACTCGTGTTGCGTTTGGATAGGGGCAGGGGAAATGTACCCTTGCCCTTTTTGCGTACATAGGGGGGGGCTTGCGGAAAAAATCGGGATCGGCGGGGCTGGCAGGAAATGACCGGCAAACGTCGAAATGTGGTCTAAAAGGTGTGGCAGGTAATTGCCGATGATTCTTGACCGGGTTTTCGACGCAGACAACAGGCTGACGAGCTTATCCAGATACCACGGCGAGTGGATATTTCTGGTTGGTCGCTGCCCGCAGTGTGAAAAGCGGGTGGCCAAAGAGTCTGCGAAAATAGAACACCCCAGGACTTCGCCCGCAGTCATGGTCAAAGAGATAACCTGCTGTAGGAAATTCTTCCCCACCAAAATGGCTTTCGTTGATGATGGTCAGATAGTGGATCTTGACGAATTGGGCAGCACATATCAGGATGACCCCGGTGACCTCACGACCAACATGGACGCGTGGTCGCTATACATACTGTGGGACGCCGGCAGGAAACTGGAGAAAGCCAAGATGCCGACCCCGCCGGACGCCGGTTCCATCCATGCTTCCGAATGGTTGGCCCGGATGATCTTCCTGGCCTCTGATCCAGGGCTGTTCAGCGACCTTGCCCTGTCTTCCGCAGAAAAGATTGCGCGGCATGTTGAGAAGAAGAACCTTTACTGGGACTTCTGGGGCCTGGTCCCGGTGATTTACCGCTATTCGGCCAGGATAGCACCTCAGCAGACATCGGCTGTTTGCCGTATACCGATCCGCATTCCGGTATCTCAGCGGGAACGGAGCCCTTATTGCCGCGCTGGACGAAGACGGGCCGGTTCTTATGGGCGTTTCCGACCCTAGTGACGGTATGATAAGCCTTCAGGATAACGCGATCTGGCCCTGGAACACATACGCCTTCACTTTCTCCCTGGTCGATTCCCTGGACGATGAGTTCTGGGAGACGAAGATGGGTATCTTTGCCATCAATGACGAACCGGATGAGAGCAGCTTTTCGCGTCATCTGAATAAAGTTCACTCTGAACGTAGATATACTCTAACCCCCGGTGGCGTGAGGGTAGTTCTGCCTGGTCAGGAAGAAGGGATCAGTGAGATTCTGCTGAAAGAGCAGGGCAGCTTGGTGATGGCGAAGATTGTGGTAAAAGACATCAACATCTCTCACCTGTGCTGGTTCGACTGGAACACCGGGATAGGCTTTTCCCCTTGGCAGGTGGTCAACGAATACACGCCGGCAAAGGACCCCCTGTTGGGCACGGTGGCCGGGGTGTTTACGGACCTGGTGACGGGTCAGGAGAAGGAGATCAAAAAGCGGATGGTCAGCGGGGGGAGTGCGATCCTCTTACCTGGGGACGGTCAGGTGAAAATGCGGACTGTGTATATCGGCCGGGGCGAGGACAGGGCGCGTGTCAGGGTGAAGATCGCGGTGGAGCGTAAGGCGCCGGGGCCGCATGCCGTTGCCGGCCACCTGAGAAGGGTGAGGAATGCGGCAAGTGCGGAGGCAGCGGAGCGGGCCAAAGAATATGGGATAGCTGTGCCAGAGGGGTATACGTTCGTGAGGCCGTTTAAGAAGGAAAAAAACACCTGATTTGACCAAAAAGCTATAGGAGAAACGGCGAAGATGCTTGCATTGAGGGCGTTTCAGTAGTAAGCGATTTTTAGGTGAAAGGTTATGGATAGTCTTGCAACATCTTATGGGACCGAAAAAAAAGATCGGCAAATGTATTGTATGCGGCAGGAGAATGGGTAAACGCCGTTGTCTTGGTATCCAAGGGGCAATATGTTCACAGTGCTGTGGTTCAGAGCGTAGAAAAACTATTGATTGCCCTTCCGATTGCACCTATTTAAATACAGGAGAAGAATACTTTAATTTGCGTAATATCCTCAGGATCGTCAAGAACTCTTTTAATGGTGACGCTGAGCCTGATGTTTTTCTCGATCAACAAGTCGTAGATATTGTTTCTCCTTTGGAATGGCATTTTGTGACAAATTTTTATAATGATAAGGCGTACTCGGACGACGACATA
>Ga0307376_10004972_pt1 | contig 12071 bp, 19 predicted proteins | sample TR2MG_FD_202536 | JGI IMG/M metagenome (GOLD analysis project Ga0307376, IMG submission 202536) | Soil microbial communities from Risofladan, Vaasa, Finland - TR-2 | ecosystem: Environmental > Terrestrial > Soil > Coastal area > Acid sulfate soil | place: Finland: Risofladan, Vaasa | collected... | reverse complement strand
TAGATGGGATAGATTAAGGAACGATGGTTGGGTTGAAGTGTGGAGAACAAGGAACAACACAACTAGGAAGTTTAATCTTTATAAAGTAACATTCAAGGGTAAGCAACTAATTAACCAAATATATCGTATAATGCTTGGGCAAGAAGATTTACCAAGTAGTACAAAAAGAAACCCTATAATGAAGGGTGAAACATATATGGACAAAGTACTTAAGGTATCTATAGATTTAGTAAATAAAGACGAAACAAGATAAAAATATGAAAAAAGCATTTTACAAAACGGGTTTAAATCAAGAAACCGATAAAAAAACGGGCGCTTATGGTAATAACACCATGCTTGGAACAAGCTCTGTAATAGGTAGAGCTACTAACATGGGTGAGGCCAAAGAAGATGAATCACCAAGCAAGACATTGTCAGAAAGTAATATGGGTAAATTACCTGAATCAGAAACTGAAGCTAGACACGCGAGAGGTCATTACAAAATGAGTGATTATTTTGGTGGTGGTCAGAACTTAAATAAAGAAGGTATTATGTCTGTTTTAAAGGCTAAGATTGAAGATAAAGCTACTGCTAGAAAAGCTAAAAACCTAGAGAAATACAATTCTATTAAGAAAGGTGAATATGAATCTAGCAATAAAACTCTAAATAATGTAGATCCAACGGCGCCAAGTGATTCTAAAATGGATGCACAACAAGCAGCGCCAGATGATAGAACTGGTCAAACCAGAGTTCAAGGAGATGCTAGCGTTAGGTTGTATGACGAAAAAGACTACCCAGATAGCGAAATGCCAGCTGGCAAGTTTAAGGCCGCACCTATAGATCTTGATATTGCAAAAGATACATCTGAATTAGATATATCTGCTTTCATGCAAGTGTCTGATGCTTTTAGTAGAGCGGCTGAAAGATCTAAAAAATACCAAAAATAAAAAACAATGAATCAATACGACACACAGCAACCAATATCAGCACAACCTCAAGTACAACCTGAACAAGTGCAAGCGACAGACCCTATTACACAAGCAGCTTTAGCAACAGCTCCCGTGCCGGTAGAAGATATATATTCACCTTCAAAGGGTGTTGGATACAAGCAATCAGATACATTAGATAATGCCGCATTAAATATGTTTGGCTCAGAAGCAAATAGAAACCTAAGATAATTATGAAAAAAAATAACATGTACGAAGCTCCAAATAGTAGACAGTACGCAGCAGAACAAGGTATTGATGCTACTTGGGAAGGTCCATTAAATATGGATAATATGCCAATCGCACCTGGACGTAGTTCTGGAGCTGATGGTATTCAATTACTTGCAAAGAATGAGTATCCTTATCTAGCAGGTCCAATCACTCAAAGAGCAAAGGGTGAATAATATAAGTAAGCATATAACATATTCAGAGGCAACGCGTAGTCAAACGGCTACCAAGAATGGCATAGAGAACAGCCCTAGTGAACAACAGTTGGTTGCAATGTGCATTCTTGCTGAAAAAGTATTTGAACCTCTTAGAATCCACGTAGCAGGTCCTGTAGCTATAAATAGCTTCTTCAGGTCTGTTGAGTTAAATAAAAAACTTGGTGGATCATCAACTTCACAACATTGTAAAGGTGAGGCTATGGACATAGATGATACTTACGGACATATGTCAAATGCTGACATGTTTAATTTTATTAAGGATAATCTAGACTTTGACCAAATGATATGGGAGTACGGAGATAATGATAATCCAGATTGGGTTCATGTTTCGTATAAGAAGTCTGGTAATCGAAAAGAAATACTACGATGTCAAAGAATAAATGGAAAAACGGTTTACTCTCACTATTAATATTAGTGATTTTATCTTCTTGTTCTTTAGAGAAAAGAATAGAGCATAGATTAAGAAGAGCGGAAAGAAAGATAGAGAAGTTAACTATAAAATATCCATCTATACTAAAAAAGGATACACTACATGATACTATCGAAGTATATACACCACTTGTACAATATGATACTTCTTTTATTGATACGAATAGAGATACTATTTTTATTAATAAAGATAGACTTAGCATTAAATATATTAGGGTGGGAGACACCACCTTTATTCAGGGAGAATGCAAGAGTGACACTATTATTAAGACGATCAAAGTTCCTTATGAAAAAGTTGTAGTTAGAAAGCAAGGTATAATTGAGCAGCTTGGTAAGAATTTAAAGAGAATATTATTAATAGGATTCATGCTATTAATTCTTTTAATAGCACTGTATGTAATATTTAAATTATTGATAAAATCAATATTTCCACTACGGCTACCATAGTTAGATAGAAAAGTTATGATATTGTGTAATATATAAGTATATGGCAACTAAGATAGATAAATCAAAAATGAAGTGTAACTCGCCGAAAGCTCAAAGAAGCGGCACTAAGTCACACGTAGTTAAAGCATGTGCAAACGGCAAAGAAAAAATCATAAGATTTGGTGAGTACGGAGCTAGCACTGCTGGCAAACCTAAACCAGGCGAGTCTGATAGAATGAAGGCTAAAAGAAAATCTTTTAAAAGTAGACACGGTAAAAATATAGCTAAAGGAAAAATGTCGGCAGCGTATTGGGCGGATAAAGTAAAGTGGTAAAAATTATTAAAAACAAATCAATGAACATAACATCTGAATCAAGCTCGCTTGAGCAACTTTTAAAACAAATGGAACAAAAAGATAAAGAAGTTAAGATAGTACCACAAGTTTGTGATATCGAAGATTCTGAATGTATTTCATGTGGTAGTTAATAAAAACAAAAAAAAGTAAACATGTATAAAAACACAAAAAAAGGTGGACCAAAATTGGCGCCTCTAGTTGGAATGGCAATTAAAGCATTAGCACCTATGGTTATTAGTAAAATTGCTGGAAAGGCTAAAGAGAAAAGTGGCTTGATGATGAAAAGCAAAGATGGAAAAGAAAAGAGAGCTACTAAAAAAGCAATGAAGGAGGAAGCTAAATCTGCTCCTGATAAAATGCCTACACTAAAAACTCAAAAACTTCCTGAAGGCGATAAAATGTCAAGGAAGAAAACGATGCATGGAAATCGATTAAACACATTTGGGTTGCGTGATAAGGATATTCTTGGTTGGCCTGGAACATACGATGGGTCAGAACCTATTATGAAAAGCCGAAAAACTGAAAACCCAAGGAAATACCTTCGTGATTTTGCCCCTGGGGTAAATGAAAGAAATGATAGGGATAAAGCAAACAGATTCATGAATACCTTAGATGAAGCCACAAAGAGTGGAGAGCATTGGAGGATGAAAGAGTTCACGCGTGGTGACCAAAACTTTCAGAAGTACCTTCCACCAGCACCTGAAGTAAACATGAAAAGTGGCTTAATGATGAAAAGCAAAGGTGGAACCTTTATGTCAAAGAACTGTAAGTAATGCCTTTTAAATTAGGTAATAAACCAATTGAATTAAATGGTCCTTCTGTTTATTACGAAGATCTAGGACCTGGTGTCTTAGGTCAAACTAATAAAAATGGTACTATTGCTATTAATTCAAAATTAAGTCCTAAATTTGTAGATGAAGTAATTGAACATGAGAAGGTTCATATTAATCAAATATCTAGAGGTGATCTTACTTACGATGACGATAACATATATTGGAAAGGAAAAAAGTTTAATAAAGAACTTCACATGGTAAGAAATTCAAAAGATACACCATGGGAAAAAGAGGCTTATACTAAGTCAAACACAAAACACGGAGATACAAAATACAATATTTAAAAATGGGACAATATTTAAACCAGCCAGATTTTGGCACACAGGCTGTAGATGTAACGCCTAGCGATACCATCGATTCTACTACTAAATTAAACCAGATGATACTTTATGTAGGTGGAACTGGTAGCGTAAAAGTATTAATGGCTGGTAAGACACTACTTGCTGACGCTATTATTTTTACTAATATTCCAGACGGTACTTTTCTACCAATCGTAGTAGATTATGTACTAGCTACAGGAACAACTGCAACTGCCATTATTGGCGTAAAATAATAAACTATGTCGATAGGACTTGGTATAGGTAATTCTATTGGTGGTAAAGTAAGTGGATTTGGTGGTGGTGGTGGTGGTATCGACCCTAACGCTCAGGCTTACATCACAGCAGCAGGTATAACAGACCCAACAGAACAAGCGGCTGTCAATCAATTGGTACTTGACTTAAAAGGAACAGGAAGCACACCAAGTGGAACAGACCTATGGACAGATGCAGCAGCATTTTATCCTATCAGTCCAACCAGCTTATCGGCAGCAAGATACAACCTACGAGATACCACTAGCTTTAATATTACTTGGGACAATGGTCCAACACATGGATATACTGGTGTTACTTTCAACGGCTCTAATCAGTATGGCGATACAGGGTTTAATCCTTCTGTGGAAACTTTAGCTAATGGTTACGACATCACACTTGGTATGCAGATAGTGAATGCGAGCCTAACAGCGGTTGGTTTAATGAGTGCTGTCTTTGCAACAAGTTCTAGAACTGGAATGTTATTAATCAGCGGTAATCTTTACCAAGACATTCACAACACAGTAGGCGGTAGATTAACAGCCAGCACAGGCGGAACATACGAAGGGCGCATGATTGTGAGCGCTGATAGAATAGCGAATGGTGGAAGAGCGAATTACTTGAATGGAACGTCATTAGGTACAAAGCTTTCTGAAAGTAGTGGAACACCTGTCAATCTATCATTATTTGTAGGCGCACAAAACAACGGTAGTGGGGGTCAGAACTTTACAGCAATGGAAATGAGATTTGGTTTGATTATTCCAAAGGGACTAGATGCTACCGCAGTTACTGACCTAGATGACGCAATAGTTAGATATTCAACAGCACTTTCAAGAAATATATAATTAGATGACAGCTTTAATAATACCAAACGTTTCTCAATTTCCAATACTAAGTAGCATTGATGATTTCTATTGGAATCCTACTAACAACACTGTTGGTGGTGTGTATTGGCTACAATTAGAGGCTCAACCCGATTTAGACAATGCAGCAATCGCATACACTATTGGAGAGATTGAAATTGTAGAACCAGTAGGTCCAATAATAGAAGATTAAAATGGAGATAATTGAAGGGATAGCTAAACTAATAGGTGAATACGGTTTACCTACAGTATCATTAATAGCGCTTGTAGTATTAATATATAAAAAGTGGGATTACATTGTAACAACTCTTCAAGCGGCAGCTATAGTGAAAGAACAACAAAAAACAATAAGTGCGTTGAAAGAAACAATGGATTCTAATAACGCTAAACATGCTTTTCAAATAGATGAGTTAAACTCAAAGTTAGAGATAAATAATAAATTGATATTAGAGCAGTCTGTAATTATTGCAACGCTCACGGCGCGTTTAGAGAGATATGAGGAAGTTATCACAAAGAAGATGGCCTCTAGCACACGTAGACCTAAAAAGATAGAGTAATACATAGTAGAATTTACAAAAATTAAAATTAAATATTATGAAAATAGAAGAACAAGAATTAGAGAAAATTAAAAGTGATTTCAATAAAACAGAGCAAATGGCAATGCAAATTGCTTCTCTTGAATTACAGAAAACAAGATTAATGAAAGATTATGCTGAGGTTATTGAATCAGCAAATAAAACTAGAGCTGAGTTAGAGGAAAAATATGGTCCTATATCTATAGACATGTCTGATGGTTCATACACGAAACCAGTTGAAAATGGGACGGTCTAACACAGTTATAAGGAAAATAAGTATAGGTACTGAGTACAAGGATAATGCAATGCATTACTACGTAGGTCAGCCAGCCTGGGACAATCACATTGTACATACAATACAATTCATTGATGAAGATCAATCTCACATTATATGGTTGGAAAAGTCAGGTGAGATAATGATGTGGAAGAAATTTAATAAAAATATGGCCATAGCGGTCGAATACGATTTAACATACTAATGCATAGTCTTTACGATTTTATAGTAAAACCAGTAGACGATCATAGATATAATAATAAGAAAGAAATAGCTGGTGTACAGTTTGTTACAAATACAAGTCTTGAGTCATTTAAGAATGTTAATAGACAAGGCGTTGTAATAGCTGTTCCAAAAGCATTTGATACACCAATAAAACCAGGAGATATAGTCATAATACATCATAATGTATTTAGAAGATTCTACGACGTTAGGGGTAAAGAAAAGAATAGTAGAAGTTATATGTTTGATGGAATGTATGCGGTATCATTAGATCAAATCTATGCATATCAACCATTGTCTACAACTGATTGGCAAACCTTTAATGATTATTGCTTTGTTCAACCTGTTAAATCAACAGATGAATCAAGTACTAGTAAAGAAAAGGAACTACACGGTATACTTAGATATACTAATAAGAAATTGAATATCGAAAAAGGAGAAACAGTATGCTTCACCCCTGACTCTGAATTTGAGTTTGTGTTTAACGATATGCTTTTATATTGTATGAAATTAAATAATATTGTTTTGAGTTATGGAATCAGAGAAGGAGACGAAGAATATAATCCAAGCTGGACGAGATAAGTCTAAGGAAACTAGGATAAGAATAATAAGCGCTGGCAGAGCAGCTGTGAACGAGTTAATTAAAGTTGCTGAAGAACCAATACTTGGTGCTAAGGGAACAATGATTGTTGACGGTGAAGATATACCAATGAATAGTGAAGAACTATCTGCTGATAAACTAAAGAACGCTGCTGCAACTAAGAAGCTATCAATATTTGATGCATTCGAAATACTTAAGAGAATAGAGGAAGAAGAAGAACTACTTAGCGACGATCCAAAAACTAAAGAAGAAGAAAAAACATCTTCATTTGGTGGTTTTGCAGAAAAGCATGCTAAGAAAAAGTAATGTACGAGCAGACATTATATAAAGTAATCACGCCATTAAAAAAGGCTAAGATTGATAGAAACAACCGTTATAAGAAATGGGAGTATGGTTACAATGCTGAATTTGATATTGTCATAATAAGCAAGACCGGTGAGATAGACGAGATACTTGATATACAAGGTTTAAAAATCGCTCTACCAAAAGCTCCTAAGAAAGTAATAGCTAGGTCTTCAATTAATAAAGAACAGTATTGGGAGAGACTAGAAAAGCCAAAGGAATTAGATAAGATAAAAAGCATATTTGACTGGAGAAGAACACCAGACACGTTTAAAGCAAAGTATCATGAATACATTGATATAGAGTTTGAAAGAAGAGAAGATGGTTTCTGGTTTAAGAATAATGGATTAGATACATACGTAACAGGTTCTCACTACATGTACTTACAGTGGGCAAAGATCGATGTTGGTGAAGCTCAATTTAGAGAGTCAAATAGATTGTTCTTTATTTTCTGGGAGGCATGTAAAGCAGATTATAGATCATATGGAATTTGCTACTTAAAGAATAGACGTTCTGGTTTTTCATTCATGGGATCAAGTGAAACCGTTAACTTAGCTACTACTTCAAGTGATAAGAGATTTGGTATCCTTTCTAAAACTGGACCAGATGCTAAAAAGCTTTTCACGGATAAAGTTGTACCAATATCAATTAATTATCCATTCTTTTTCTCACCTATCCAAGATGGTATGGATAGACCAAAAACAGAACTAGCTTATAGAGTACCAGCATCTAAGTTAACTAGGAAGAAGATTGATTCAGAAGATGAACTAGAGGACTTAGAAGGATTAGATACAAGTATTGACTGGAAGAATACATCAGACAACTCTTATGATGGTGAGAAGTTAATGATGCTTCTACATGATGAATCTGGAAAATGGGAAAGACCTGAAAATATTTTAAACAATTGGCGCGTCACTAAAACATGCCTTAGATTAGGTAGTAGAATTATTGGCAAGTGTATGATGGGTTCAACATCAAACTCTTTAGACAAAGGTGGTAGCAACTTTAAAACGCTTTATTACCAGTCAGATGTAAACGATAGAAACAAGAACGGTCAAACTAAATCTGGTTTATATAGTTTATTTATACCTATGGAATGGAACTATGAAGGTTACATTGATAGGTATGGTATGCCAGTATTTGATACACCAGATGAACCAATAGATGGTTTTTATGGTGAAAAAATAAGCATGGGTGTTATAGAGTTCTGGGAGAATGAAGCAGAAGGTTTAAGAGATAATCAAGATTCATTAAACGAACACTACAGACAATTCCCAAGAACTGAGGAACATGCATTTAGGGATGAGGCAAAGAGCTCACTATATAATCTACAAAGACTGTATGAGCAAATAGATTATAATCAAGATCTAGAAGCTCACGGTACATTAACTAGAGGCAGTTTCAGTTGGGAGAATGGCATAGAAGACACTAGGGTAACATTTGCACCAAATAAAAATGGTAGGTTTTTAATATCATGGACACCACCACCTGAGCTTCAAAATAGGATTATAATTAAGAATGGTATTAAGTATCCTGGAAATGAACATGTAGGTGCTTTTGGATGTGACCCTTATGATATATCTGGAACAGTTGATGGTAGAGGATCTAAAGGTTCACTGCATGGTAAGACTAAGTTCTCGATGGAAGACGCACCACCTGAGCATTTCTTTTTAGAGTATATAGCTAGACCACAGACTGCTGAGATGTTCTTTGAAGATGTTTTAATGGCTATAGTGTTTTATGGTATGCCTATCTTAGCAGAAAATAATAAGCCTAGATTATTATACCATATAAAAAGAAGAGGTTATAGAGGATTTTCTATGAATCGCCCAGATAAGAGTTATAATAAGTTATCTATAACCGAGAGAGAGATTGGTGGTATACCAAATACAAGTCAAGATATTAAGCAAGCTCACGCTGCTGCTATTGAAACTTATATTGATAACTGCGTTGGTTTAATAGGTGAAGGAGAGTATGGAGATATGTACTTTAATAAAACTTTAAATGAGTGGGTTAAGTTTGATATGAATAATAGAACTAAATTTGACGCTGCTATTAGTTCTGGACTAGCTATCATGGCTTGTAATAAGAATCTATATGCGCCGGCAAATAAAATAGTTAGACAGAATATAAGTTTAGGCTTTAAAAAATATGATAATACTGGTACTGAATCTAAGATCATACACTAAAATAGGATAATGAAGAAAATAAATACAAACCCAAATACCGCATTCCCTGACCAAGTAGTTAGTGACCAGGAGAAAGCGTCTATTGAATATGGCTACCAAGTTGGAAGAGCTATAGAGGGTGAATGGTTTGGAACTGGTAGAACCCAGAATAGATTTATGTCTAATTGGAATAGTTTTCATAATTTAAGATTATACGCTAGAGGAGAACAACCAACGCAAAAGATTAAAAATGAATTATCTATAAATGGTGATTTATCTTATTTAAATTTAAGTTGGAAGCCAGTTCCGGTTATATCTAAATTTGTTGACATTGTTGTAAATGGTATATCAGAAAAGTCATATGAAGTAAAAGCTTTCTCTCAAGATCCAGAATCAATAAAGAAAAGAACTAAGTACGCAGAGAACTTAATGCGTGATATGGCTGTAAAGGAAGAATTAGAATTTATACGCAATGCAACTGGTATGAATCTATTTAATTCTCCTTCTAATATAGATATTCCAGAAACAAAAGATGAGGTTGAATTGCATATGCAATTAGAATATAAACCATCTATAGAGATAGCTGAAGAGGAGTTAATATCTAATACGTTTGAAAGAAACAGATATGATTTAACAAGAAGAAGAATAAACTACGATTTGGTTGTGTTAGGTATTGGCGCAGCTAAAACTGGTTGGAATAGATCTAATGGTATAACAACTGAATATTGTGATCCAGCTAAAATGGTTTGGTCATATACAGAAGATCCTAATTTCTTAGATTTATATTATGTTGGTGAAGTTAAGTTATTATACTTATCTGAAATAAAGAAATTATTTCCACACTTAACCGACAATGACTTAACAGAGATACAACAGTATCAAGGAAACAACCAGTATTTACAAAATTGGCAAGAGTACAATAGTGATACAATTGCTATTTTATTCTTTGAATACAAGACATATACAAACCAAGTTTTTAAATTAAAAGTTGGTGGTAATGGTTTAGAAAAAGCATTAGAAAAAGACGATAGTTTTAATCCGCCAGAAAACGATACGTTTAAGAGAGTTTCTCGATCAATAGAGACATTGTATACAGGCGCTAAGATTGTTGGTTATGAGAAAATGCTAGAGTGGAAACTAGCAAGTAATATGACTAGACCAAAATCTGATACAACTAAGGTTAATATGAATTATGCCATATGTGCACCTAGAATGTACAAAGGAAGTATAGATTCAACGGTTAAGAGAGTAACTGGATTTGCTGACATGATTGATATTACAAATATCAAGATGCAACAAGTTTTATCTAAGTTAGTTCCTGATGGTGTTTTCCTTGATGTAGATGGATTAGCTGAGGTTGATCTAGGTAATGGTACAATATACAACCCAGCAGAAGCATTAAACATGTACTTCCAAACAGGTAGTATATTAGGTAGATCATTAACGCAAGAAGGTGATATGAATAGAGGTAAAGTTCCTATTCAAGAGTTAAATTCTTCAAGCGGGCAGGCAAAGATACAGTCATTAATAGGTACGTATCAATATTACTTACAAATGATTAGAGATGCTACAGGACTAAATGAAGCTCGAGACGGTAGTCAACCAGCTGAAGATATGCTCGTAGGATTACAGAAGTTAGCCGCTAACGCATCTAATGTTGCAACGCGACACATATTACAGGCTAGTTTATTTGTAACCGTTAAACTAGCTGAGAACATCTCTCTTAGAATATCTGATTCAATAGAGTATCAATTAACTAACATGTCGTTACAAAATGCTATTAGTGCTTACAATGTAGGTACACTTAACGAGGTTAAAAATTTACACCTATACGATTTTGGTATATATTTGCGCTTAGAACCAGAGGAAGAAGATAAGGCACAACTTGAAAAAGATATGCAGATAGCTTTGCAAACTGGTGGTATTGATTTAGAAGACACTATAGATATTAGAGAGATAAAGAATATCAAGTTAGCTAATAGAGCTTTAAAGCAAAAAAGAAAGAAAAGAATAGAAAGAGAGAGAGAACAGCAACAGAGTACGATTAAGTTAACGGCTGAAGAAAATGCTAAAGCATCTGAGAGAGCAGCTATGGCTGAACTTCAAAAGCAACAAGCTATAACAGCGGAAAAGATTGCTATTGAAACAGCAGCGTCGGGGCTTAGAATAAAAGAGATGTACGAAGAAGCTAATGTTAAGAAAGAATTGATGGGTATAGAGTTTAATTATAACCTTCAATTAAAGACTGGTGAAATTAAATCTAAAACTGAAGCGGACAGAATTAAAGAAGATAGAAAAGATGGAAGAACAAAAATCCAAGCTACTCAACAGAGTGAGCTTATTGATCAAAGAAAAAATAACTCTTTACCGAAAAACTTTGAATCGAGCGGTAATGATACTTTGGGAGGGTTTGGGTTAGAAGCTTTCGGACCTAAGTAGAATTTTTTTAACTAATTATATATTATATTATTATGAGCGACATTAAACTAGACCTTACTAAATTTCAAGAAAAAGAGGTTGATGACGATGGTAAGGTTATTGACAAACCTGTAATACCTGTAGAAGAGCTAAGTGAACAACCAGTTGATGAACCAGTTGATGAACCAGTTGATGAACCAATTATGGTTGAGATAACTGACGATTTAGTAGATACGCCAGTCGAAGAAACAATTGATAAACCAGTTGATACACCGATTGACGAGCATATTGAAAAAGAATATCTACCAGAGGGCGTAGATAGCTTAGTAAAATTTATAAAGGATACAGGTGGAACAGTGGAGGACTACGTTAGATTAAACGCAGACTACACTAACATTGATGAAAATACTCTTTTAAAGGAGTATTATAAAAAGACTAGATCACATCTTGATAATGATGAGGTCGATTTCTTAATTGAAGAGAATTTTTCATACGACGAAGATTTAGATGAGTCTCGTGATATTAAGAAAAAGAAATTAGCGAAGAAAGAAGAGATTGCGAAAGCTCGAAAATTTCTAGATACTT
>Ga0307376_10004971_pt1 | contig 12071 bp, 5 predicted proteins | sample TR2MG_FD_202536 | JGI IMG/M metagenome (GOLD analysis project Ga0307376, IMG submission 202536) | Soil microbial communities from Risofladan, Vaasa, Finland - TR-2 | ecosystem: Environmental > Terrestrial > Soil > Coastal area > Acid sulfate soil | place: Finland: Risofladan, Vaasa | collected... | reverse complement strand
TTATTACCATTTTAGGGGCCCGAAATAAAGGTCTTCTTATTTGGAAAGAAAAAATGAAAACTGTGAGCGATGAATTAATTATCACTACTGACGACGGAAGCGAGGGATTGAAGGGAGTTGTTACAGACCCCCTTAAACAAATTATGCAAAAGAGGAAAATAAGTCTTGTAATTGCTATCGGACCATTAATTATGATGAAATATGTTGCTCTTACTACTAATGGGTCAGGAGATTTGCCCAAAGTAAAAACCTTTGTTTCTCTAAACACAATCATGGTTGACGGGACGGGTATGTGTGGTTGTTGTCGTTTTTCTACGGTTGAGGGAGATATTCAATTTGCGTGTGTTGATGGCCCAGATGTCGATGGACATATCGTTGATTTTGATAACATATTAAAACGCGCTGATCGATTTCTTGAACAAGAGAGAGATTCTTTGGAATGTTACGACGAAGAATGTAGAGCATTAGAACAACTAAAGAAAAAGGTTATGTAGTTGTGAAGAAAAAGATCGAAGAAGATGGTAAAAGTTCCAATTCACTTAGTAAAAGATCAAAATCCAAATTAAAAAATTCTGAAGAACTTCACCGTATTGAAATGAAACAACAAGATCCAAAGATAAGGATCACAAACTTTGAAGAAGTTTCACTTGGTTTAACCGAAGAAATGGTTGAGCTTGAAACTCAACGATGCCTACAATGTGGAAAGCCTCTCTGTATTTCTGGGTGCCCCGTTAACATCAAAATCCCTCAATTTATCAATTTACTAAAAGAAAAAAAATTTATTGAAGCCCTCTATAAGATTAAGGCAGATAATCTGTTACCCGCTATCTGTGGTAGAGTGTGTCCCCAAGAAACTCAATGTGAACAAGTGTGCATTTTGAATCGTCAAGGAGAACCAATAGCAATAGGTTACCTAGAACGTTTTATAGCAGACTGGGAAAGGAAAAATAACTTAAAAGAATGTCCTGAGTGCGCAGCACCTAAAGGGATTAAAGTAGCTATTATTGGTGCCGGACCCGCGGGATTAACCTGTGCTGGAGAGCTGGCAATGAATGGTTATGATGTTACTATTTTTGAAGCTTTTCATGCTGGAGGGGGAGTTTTAATCTACGGAATACCAGAGTTCAGACTCCCTAAAGAGATTATCAAGAGAGAAATAGAGACCCTAGAAATGCTAAATGTTAAAATAGAATATAATTCTATCATTGGAAAAATATTAACTATCGAAGATTTAAGAGACATGGGTTTTAAAGCAATTTTTATTGGAGTTGGAGCAGGACTTCCCATTCTCTTGAAAATATCTGGCTTATCTTTAAACGGCGTCCTTTCAGCGAACGAATTCCTTACGAGATCAAATTTAATGAAAGCTTTTAGATTTCCGAAATATGATACCCCCATCAAAATTGGAAAAATCGTGACTGTTATAGGTGGAGGAAATACCGCATTAGATTCTGCGAGAACTGCATTGAGGTTAGGCGCTGAAAAAGTAATTATTGTTTATCGAAGATCAGAAGCAGAAATGCCGGCGAGAAAGGAAGAATATCATCACGCATTAGAAGAAGGTATAGAATTCCAATTCTTAACTAACCCAGTTCGATTTATTGGTGACGATAACGATAATGTAAGCCAAATGGAAGTTATTAAAATGAAATTAGGTGAACCTGATGAATCCGGTAGGAGAAGACCAGTTAGAATTGAGGGTTCTGAATACCTAATAGACACCGACACAGTTATCATCGGGATCGGAACAAGAGCTAATCCTATCTTAACAAAGTCAATTCCCGAATTGAAATTGAATAAATGGGGTTACATCGAAACAGAAGAAAATGGTCAGACAAATATTGAGGGAATTTTTGCTGGTGGTGATATTGTAACAGGATCTGCTACTGTCATCACAGCGATGGGAGCAGGAAAAAAAGCTGCACATGCAATAGACAAATATTTACAGGATAAATATTTGGATAAGAAATAGCGATTCCTATTTCTACAATTCTATATTTTAACCTTAAGTTTAAAAAAAGAAATAAGTTAGATAAAAAATCTTGTAACTTTTCATATATGGTTATTTAAAAATATACATCTAATATATTCATTCAATATCTGAGAAGATACGCTTCTTTATCTGCTTACCGGTCTTAGTCGCTGCTATTCCACCCTTTCCCGTTTCTTTCAATTCATATGGTAATTTCATTCCTACCTTCTTCATTGCATTTATTACCTCATCAGCAGGTATGACGGAAGTGACACCAGAGAGAGCCATTTCAGCAGCTAAAAATGCATTTACAACTCCGATCGCGTTTCTCTTAATACAAGGTGATATTACCAATCCCGCAACTGGATCACATACTAGTCCTAAGATATTCTTTAAAGTTAATGCGATTGCATTGGTTATCTGGTTATGCGTTCCCCCTGCCATATATGTTATAGCTGCTGCAGCCATAGCAGAGGCAACACCAATTTCCGCTTGACAACCTCCTTCACTCCCAGACAACATAGCTTGGTTTCCTATAATACTACCAACTGCGGCCCCAACGATTAAAGCATTCAAAACATCCTCGTCAGACTTTTCTAAGATTTCTTTTGCCTTGAAAAGTACAGCAGGCACAACACCCGAAGAACCTGCAGTCGGACAAGCAACTATTAGCCCCATACCACTATTGTATTCTCCAATAGCCATTGACCACGCTATTGCCTCTTTCATATTATTACTATAGAACAAACCTTTTGAAAGCATTTTTTTTGCTTGATTACTCGCTTCTTTTATTGGTAATTCGATATCAGAAGCTAAAGCCTTTTCTAAGGATTGTTTCATAATCTCTAATGTCCTTTTTAAACGCTGAATAATAGTAGATTCAGAAGTATGAGAATACTCACTTTCATCCTTTATTATTAACTCATGTAGAACAGTATTACTACTTTCAGATTCATCCATTAATTGAGATATCGTTTCATACATTTATAATCCTCACCCAAATTATTTCAGGATGCTTCTTTATTGCTTCTATTACTTCGTTCGGAATTTCTGAGTCTGTTTCGAGCCATGTTAAAGCAATTTTTTTCTTTATATTCCTAGATATTTTCATGGAGCCAACATTTAGATTAAATTTTTGGAGGGTGCTTGCAATATTCACTAAAGCACCAATCCTATCTTGATTTAATATAACCAAAGTGTTTGGTTCTCCTCCAAAACCCGCTTCTAATCCATCTACCTCTTTGATTACTATATTACCCCCTCCTATAGAAGAACCAATAACCCTCATATGCTCTGAATTATCTGTCATCTCAATACTAACTGAGTTAGGATGATACTCAACTCCCAAATCCACAATATCAAATCTATACTTTAATCCATTTTTCTCAGCAATTTCAAACGCATTCTTAATTCGTTCATCTTCTGGGCTATATCCTAATAATCCTCCCAAAATAGCAATATCTGTACCATGTCCTCTATATGTTTCCGCAAAAGAACCATGAAGCCCAATTATTACACTTTTAGGTTTTTTCCCATAGAGAAGTTGGGCAACATACGCAATTTGGCACGCTCCTGCGGTATGACTCGAACTAGGACCGACCATAACATGACCAATTACATCAAAAATCGAAGTGTACTTCAAATCACATCACAATTATTTCATCTTTTATTTCGTTATAAGATTTATGTAGGCAATTTTAAAGTAAATAATGAAAAATTAAGGAAAAAACAAAAATTTCAATATTAGCATTTCTTATGATTTAAAATTAATAAATTCGAGACCAATTTTTTCTAATTTATGAGATATTTTTAAAACTTCGTTGGAACAAACAGTAACGCAATTAAAACAAATTATGCTTTCTGATCTAAAAAAAGGTTCAGATTTTTTGCAGGATAAAACAAAAAGTAAATCAAAAAGTAAAGTAAACGGGAAATAAAAAGTTAAAAGCCGTGTTAAAACCAGCTATGCCTGGAGACGTGAATCTTAAAAAACTTCATTTATTTCCTTGTGGACACACTCTTAGACAATTAGAGCAATAATTATTGGTTAACAGACTTTCCATGCACTTTGAACGATCTATATGCGTGATTATGCCTGAATCCTTTACTTTCTCAATTGGTTCTTCGTAAGTCGCTTGTCCAAGACAATTTTCGATACAAACACCACAAGTGTCGCAAAAATCTTCCATATCGCTAAAATCCATGACTTTTGTTTCTGGAATATCAGCATCAGTTGTAATTATACTCCATCTCTGTCTCGGACCGAATTCTGGCGTTAAAATTAACCCATTTCTACCCTTTGCACCTAAGCCAGCAGCTTTCGCGTGGGCTGTAAACAGTAATTTACCCCCAAAAGGATGATGTGCTTCTGCTTTGTACCCTTTATCCTGAAAATATTTAGTCAATTCGATAGTTTTTTCTCCTAATTCATAATACACTCGAAAAGCTTCGATACCGCAGTAAATACTTGGAGCTTGTTTGATCTTTTCCCAGTCCATCTCCATTCCAAGTACAATTGCGTTCTTGCCTACTATTGGTAAGTCTTTAAAAATATATTTTTCTAACACGGGAGTATATCCAATAAGGTCAATACCCTTCTCTTTAGCTATACCTTCAAATTCTACCCAGAATTCAGTACTCGTTTCAGTTTTATTGTTATCACCGTTATGATATTTAGTTTTATTTGCTTCTTGAAAACCTTTAAAAGTTCCTCTTAAGTATTTGCTAAATTCGTTTGCAGTTGCGCGATCTAATTTTTCTCCACCTAATTTCATCGTAAAAAGTTTTGATGGAACGATAAAAACCAGATCCTTGTTCTTTCCAACATAAGTTGGCTCAATTTTTTCTTTTTCCATACATATACCTCAATAATTTATAATACTAAAATTTTTACAATAATCAGTCGTACTTAGAATTAATAGAGAGAATATTAGTTGCATGATTAATAATATTAAGGCTCTTAAATATAAGTGCCCATTTTGTAATAACTCATTAGAATCAAGATTGAAGAGATGCTTAAATATATTGTGTAAATACAATTCTTAACTGAATCATTTAAAAGAAAAAAAAGAGAAACTAATTTTTTTTTTTTTATGGCTCGTTTGTATTAATGACTTCAATTACTCCTTTTCTTCGGTGTAACAAAAATAATATAGCTCCAACCATCCCTATTCCCCCAGCTATTGATGTTATTATAATCATAATTAAGTGAAAAGGAAATTCAGAAGCATCATCTTTAATTAAAGTATCAGAATCTACGGCAATATATGTCTCAAAAAAAAGATCTTCATATTCAAAAGTGAAGATCGCTATTTCTAATATAATCGGATCTTCCCCAGGCTTTACAGTTATCGGTTTTAAAGATACAAAATAATAACCATCTCCTAAATTTTGGATGTGAGAGGAGACATCGCTACTATTCCACCACATCTGTATCGTACCAGAATCAATACCATGATTAGACTCATTACAAACGAAAAATGTTATATTAAATTTCTCTATTGAAAATATTTGGCTCAATATATCTATGTGTATTAATTTTGCTAGCTCTTCTGGTTCACTTTCTGGTTCAATAGCGATAAAGGTTTCATAATATTTATCAGTATAGTAAGTCGATGAGATTGTCATATTTAATAAAATTGGATCTTCACCAGATTCAACGAATATGGGAGACAACGTAATATTATAAAGACCATTTCCAATTTCAGTAATATCATTTGAAGACACAATTGTTCCGTTCCAATGTATTTCAATGAAGTTGGGAGAAACACCTGAACCTGTAAGTTCACATGATATTTTAATAGTTATAACAAATTCCGTGGTTGAAAACAATTGAGTAATAATTTCTATACCAAAACTAGGGAAATTATTACTATAATAATTCATATTGACTTCTGTAGAACTGCCATAATCAATGATAAACTTCCAATCTTTGCTAATAAAAATATTTTTAGTTACTTTATTGTCATCACAGTCAATAGAATTAATTAAAATTGCTGCAAATGTGTTGAAAAAGAAGGAGTTCTCCATGATAATATTTCTATCGCAATGTCCATCGAAATATATCCCATATTCGGTATTATTGAATGCAAAGTTTCCAAAGATTTTATTACCGTTACAATGAAAGGAAAATCTTATACCATAATCTTGGTCTGATGTTGCTAAATTACTTATGTTATTTTCCGAGATCGTATTATTTTCGCAATGACCCGTTAAAAATATCCCGTCATAAAAATTGTCGTTTGCGGTATTTCCCGAGATGTTATTATGATGGGAAAAGGTTTCTAAAGATATTCCACGGTTGAAATTGTTACTTGCGTTGTTTCCCGAGATTGTATTGTAATCACAAAAACCTTCTAAAACTATCCCAACAAATTGGTTTGTTGTTATTACATTACTTGCGTTATTTCCTAAAATGGTATTGTTATCACAATTATTATATAAATGTATCCCTAAGGCGTCATTGTCATTTACAGAATTTCCCAAGATTTTGTTATTGTTAGAGTTAACCTCTAAATATATCCCATCGAACCCATTATTGTTAGCTATATTTCCCGAAATGGTGTTATTATGGCAATTATCCGCTATATATATACCGTAACCAAATAAATTACTTACAGTGTTACCGGAAATTAGATTATTATTGCAATTGTTCAATATATAGATTCCATAAAGCGAATTTTCGTTTACGATATTTCTTGATAATCTGTTGTTATCGCAGTTAAGATTTAATACGATCCCATAATTGTTGTTTGAGCAATTGTTTCTGATTAACTTACCGTTTATAGTTTCTTCCATTTTAATTCCTGCATCAAATGGATTTGTCCCCACATTGTAGATAGTTGAATTTTGAATAATGAAGTAGATACTTGAATTACCAATTAATATTCCAGATCCCGAACCACCTCCATCAATTTCCAAATTATCTATAACATACGGATCAGAATATGTTCCAGTACCAGTACACCATAGTTTTAATTTGGATGTTATACTCCAGTTTAACGCGCTTATGCCTGAATCATCAATATGAATCTTTTCACCATCTGGGACAGGACTTTCTGTGAGTGGAAAGTTATCTATGCTGTTTGCGCTTCCAGAAATCCATGTATAAGGAATATCAACTATTCCATCGTTTTCTGAGTCGGGGGATGTGTGGTTATCCCAATAATTACCTATAATCGAATTATTCCAATCATTATTTGCACCATTATCAATTCCGTGAGACAAAATATTACCACTAAAAGAGTTTTGAAAGATAAGATTATCAATAGCGCCACCGATTTCAATGCTCACTCCGTATTGATTGTTATCTTTTAGAAGATTTCCCCATATATAGCTGTTATTGATGCTATCAATTCTTAGCGCTATTCCACTCAAATCATTGTTCTTTATAACATTTCTAGAAATAGTTGTTGAGGAAACATAATTACGTAATTCAATACCATGATCAGTATTTCCAAATATTAAGTTTCCATAAATAGTGTTATTATAAGAGGTTCTTATTGAATTCCCCCCAATAATACAAATCCCTGCCCAATTATTCAGATAAACTGTATTCTCTATTAGTAAGTTATTATCACTATTTCTCTCAATGCTTATACCGAATTGTAAATTATTATAAACTTCATTACTTGAAATGATATTGTTGTCGCTATCATCATAAATAAAAATTCCATAGTATGAATTATTAGCCACGGTATTTCCAAAAACTTTATTGAAATCACTATTCTTTTCTATTAGTATCCCATATCTTGAGTTATTAGAAACAAAATTTTCCGAAACAACATTGTTCATACAATTTGTATATATAAAGATCCCATTTCTTGTATTTTGTCTGATGATATTTCCTTGGATAGAATTGTAATCACTATTATCATCTATTCGCATTCCTTGTAATTGATTGTAAAATATACTGTTTCCCATAATATTATTATGATCACTATCATCTTCTATTAGCAACCCATGATTTTGATTGTTGAAAATAGTATTTCCCGAGATGTTATTATAAGAGGAAAATATCAGATTTACGCCAACATAATTATTAGAAAAGTTGTTTTCCAGAATTCTGCCATTTGAGACTGAATTGAGGATGAGAGCAGCATCACCTGCAACTGATCCTGCATTATAGACTGTTACATTTCTAATTACAAAAAATTCATTCGAATTTTCAATCTTAATCCCAAATCCTTTCCCAGTTCCGTCAATTGTTATATTTTCAATTCTATGCGGATCCTCCCATGTTCCAGTTCGGTTTTGAACCCATGGTAGATCTTGTGCTGACCAATTATCAAATGATATATGAATAAAAGCAACTTCAATCTCATCCCAAAATCCTGCTTTTTTAAGGGCTTCAATTCCAAAAGTTTCCTCTTGATCTATTACAAAATCCTGGTTAGGGGATTGAAAATAATTGGTATTCAGAGTAGAAGTCATTATGAGTATAGAAATAAGTAAAATTGAAACACTATATTTATTAGATTTCATTGAATATTCCCTTTTTTTAGATATTCTTTTAAAGCTATTTATGACTAACCATTTTTATTCTTTTCGTTTGTCCATACATTATTGTCTATTCAAAAAAAAATTAATTAAAATGTAGAGAGATAAGGAAGTGACTCTCATGGAAAGCTATGATTATAGGTTCAATGGCCCGTGAAGTCGGGGATTTTTACTTTACCGGGGATAATTTATCCCCCTAGAAAATATAATACCAAAATTTTTACTTTAATCTGTCGTAACTAGAATTAATAGAGAGAAAATTAATTTCATGAATAATAATATTAGAGCTCCTAAATATGAGTGTCCATTTTGTGGCAACTCGTTAGAAACTAGATTGAAGAAATGCTTAAATATCTTTTGCTTAGGACATAAATTTAGCACTGATAACTTAGTTACCTTTAGGTTAAATCCAGAATTAGGCGTTGGGAGAATTGTAAAAACAATCGAAATTCCCGCATCAAGGTCGTTAGATGACGATGATACTTATTTTTTAACGAAATACAAAGTTAAATTTGACAACAATAATATAAAAGTAATTCATCCTCTTGATCTTATCCATTATGTTTTTGAGGTTAACGATAGAATAGTTACGAATAATAGAATCGGAACAGTCAACTCCAACAATTTTCTAATAAAAGATGGTAAAATATCTTATGAAGTTCTATTCTCAAATGGAAAGACAACTCAAATATACGAAACAGAAATAATTTCAAAATATGAAACTCCAATAAAAAGATTAATCGCAGCACAGAGAATTGATCCTCCCAAGAATTTTCTCGTAAAATATTGGGCTAATCTTTTTTATTCGTACTATACTTCTTATCAAATTAAATGTATTACCAATTCTAGACTTTCTTTAATGCCACATCAAATAAATGTAGCCCATAGATTATCCGAAGAATATTTTCCTCGCATAATTTTAGCTGATGAAGTGGGATTAGGAAAAACTATTGAAGCAGGTATTTATATCAAAGAAATGATGGCAAGAAATCTCGCTGAAAGAATTCTAATAGTTGTTCCTGCTACACTTGTAAAACAATGGCAATTTGAAATGCAAAACAAGTTCAATATCGAATTTACTATCTATGATGGGAAAAAGGTAAAGGATTTAGCTAAGAATGGAAGTAATTTAAGCGATAATAAACTACAAAATCCGTTTTATTACGATAACCTTATTATTTGCTCCGTACAATTCGCAAGAAATTGGAAGTACATAAATTTACTTTCCCAAATATCCTGGGATGTAGTAATTTTCGACGAATCGCATCATTTAAGGCGATATTTAGTTAATGCAACAACTGGTAATTACCGAAAAACTTTAAACTATGAGTTAGCGAGAAATTTAAGCTTAACCACTGAATCTCTTTTGCTTTTATCGGCTACTCCCTTACAATTACATTCCTTTGAGTTATATTCTCTTATTGAGTTAATCCAAAGAGAAGCTTTTGATAACTTTTCAGATTTTGAACACTTTAGGAAAAATATGCCTTTTATAAACTTATTAATAGCCAACATTAATCAAATTGATAAGCTTAACAATTTCGAAGTAAAAAATACAATTAAACTTCTTAAAAACTTAAATCATTTAAATGAAAGTAAAAGCGATGACGAGATATTAAATCAATTAAAAGATGACACTTTTAAGTCAGGTTTATTAAATAAAATTGAAAAAGATCATACCCTCTCTCAATTTCTCATAAGGAATCGTAAGAAGAATGTATTTTCAGAAGAGTTTTTAAACGAGCGCGTAGTTAAAACAATTCTGGTAAACCCTACAGAGAGAGAGTTAGAACTTTATAACGAAATTCGTCTTTATTTAGCAAAAATTTACAACACTTCAACAAATAAAGAGAACATCGGAATTGGATTTATCATAACGACGCTACAAAAATTACTCACAAGTTCTAAATTTGCGTTCTTGAAGAGTCTCGAAAGGAGAATAGAACAAATTGAGCGTCAGAAAAGTTTCTCTCTTGAAATGAACATCTTAAGAGATGAAGACCCCGAATATTACGAACTAGAATTGGAAGACGAATATATCGACTCCGAACTTACCTTCAATGGCGAAACTGAATCTAATAATAGAGCTGAAAAGGTTTCCTTAAATTTTTTAGATCAAGAAAAAATTTTGAGAGAGTTCTATAATAAATTGAACTCCTTACCGTATGATTCTAAATGCCAAAAACTAGTAGAATTGGTTGAACAGATACATACTCAGAATCCTAATGAGAAAGTCTTGGTTTTCACTCAATTTGTTGATACGCTATTATATCTAAAAGAACTATTGAGTAAACAAGAACAAGAGTATTTTGTAGAAACTTTTTATGGTGGTTTGGATAAAGTTGAAAAAGACGAAGCTGTTGAAAGATTTCGTTCGAATAAGAACTTTTCAATCCTCATCTCAACAGAAATTGGGGGCGAAGGTAGGAATTTTCAATTTGCGAGAATTATGATTAATTACGATCTTCCTTGGAATCCGATGAAACTAGAACAACGAATAGGAAGAATTGATAGAATCGGTCAAAAATCCAAAAAAGTATTTATTTATAATTTTTATATTGAAGGAACCATTGAAACAGACATTATGTTTGCTTTAGATAAAAGAATTCACTTATTTGAAGAGTCAATTGGTCAATTAGAACCAATTATCGGAACTATTGAAAAAGACATTAAAAACATCATTTTTACCGAAGAGGAGGGTAAAAAGAGAAACAAAATAAATGAATTTAATAGAAAATTAGATCTTGAAGTAAAAAAAGCAAATGAGATGGAAATGCAGCTTGATGATTTACTGATAGACAAAAAATCATTTAAAATGGATGACCTTATTACTTCATTGGATGCTTGTCGAGAAGTTAAATTAACTCATAACGAATTATTTCTCTTAGTAACAAGTTTTTTTAAATTGAGAAATAAAAAATATGGGTCATTAAATATTCTTAAGGAAGGAATCCATGAAAATAATGGATTTCAAACAGAAATAAACCTTAACAACGATTTCTTTTATGATATTCACGATTTTAAATTACTCAAAAGCTATTATGGTACGTTTAATTTAGATATAGCTAAAGAAAAAGAAGAAATTGATTTTTTTGCTTTGGGACATCCATTAATTAATGCGATACTAAACTTCTGTAGATCAGATAAATTCGATGGTACTTTTACTCGATTATACCTGAAAAGAGAGATGTTACCTAAACCTTTTAAAAAGACTTTATTATCTCAAAATCAAATTTATTTATTTATCTTTATTATTAAATTTCAAGGGTATATCTTAGAAAATCAGTATTCTGCTGTCGTTATTGATAAAGACGGCAGAGAATTGGAAAATTTAGCCGATATAATACTTGATATTAATGCCTTTGAAAACCTATATGATTTCAGAAATGAGAGTATAATTGACAACGATATAGACAAAAGTGTAATAGAGAATCTAAGAAAAAAAGCAAAATCACTTGTCAAATGGAAAATTTTCCATTGGAAAACCGAAATCAAAGCTTTAAACGATAAAATCTTCAAAATAGAGCAAGGGAAGAAAGAAAAAATTTATAATTACCGAAGCAGGACATTAAAACTGAGACTTGAATCCATGAAGAAGACA
>Ga0307376_10004968_pt1 | contig 12081 bp, 10 predicted proteins | sample TR2MG_FD_202536 | JGI IMG/M metagenome (GOLD analysis project Ga0307376, IMG submission 202536) | Soil microbial communities from Risofladan, Vaasa, Finland - TR-2 | ecosystem: Environmental > Terrestrial > Soil > Coastal area > Acid sulfate soil | place: Finland: Risofladan, Vaasa | collected... | reverse complement strand
ATGTTGCCCTTGTTACCCCTCTCAGAGACGGGATGAATCTTGTAGCCAAAGAATACACGACAACCAAGACGGACGGGAAAGGGGTTTTAATACTTAGTGAGACTGCCGGAGCTGCTCAAGAGCTGGGGGAGGCGATTATAATAAATGCCAATAACCAGGAAGAGATTATCCAGGCATTGGCAAAAGCCCTGGAAATGCCAGAACAAGAGCAAATAGAGCGCAACCGCACAATGCAGAAACGCCTGCGTCGTTACGACGTGGTGCAATGGGCAAATGAATTTATGGATAAACTGCTTTACACCAAGAAACTTCAACGGGAGATGGAAGAAAAGTCATTGACCTATGAGATGCAGAGGAAATTAGCCAGCGATTTCCAAGACAGCGATAAAGCATTACTCCTATTGGATTATGATGGCACACTTGTCCCTTTTTCACCCAAACCAGCGGAAGCAATGCCCGGAGCCAATCTCTTGAGATTGCTTGAAAAGCTTACCAAGAATCCTCAAACCGAAGTAGTGCTCATAAGTGGACGCGATAAAGATACCCTGGAGAGCTGGTTCGGCGGTCTCGATGTGGGATTGGTGGCTGAACATGGCGTGTGGATTAAAGAAAAGGGTGGAGGATGGGAGACGATAGAGACCCTGACAAGCGAGTGGAAGGAAGAGGTGCATCCGATACTTGAGTCATGGGTGGATAGAACCCCGGGCTCCTTCATTGAAGAAAAAGAGTTCTCCCTTGTCTGGCATTACAGAAAAGCTAACCCCAGGCTAGGTGAGCTTCGAGCCCGGGAGTTGATGAACAATCTCTCAAATATAACTGCCAATTTAAACCTTCAGGTGTTGGAAGGAAGCAAGGTAGTGGAAGTGATAAACACCGGCATAAACAAGGGGCGCACGGCTTTAATATGGATTTCGAGAAAGAAATGGGACTTTATATTGGCACTGGGCGATGATTGGACCGATGAGGATACTTTCAAGGCTCTCCCTTCTACAGCGTGGTCTATAAAGGTGGGGTTTGGTGCTTCGGCAGCTAGATTCAGCCTTAGTTCCCCAAGCAAAGCGACTTCCCTGTTAAGAAAAATGGTACGAAGGCGATGAAAACCAGGACAAGAATGTAGCTGCCCAATTTATTGGGCTCCCCCCTTCTGTCATTGCGAGGCTGACTTTGATCAGCCGAAGCAATCCCGGCGGGGCTGTTGTGGGCTAACATTGCCACGCACCTTTCAGGTGTTCGCAATGACAAGAAGTGGAAGGTTCGCAATGACAGTGGAAAACAGCCTGCTAAACCAAGCAACTACAAAAATTGGACTCTGTTCCGCTTGGTTAAGTTGAACCAGGGGGAAAAGCTGATTATGCATTCAGTACACACTTCCTTATTGACAGCCCCATTTACAACCATGTTTATGGCCATGAGATAATCGGCAATCCTATCAGGAAGGAGAAAGTGCTGTTTCACATACTCTCTGCCCCTTTTGCCCATCGCCTCAGCAGCCTTGGGTTTCTCCAGTAAATAGATTACCTTTTTTGCAGTCTTGCGTGGTGTCTGGTAAAAGTATCCGGTATCGCCGTCCCGAATCTGAAGGGGTATGGCTCCCACGTCAGCGCCTATCACCGGTTTGCCCTTCCACAATGCCTCGGTAATCACCAACCCGAAGCCTTCTCTGGTAGATGGCTGCATTATCACCCTGGCGGCCCGCTGGAACGCGTTCACTTCTACCGAGTTCTCCAGACGGTTCGCTAGCGAAAGGTTGAGCACGTGAATGTCCTCATCGTCCTTTGTGTCTTCATAAACTCGGGACAGAATTCTCTCTCCTTCCGGGTCATCGACGGCCGAGCCACCCGCCAATATAAGCTGGCATTTTCTTTCCTTCTTCACCCGGCGGTAGGTGGCAATAGTCCTGTCTATTCCCTTCCAGGGGTCAAATCTTGTAATCTGAGCAATGATTGGGGCCTCGGGGTCTATGTGGTATTTAGCGAGAACCTTGTCTATCTCCCCCTGGCTCAATTCCCTATTCTTATCAGAAAGAGGGTCAATGAAGGGAGGGATTATGAACTTGGGCAACGGCCATCGTGAGAGAATATACTGAGCTGCCGAAAATATGGCGGCATCATACCGCCCGGCCCACTCAGTAAAGAAATCCCACAAACCAGGGTTGCCGTCTATAGTCTCTTTATCAATATCTATGTGGCATCTCCACAGCCAGGTTTCCCCCGGTCTTTTGAGATAGCGATTCAAGCCCAGTGGCTGTGGGTCCTGCACATCTATCACGTCAGGTTCGTAGTCAATAAGATTCTGCCTGGCACACTCCTCGAGGGTAGATAGGTAAGTCTGTCGACGCTCTGGACTGAAGGAGCCTGCCTTGCCCTGTAGTAAGTTGTGTAGCTCCTTCGTGGCCTCGAAATACTCCCTGGTGCCACAAATAACCTTCCACTCAGTTTCTACACCCAGCATATTCAGGAACGGGACAGCACTGTAAAGCATCTCAGCGACACCACCACCTTGGGCGCTAGCATTCAGGGTTAGCATTTTTAAGCCTTTCACCCGCTGAGCTATCTTTTGCAGCCTCTCCATTCTCTCCTCCCCCATAATAGGAACATAAGCCTCCAGAGGAGACGTGGAGAAAGGGCAAAAGTTCTTTCTCTTACTGTAGACGGTCCCATCTGCCAGGATGGAAGAGATGCCTGTTTTCGTCATTCAAAATCCTCGCTTTACAAGTTACACCAAACCAAAGCTACCTTACGCCACGTAATTGACTGATTTTATACCTGATAGCACACATTGGCAAGTCTTCGATTTAAATCATCTAAAATCTAATCGAGATATCGGACGAGGTAGCTTTGAAATTGAAGATGGTGCGCCCAGCTACAATTGATAAGTCCCGCTATTCTACCTGGAGTTTAACTTCCCTTTTAAACAGGTGCAGTGAGCTCTTGTAGGGAGGGCTTGTCTCCTCCCAGGCTTTTCTCAAGGGGGGAGGGTAACAATCGACCTGCAATTTTCCCTAATTCAGTGTACTTTATAGGTACTGTCTCTGCTCGGGTTGAACTCTGCCAGGAAGCGAGCGATTTCCTTGCGCTTAAATCTGCGGTCACCCCGGGGGGTAATGCGGTATGCCCTTATTCTTCCGTTGTTACTCCAACGCCTCAAGGTGTTAGGATGGACATGGAGGACCTGGGCTACTTCCCTCACCGTCAGCATGTCATCCATGTGTTCATCATTTGCCATATCTTTTCCCATCTCCTCTTTAATTAACCTATCTTAAGGGTAACTCACTTCAGCTAACCGCACAATCACCCAAAAGTATCAATTTGATTAGAAAATGGTAATAGGAAAAAAGTCCTCGGTTGGTAAGAAAGGTTAATTTAGGTATATTGACTTCGCCTTGAAGAGGTGTTACTCTTATATGAAGCACTACTATTGACATTATCATTACGAATAATCTACGCAAAGGAACACTAAGAGAGTGATTGCGTAAGTTCCCGGGAGCGCGAGTTGGGTGTGTGGAGAAAGCTGATAGTTGGCACATGGATGTGTGAGGAAGTATAGGCTGAAAGTTCTAGTGCCGTTTTGTGTTTGAGGGGGCGGTGAAGCTGAACCTGTAAATGGTCGCCTGGGTTCAACAGAGTCAATAGCGAAACCGACCTTAAAGGCAAGTTTCGCTTTTGTGTTTGATGAGAGAGATGAAAGTTCTGGTTGTTAGCCGCTCCCAAACCTTAGCGCAAGCTATTTCCGCTATACTGAAAGTAAGATGGCCGGACTTAAGTTTGGTTCACGCCAGTGAAGCCAGGGAAAGCCTGGAGCTAATATATAGAGAACAACCAGATATTGTTATGTTTCACCTTACCGAGCGAGGCGAAGGAGTACCCACCCCGGATTGCTTTGACCTCATAAGCCCGATTCGCAGCTTCTCCGGTGTGCCCCTCATTGTCATCAGCCAGAGCGATGATGTCATGGACAAGGTAAAAGCTCTGGAGATGGGTGCTGATGACTGGGTGTCACCGTCTTTCATCCCCATGGAATTTATTGCTAAGGTCAATGCTATTCTCCGCCGCCTCTCCCGCAGTAATCACGTTGTTTCCTTGTTCTTGAATGGCAAGCTGTCTATAAATTACGACACTCGCCAGGTGAGCATCTCGGGAAAGCTAGTAAAGCTAACCCCTATTCAATATAAACTCCTTTGCCATTTAATCGAGAACCAGGGCAGGGTATGCAGCAGCACCGAGCTACTCCAGCACGTCTGGGGGCCAAACTATAGTGATGAAAGAGAACTCCTCAAGCTGAGTGTTTACCGCTTGAGGTCTAAAATTGAGGAAGACCCCTCGAACCCGGAAATCATCTTCAATGAAAGAGGCATAGGCTACGTTATTAGAGCCTCCGCTTCGAGTGGATAGAGACACTTCCCTCTGTCATTGCGAGGCACTTCCCCCCTGTCATTGCGAGGAGCGAAGCGACGAAGCAATCCCCGGGCCCCTGTAAAAATGTTGCTGCCAGCCGTTCCCCTTTGTCATTGCGCCGAGATTGCTTCACTTCGTTCGCAATGACGTATGGAGTGTCATGCAACCAAAAAGAAACCTTTTGTAACCAAGAAGAAACCCCTGGTAACCGCGTAGCTACTGACTTCTCTGACGTTCCCCATTACACTGGACTTAAGTACTGGTACTTAAGTCCGTGTTAAACATGGAGAAGATTTTGCTTGTTTGTCCAGACTTAGCAATGACAGATAACTTAACCTTTGTATTACAGCATTCCGGTTTTCGAATTGTAAACGCTGCCGGGAGCAATCAAGCTTTGGCCGAGATAGGTAGAAGCTCTCCTGACCTCATAGTGATGCGTGAGAACAGCCAAAGACTGAATGGAGATGAGCTTTGTATCCGCATTCGGGAGCTATCTGATGTTCCCATCATCATTCTCGGGCAGGAGCAGGAAGAGGTGGCGGGAGTCGAGTTTCTGGAAATGGGCGCCGATGCCTACCTGCCCTCTCCCTTAAGCTTGAGGGAATTGCTGGCCAGGGTTCGCTCCTTGCTGCGCAGAAGCCTTGCGCCTTAAGCAACATGAAGGAGAATAGCCAAGTTTGAAAATACAACGTACTCTGTGTTTAAGAACTTTTTTGATAATAACGACTGCCGACGCCCTGGACCCGTTCCCAGGTGGGTCGATCAGGGCGACCGGGCTTCCTTACCAAGTCTCCTCTCCCTCGGCGGGAGAGGATGAAGGTGAGGGCGAGACCGGTAAGGCACACCTTAAATCAAAGATGAGGTGGAATTAGATATGCCCAACGAGATAAAGCAATGCCAGGCTCTGCGAGTTAAAAAGCGTAGTGCGCGGCTTTAGCGTCGTGGACGACCTTGAAGGGTCGCACTACGAAAATCTTGAAGGTGAGGAGGACCAGCGGAGTGTTGCGATCTGGCGAAAAGTGAAATCTCAAATGGGGCAAGAAAGATTATAGGAGGAAAACATGAAAAGAAATATGATTTTAGCTGTGGTGGTCGTTGCGGCGCTGGTCGTTGCTGGAGCTGGCGGCGTCTTTGCTACCTGGAGCGACTCCGAGGTCAGCATGGGCAACACAATCTCGACTGGCAGCGTGGACCTGAAGGTCAATGGCGCGGATGACCTGCCCTATGGCACAGGCGTGCCGGTAAAGGTAAACGTTGTAGACATGATACCGGGAAAGTTCTACGGCCCGTATGAGGTCGAGCTGTGGAACGCCGGACAGGGCACCTTCGAGTCACATGCCTATATCCACATCAAGGACATAGTCTGTTCCAATGTGCTACCCAAGGTAAATCCATATCCCGAGGGCGGTAGTGCGTTCTGGTATGAGATCTATGGACCAGATGCGACCACCGGCTACCCTGACCCCAGCACAAATGAACCCTACTCTGGTGACCTGAAACCCGAGCCGGAGCTGGTGGCGGAGTACGGCGGCAAGGTTGACTGCGTGACCGTTCCCGGCGTTGGCGTTGACGGCGATGATTGCAGCATGGGGAGTGGTGTTCGGATGATAATAACCAACAGCACGGACCTCGATGATGTCCTGGTGAATCCCGACGGTTTTAGGATGGTGGACCTCCTCTACAAATGGGATTGCCACGAGATCTGGCTCTTCGACCTGAAGCCCTGCGAGCCGAGGACCATCTACTTCTGGTTCTACCTGATACAGGATGCGGAGGAACTCTTCGGTTACAACTTCATCAAACACCCAACGGAGCTGGGCATAGATCCAGCAACACATCCTGCTGACTATGCCGCGGCCCTGCTCCACTGGAAGAAGTTCAACGACTGGCCTTCCTGGAGATACATGAAGGACAAGGCGACCTTCACCATGGAGTTCGACCTGTGGTGCGAAGACACACCTGGTGGAATCGTCAGTCCCGAGATTGACGACTAGTAACTATCAAAGCTGAATGAGACAGAAGCAACCCCGGGGGATAGCCTTCGGGCATCCCCCGGCAGGGTTGCCTGGTTTTGGATGAGTCTGGTAGTATTTTTGCGATGAAAACGACTAAGTTGCTGGCGATTAGCCTGCTGGTTATCGGTACCCTGGTGGTGGCCGGAATGGGCGGCACCCTGGCTACCTGGAGCGACAGTGAGACCTCAGAGGGTAACTACATTGAGACAGGGAGCGTTGACCTTCTCGTAGCCAAATGCGATACCGACTGGGCAAACCCCGGGGCGTTCAAGGATGATGGGCCGTGGGGCGTGGGGCTTGACCCGTGTTTCGATACTTCGCTGGCGCCAGGCAATTATACTTGCTACTCTTTACTGTGGAATGCCGGCTGTATAGATGCTAAGGCTTATCTACATATAAAGACTGTGTCTGACAGCGATGCCCTATCCAGCTATACCATTATGAGCGTATGGTACGACGATGATGGCAGGCCAGACACCCCGCTGGTGCTGGCGGCAAGCAGCACTATTGCCAACCTCGACTGCCATGAGATTGAGCTGGGGGAGTTACCAGCCGAAGCAGTTCGCCCGTTAAAGCTGGATATAGAATACGTCGGACCGTGCCCCACCAGCAGTTTGAGCTTTGACATAATCTTCGAACTGGTGAGCAAGGACGACCTGGTGGAGTCGCTGGGATTCAAGACCTACGGTTTTGCAGACAGTGAGATAAGCCAGAACAATTTCTCAGTGCCGGAGTAACTATGTGTCCCTTCACCGTCATGCCACCAATCTACTCTTATTTCTTCTGCGTTAAGATATATCTAGTGATTCAGCCATAAGCAGAATCTCAAATAGAAAGGAGGGAAATAATGAAGAAACTGATACTGATAACATTGGCCTTGACCCTGGTGCTGGGCATAGTCTGGGTGCCTTCGGTCGCGGCTGTGGAACCTGTTCCAATCACCATTCACAAAACTATTCCGGCCGGCGGACCGTTAGAGGCCTTCACTTTTGAAGCCTGGCGTGACATGAACAACAATGGCATTATTGACTTCGTCAGCCCGTACCCTGATTTCTTGGTCGGGCAAGTGGTTATATTCGGAGCCGGCACCGGTGTCATCAATAGTGCCGTGAAGGGACCAACCATAATTCATGAGGTACTCATCCCGGGCAGTGCCTATGAGCAGCTACCTGACCAGATAGTTCAGGTAAGCTGCGAGGTCGAGGTGACCTTCGACAACGAGGTGTCGGTCCAGGAGGTGGGTGAGATAGTAATCCTGAAGGAAGACCCAGCCGGGAACGCACTTGTTGGAGCCACCTTCGTCATTACCCCCGACCCCAAGACTGGCACCGGCTCTCTTACCGTGGTTGACAACGGGCTTAACGATGAACTCCCGTTAACCGACGGCGTATTGCTCGTTACCGGATGCCAGGTCTGCATCCCGGTCACTGTTACCGAGACGGTACCGCCTCCGGGTTACACCGCGGCTCCGCCTCAGCCGGCACATGTGACTACGGCCGGAGAGACAGTCGTGCTCACGTTCATCGACACGCCCGAAAAGGGTAAATTAATTATCGAGAAGGTGGATGGTACAGGTAATGCCCTTGCTGGCGCTACCTTCGTCATTACCCCCGACCCCAAGACTGGCGCGGGGTCTCTTACTGTGGTTGACAACGGGCTTAACGATGAAGACTCGGCTGAGGGCGTTCTGTTGGTTACCGGATGCATAATTGGCACTGTCTGCACTGTTGAGGAGACAGTAGCTCCTCCCGGCTATATTAAGGCACCACCGCAGATAGTTACTATCGGTGAGACGGTTGAGCTGACCTTTGTTAACACGCAGCGAACGCCGAGCTGCGGTACGGTCTGTGCTGCTCAGACAGCGCCCGGTGAGTACCTGTTCAGCGATGAACAGGATAACTGGTTCACCTGGATTTACTACAACATAGGATGGGGTACAGCAGGCGACCCCTACGAATATCCCATCTACACCGGACAGACTCACCTATGTGGTACGCTGTACGTCTATGACAATGGGACTCATATCTTCGTAAACTACGTGCTGACGGACATGGGCGCTTGTACCCTGGCTGGAATGAGCGAGTATCATCTACAGGTTGACGAGTCGTTTAGCGATCTTGAGAAAGCCGTCGTAAAGAAGAAGAATCCGATACCCGGCAAGTGTGAGTATAAGGACACTTTTAACCCGATGGTATCTGAGACCGGTTGGATAGAGGCTACGGAAGATGATATAAGTGACTGGACTACCGCCTACATCTTTGCCCATGGTGTAGGCTGTTACTATTGTCCATAGACGATAACTGATGAAGAGCCCTGCGAGCGGAGTTGAGTAACCCTTAGGATTCGGCCCCTGCTCCCAGAGTGGTAACGCCAAAGCAATCCTGGCTAGCGCCAGGATTGCTTTGGTGTTTAATTATGGCTAGAATTTCAGTCGGCGGCTATGATATAGTGTACGGCAGGAGATTATGAAACGAGCGGGCAAGTTAGCTGTTAACATAATTCTGGGACTGGTGCTTTGCTTTGTGCTTTTTGCCGTCCTTATCCCATCGGTTTTTTCCGGCAGCCTAGCCATTGTTCGTAGCAGCAGCATGGAGCCGGCGATGCGGGCCGGGGCTCTGGCCGTGATGCTGCCCATAGACGCCGAGGACGTGAAGGTAGGTGATATCATTGCATTTGACCCACCATGGGACCCTGATGTTATCGTCAGCCACCGCGTAATTGGTGTTCGTTATGATGAGCAGATCCTTTTTGACACCAAAGGCGATGCCACTGAGGACTCCGACCCGTACTACGTGCCTGCCCAGAATGTGCACGGAAAGGTAGTTTTCAGTATCCCCTACCTGGGGTATGGAGCGAGTTATGCTATGCGCTATGTCCGCACCTGGCTGGGCTTCGTTTGCCTGGTGTGCATACCCGTGGTTATTCTCGTTATCAGCACCGTCAGGGATGTAAAACAGTCCCACAATGTAAGGGTAAAAAGGCTGGCCAGACGCCTGGAGAGGCAGCGGAGGTACAAGAGACGGTCAATATTCGGCCTAACTTGATACCTGCATCTGCACAGTCATAGGAGGCTATTATGAAGTTAAGTAGTAAATCTACGCAGGAGGCCTTTGCCAGGTCCCCGTGGTTGAAACTGGGCTCTCTGGTTGGGGCGTGTTTGTTGCTTATCGCCGCCGGGTTCGGGGTGTGGAGGGCTTTTTCCCTTTCGTCAAGCACAGAACAGCCGATTGCAGTGGCGTACTACGAACATAGAGGAGAGTTCGACTATCTGGTGTATCTCAAACCTAACAGCCTCTACGGTCCTCTACAGCCAAAGGAAGAAGAGACTGAAGAGGAGACGTCCCCGGTTTTTTTTCGAAATATCATTGACGAGACTCGGCTTTCTTTTAACTTCAAGTTCGACTCCAGTGAGCCCGTAGCCACTATTGTCAACGATATAGTTATCAGCGCAATTGCAGAAAATCCGGGCAAGTGGCAGAAGGAGATAATCATCCTGGAAGAGACCTATGAAGGGCAGGAAATCGAAGTTAACTTTCCCTTAGACCTCGAGGCTCTGGAGAGTGTAGTGGATGACATTGAGCAGGAGATAGGAGTCATCACCTACCAGAGCCAGTTCATCATCAGAGCTACCGTTCATACTACGGCTGAGACTGACGCGGGACTAATTATCGAAGATGACTTCAGCCATGAAATTACGGCTATCAATCAGGCATATACATTGCAGTTCCAGGGTAGCTTTGAACGCAGTGATACAGGCTCGAAGGGAGGGGTGGGCTATACTGAACAAGGTTGGTTTGATTACGAAGTCTATCTCAAGCCAAATATGCTTTATGAAGAAGATGTGCTCAGGTCGGACACGATTCCTGCGGCAGAGCCTTCGTCACCTTCCCAAACTCTGGGCCCGGGGTTGGTTTACTTTCCCAACATAATTGACAGTATCGAAGCAAGTTTTTCCTATCAGTTTCTGAGCGATAAACCGGCGACAAATCTGGTTGAAGTGGTAGAGGTTACGGCGCTACTGGAATATCCAGGGATGTGGAGCAAAAGTTTTACCTTAGTGCCCGAGACCAGCACATCAGGGCCAATTGTGGTTGATTTCCCCATAAATATCAAGATGTTCAACACGGTAACTAATACTCTGCGAAGTGAATTGGGTTTTGGTGCCGTAACTTATGACCTGACTATTCAAGCCACGGTTCACACTACGGGTGACATTAATTCTGGACATGTAGACCAGGTCTTTACCCAAAGCCTGAAGGGGCAACTGGGGACGACCATTTTTACATTGCAGGGGAACCTGGCCAAGCAGCAACCGGGCACTATTGTGGAATACACGACGGTACCTGTCAACAAAACATGGGTGTTCAGAGGATTGTCTCTGGCAGGACTGGCCCTGGCAGTGTTCGCTTTATTATTCGTGCTGCGGAACTATCGTCAGGCGCAGGCAGTGGCAATATCCAGCATGGAAGAGGAAGCATTGCAGGCGAAGAAGAAACACAAAGGTGTGATTGTAGATGTAGGTGAACTGCCGCCAATAGGAGCTGGGGAAGCGGTTATACCAATTGGCTCAATAGATGACCTGGTCACAACTGCCGATGCCCTGCTCAAGCCAGTGCTGCATCACGCCGAGGCTGATAAGCACACCTATTGTATTATTGATAGCGGCGTGAGATATCTGTACGTCATTAAACCTTAAAACAGTGCTAGTCGTGGTGAGTGGAAGCAGTGGAGAACTAACGACGGAAAGCCTGAATAGTCCTAGAGACACAGAGGTGGCCAGCTTGCCAAGGTCGGGCCAAGGGATATATCTGTAGCCACACATGAAGGTACGGGTATCCTTGTAGCGGCATTTACTGTAGTGAGATAATTCACTAACGGCTATATCGGACCGACGCATTGCTCAGAATAGTCTGAGCGGGCAAGGGTGAGAAAAGGCAAACAAGTTTTCCCTCCTAGCCTTTTTCGTCCTTATCTGGCTACTTTCAGCCGCTCAGCACATAACCGTTTGCAGTAATTCCCTTACTCATATCCCAGGTGAATCCACTACATGTCAGGCTGGTTACGGTCGTCACATAACTGCCAACAGGTGCCTTGCCCAGCCTGAATTTGACGAGACCGCCAGTATTGGTAGTGCCGTTGAAGTTCCATAACTCACCAGTGCTACACGCCAGAGTCAGACCAACATTTGCCCCGGTGAGAACACCGCTGACACTCACTACACTGACCTCGATGAACAGGTTTTTGCCACACGTGATAAAGCGAATGCTATCTACCCACATGGCATTGGTCGCCGGTGACTTCTGGTTCAGGGAGAAATTCATCACCGAAGTTCCACCCGATACTACCGTTGTAGTTAATGTGACGCTTACGTAGCCTTCTTTGCTGGTGGTCACCTGATAAGTGCCTGGCGGCACATTCGCGATAGTATATTTGCCTGTTGCGTCCGTGGTGGTCGTCCTGGTGCCATCGCTCACTATCGCGCCGACTATGGGTGACCCGTCTTCAGCATCGACTACCGAGCCGGTGATGCTGCCGGGAACGATAATCTCGCTCAGTGACAAATTGGCTACAGAGGTGGTCTCCTCCAAGACAGTCACACTCAAGGACGAGCTTTCATAGCCGTCCTTGCTGGCCACTACCTGGCAACTGCCGGGCGGGACATCGTTAATAGT
>Ga0307376_10004967_pt1 | contig 12081 bp, 17 predicted proteins | sample TR2MG_FD_202536 | JGI IMG/M metagenome (GOLD analysis project Ga0307376, IMG submission 202536) | Soil microbial communities from Risofladan, Vaasa, Finland - TR-2 | ecosystem: Environmental > Terrestrial > Soil > Coastal area > Acid sulfate soil | place: Finland: Risofladan, Vaasa | collected... | reverse complement strand
GTGGGTCATAAGGTGTTTCCTCTGTAAATGCAGGGTCATCTAATCTAAGATGACCATATACTTCATCGGTACTAATGTGGTAGAAAAGATTATCTTCTGTCGGGTTTTCCCACGCATTCTTTGCAGCATTAAGTAGGTTCAGTGTTCCCATCACATTGGTTTCCACAAAGATGTTCGGACTTTCTATGCTGTTATCAACATGGCTTTCGGCTGCTAAATGAATAACTGCATCGATTTTCAAGTCTTTCATAATCCAATTACATGCTTTAGCATTTCTAATGTCTTGACGCAGAGTAATTACATTAAAATACCTACTTTCCAAATCTTTAAAAAATTCTTCATCAGCAGCATATGTAATACTATCCATTACAGCAATCTGGTATTCGGGGTATTTCTCGGCAAAATGTTCAACAACATGACTACCAATAAATCCTGCACCACCAGTAATAAGAACATTTAAATCTTTTTTCATAACGCCTTGATTTTATCAATTATATTTGTACTTGACCTCATATCTGTGGGATAATAAATAACTCCAGATTTTGCACACTCAGCACCAATAACAACTTTATCTTTGTACTGGTCACCGATTATCAGATAATCTGTTTCAAATGTAGTGATAAAATATCGCATTTCATCATCAGTACTAAAAATAACGACACTATCAACCCACTTTATTGCACTAAGCATTTTTGCTCTGGTAAATTGGTCGTTAATTGGTCGTTTATCACCTTTCAACATCTTCACTCTTTCATCACTATCGATACCAACAACTAATTTATTTGATTCATCACCATAATTCTTAGCGTAATATAACAAATCAAGATGTCCCGTATGTAAGATGTCAAAGCATCCGTTTACCCAGATATTCATATTTCTTCTATTCTCACACTTTTATCATCAATTAATAAATCATAGCTGGGTTTCTGTCGCATAATCACATCATGAAACCTACAACCCCACGCAACAAGTTGTTGACCTGTTAATTCAGTCCAGTCTTTGCCCGTATTACCGCCTCTGGCTGTCCAATAAACGATTGTATTGCCTTCGTCATATAACTTGTTCACTTTAGCTATATTCTCTCGTATAGGCTTCGCATTGTCGTAACCGCCTTCGGTTGTACATATTGTACCGTCTATATCAACGTATATCAACATCAGTTCTGAATATTTTCTCCACTAATCATCATAATTCTATCACCATGTTGAAGGTCAGTGCGTTCAGTGGCATTAATTACTCTCATCATCTCACCGTCATTGAATATCACAACACGTTTGGCTTCTGGGTGTATTTTTAACGCATCACCTTTCAAATCAACTAAAATGCCCTGTCCCTCATCAAGCATTGCACTAAGTGCCCTACCAAATGCCATTACAAGAAACAAGTAATCTTCAGACTTGTCCTCATAATTTTCATCATATGGTTTTGTATAATTTTTACTCATTTTGACTATCTCCTTTCCCTATTCTATAACTATCATCATCGAAATGCTGACTACTGACTTCAAAAATCTCACCTGCTGTTGTAGCAAATAATTGGTGAGGGTCACCACGCTCAACATCAATAATATCACCAACACGTAATACTGTTATGCGTAAATTAGCAGTTTTGGTATCAATCCAATGCAGGGTAAACTCACCACTATGCACATACCAAGTCTCTTTCTTTTTAATGTGAAAATGCATACTGAACTTAGTACCCCTTTTAAATTTCAAAATCTTTCCACAATATTCTTCACCATTATGAATAATAATTTCTTCGCCCCATTTCTTTGGGACAATACGTTCGTGTATCTGTAATTTAGAATTAATTATTCTCATATCATCTCTGGATTAACGACTGCCACGCCTTTTTGAGTAACTACCCATGCTGCGCATCGATTTGCAAACTCAATTGCTCTGCGAATATCGGAATTTTTTATGTAATCTGCAACTAATGCTGCAAGAAAAGTATCACCAGCACCACTTAAATCTCTTACAGGATGTTCAGTTATTATTGGAATTTCATGAAACCAATGTCTTGAACCCCTCTTACCTAATGTTACAACTAATTCACCCTCATAATATTTGGTTAGCCACTCACTATTTTCTTGCGCTTCTTTTTCATTAATTTTAATAACTTTAACACCTTGCACCCATTCACCGATTTTTTTCTTAGTGTCTATAAAAACCACTGGATGTCTACTGGCAATGTATTGAATATCTTCTTCATCAATATATCCCTTATTATAGTCACTAATAACAATAGCAACATACTTATTATAATCAATATTTTGTAATGTGTCGGCAGTTATTGCTCGGACTTCATCTCTTTCATCGACCCTTAAAAGCATCTGATTACTTACTTCATCAACATAACGGGTTTTAACTGGTCTAATATCATTTGTTATTATATCACATTCAACCCCAAGTGCTTTGAGGTTTTCAAGAACATTTATTGCCATTCCACCATTACCTGTGGTTCTCGTGGGTTTCATTATAGGTACGGGTGCTTCAGGACTTATCCTGTCACAAGTACCATACCTGAACATATCCTCACAACTATCACCTATTACTAATACTTTCTTCATTTATTACTTGTTAACATATTAATTATTTCTTCTGGATACTTGCCGTCACAAATCAAAAAATCATATTCTTCTGGTTTAAAATAATTGGGGTTTATCCACCAATCCTCGAAAGGTCCTGCACTACACATGACATTTGAACAGACTAAAATATAACCTTTTTTAATTAAAAACTCCCTCTGTTTTGCTCTTTCTGTTTCTTCATATCCACAATATGCATCGTGTTCAATTGTGATTACCTTAAAATTTCGTTCTGATTTTAATATGTTCACAATCCCTTCAAATCTATCACCATTACCATCCAAATCAGAACTCAGATAATCAACGATATTTGGAACAAAATAGTTATCAAAAATTTGTTTAAAATCACATTTTAATGCATCAACAACCAAAAATGGTGTCTTTCTACTCTTCCACTGTTGTCCAAAATCCCGTATATCAAATGATAATCCTACCCAACCATGTTGTTCAAGTAAATATGTGTTGTTTCCAGCAACAGGAAATGATGCCCCCACATCAATAAAATATCCACCTTGTTTTTCTTTGAAAAATTTGTGAACGAAAATGTCTTGTTTATCTCTCGAATATGTCATATTGTTCTTTTTTCTCCTACTATCATGAATGAATCGTTTAAATCTTTTTCACCAACAAAAATGTTAATGAATCCCTTTTGTTCCATCCAATCTTTTATTATTTTTGGTGTGAAAATATTCACATGTTTTCTATTATTCCAAGGTCTCCAATATTCTTGAGTATAATGTGGTAGATATAAAAATAAGACCCCGCCTATATTTAATGTATCATACCAATACTCCAATACCTCTACCCACTCGTGTATATGTTCTAAACAATGACTTGAAAAAATGTAATCAACATTACTTTTCGGTAAATTTAATGCGTGATATTCATCAGGAAATTCTAAATCGATTGGAATTGCACCAGAAAATGCCCATTCTTTTTTCATACAACCAATATCATAACCAATTCCCTTACAGTAATGTTTAGCGTATGGTATTGCAAATTGTGCTGCATTTCCAATTGCCTGATGCAATGGATATTCAATATCCTTAAATTTAATTGTTTCAATCATAATTTCTTTTTTTAGTGCCAAATATAATTTCCTTTAAAAAGAAACTCATACGAAGAATGGTCCCAATAAGTGTTATTATTTTCATTATATCTTCTATAGATATGCATTTCTTTTGGCATTGTTGGTATTGTTTCCATTAAATATTGATTTGATGTCGCTACAGTATGTATTGATTGTGCTTTTTCCATCACCCCAATCCAATCAAGTAATGAAAATCCCTCAATCATTTCCATTGTTATATTTCTAAAACCATTTTCAACAATTATTGGTTGCCCATTATTTCTAAAAAAGGGTCTATGGTTCTTATTGATTAAATTATATTTTTCATCTGACTTTAATTCCAATACATTAAATAATTTATTTTCTGTTTCAAAATCCCTTATAATTTTTATATCTCTCCACATATCCACGGGTAAACCCATACATTCATATTTGTTGTTCATATGATAAGGTAAACCTTTTCTCGTAAACGAATGACGAAGTGATATTACCTGATATTCATTATCCACATATAGTGGCTCAACTCGATTATAATGTTCATATTTTGAGAATCTACTAAGTGCTACCATATTAACGGTAGGAAAATTCTTTTGGAGATTCATATATTCATCACGTACTGGATATATTACTTCATACCCATCAGTTACCAGTTTTTGAATTAGTGCCATCACAAAAATAATATCACCAAGAAAATACGGTTGATTTATCAACACTTTTTTATTTGTAAATAATTCCATAATCATTCTTTATTTGTTTAATTCTTGTTGTTATGTTTCCGTCAAAAATTCCTCTTCCAGCATAATGAATAATATGCGACTCAAAACGATTTGCATTCATCCAAGGCTCAGAAAACATTGTCATATGATTCCATTTATATTCCAACTCATGTATTTTAAAACCATATTTATGTATATTATAGGAAATATGAATGTCACCAGAACCATCATCTAACCAATACTCACCATTATGGGGTAAAAAAACGTCTTTATGTTGTTTTGATAATAGTAATGTACCAGAATTTGTGTATCCATCAATCCAACCAACATCACCCCAAATCTTTTGAACGTTCTGTATTTTATAAAGTCTATTATCTTTTCTACTGCCCTTATCTTCAAATATAACACCAATCATATCTTCTGGTACTATTTCAAAAATATTTGGACAATTTTTATTTATCAACATATCGGCATCAAGATGTAAAATTCTATCATATTCATCAAACAAATCATACATTTTTAAAATTCTATAATGTGGTTTATAGTCTAACGTGAGAAAAGGTGGGTCGTGGTCTAAAATAATAAAATCACAACCCATCGATTCTGCATACTTTCTCATAATTGGGAGTGTAATATCCGTCATTTCTTTTATATTACCATCCGCTCTCGTTAAAACCGCCCTTTTCATTTTTTTGTTATAATATATGCTTGTTGAATACCGAAACCCCCACCAGAAAAATTCTTTTCTAATTCATAAAAAATACCATTTATTGGATTTGAGTATCCTTCGTATTTACTAATGTCTGTAACTAATTCTCTGATGAATCTCGACCCCAGATAATAAACCGATGAAAAATCATTTTTTTCGAAAACCAATTTCTTTTGATTTAGAAATTCTTCCAATCTGGAAATTTTTAAATATCGATTGAAGTCATGTTCAACCAAAGGTGAAAGACCAGCAATTAATCTCAATGAATTTAATTTTATTAATGGTTCGAAAAACCCTTCAGAAATTATCACCTTACCACCGACTTTTGTTACTCTAAGTAATTCATTTAATCCAATTATTTGTTCTTCCCATGTTGGTAAATTGATTAATACTCTTGTCGTATAAACCTTATTAAATTGTTCATCATTGAATTTTAAATCAAGTATATCTCCAACAGCAAACGATAAATTATTAGGTTTTATAAAATTATTTAATCTTTTTTGTGCGTTTTCAATCATTGGCTCGGAATAATCCACACCAACCAATTTCAATGTTGGGTTTTTTTCAAATTGTTCGAATGTTGAATAACCATTAGCACATCCAACATCCAAAACATTATCATTGTCTTCTAAATGTTCTGAAATTTCTTGAATCTCAAGGTCAATTGCGTATTTATCACCCCACGATGCCAAATGATGGTCACCATATATCTCACCCTGTGCGTCCCAAAAATTTTTAATATGATTTTTCATGTTACTATTTTTAATTAAAATTATTTATTAGGGATGCAAATATATTCACCCCAACCAGTAAATTCTTGAACTTCTTTATTTTGTTCATTATATATTTTATAACCGTATTTCTTAAATTCATTGAAATCGAAACCGCCTTCTTCTGGATATACAAAACCCGGGTATCCATCGAACTTAACATTAAGACCTATATGATATCCTATTTGCCATATGGGTCTTACGTTTTCGATGAGATTCTTCATTCCAAATAATGCAAGGGTTTCCATTCCCTCAATATCAACCTTCACCAAATCAGGTGACGCAATATAATTCTCCTTCAAATACTCATCGAAAATAACAAAATTAATTTCTCTTTCGATTGGTGTTTGTGCCGTACAATCATTGAACTTTGTCTTGACGATTTCATTTTTATTACTAACTGCCACCAAATGAACCATTATTTTTTCATATGCCTCACAATTTTTTTTCAATCTCCAAAAATTATCTGGAAACCCTTCAAACGCATGAACTACCATATTATTTAATGCAAACGGAATTGAAAATGTTCCAATATATGCACCAATATCATATACAACACTATTTGGTTTAATTAAACCTAATAGAAATTCAAAATTATGGTCAGGTCTTGCATATAGTTGATTATTCATAATAAATTTATCAATATTATGACCAGTTTCGAACAAATCGTAGAACTTAATTATATGGTTTTTGTACTTTATATCAGCATTCATTTTCTAAAATTATGTTAAAATCACCAAATATATGATATGCTCTTAATGTACTATCAGCACCTTTATTTTTCTCATCCAAACGCATCCAATTCAAATCACTAATGGTTATTAAATTATGATTTTTTATTGCTTGTTGTACTCCAGCAAGCGGACCATCATCAAAATAAACCAAACAATCTCCGTCTTTAATCTTCGAATTTTTTATAATTTCAAATTCCTTCATTGCAAACGGTATATCATGATTACCATCAACATAAACGAAACCCACATCTGGAATATCATTAACTAATTTAGGTAGTTCATCCAAAGAACTTCCTTTTATTTGATGGATGTTCTTAATTTCAAGCGAATCCCACAATATTTTGGAACGGAAGATTTCATCATCATTAATATTAATTGTATAAACATCACCATCAATTATTGATGCAAAAACTGCTGATGCAACACCCCAATATGTACCAATTTCAATAATATTCTTTACAGTATTTTCAATAATATTCTCACATAAGAACATCATTTCATTATAATCCCTATATAAACTTCTTTGGATATATTCTGGTGGCATCGTTTCTACTCTATCCAAAACAATTTTTAATTTTTCTCTTTTATTCATTTATTTTTTTATAATTTTTAAATACAGTAAATTCAGTTAAGTCCCGATATCCATTATTTTCTCCCAAATCTGGAACATCGATTGGATAGTTCTGCATTAAAGCAAGTCCATGTGCTGCTTGTTGTGGTGTCATATACATGTTCCAACCAAGCATTTTTATATCATCATCATGATAGAGTTTTTCTGACCTACCTTCATAACGTGCTGCTTTAAACCATTCCACAGCATTTGCATCATCACACAATATCATCCCACCCTTACCAATACTTAATTGTTTTTTTATGTGAAAAGATAAACACATAAATGAACCAGCGATATACATATTAGAAGTTAATCGTTTTGCAGCATCATAAATAGGAAATGGTCTCAATTGATAAATTCCAGACCAATTATTCATCGAATAATCAAAAACTGGTTCAAAACCAGCATGAATAATAGACATTGGTACTGAAAGATATGTCTTTGATGGTATTGAGACTTCTTTAACAGTTTCATTCCATCCATATAATTTACTTTTTTCTTTCATCCACATTAATGAAAGAAATAATGCATTTGTACAATTATCGACAGATACCGCAAATGGTGCACCAGTATATTGTGCAACTTCTTCTTCAAAGAGTCTAACTATTTTATATGCATTATGTAATGATTTTCTTGTTTTCATACTTATATTTTATTAATTATTTCCTTCGCCCAATTTATTCTGTCGAACTTCTGAACAGTTTGATAACCATGTTCGGCAATTTTTAATCTTTTATCATCGTTTTTTAAATAGAAATCAATTTTATTTCTAAGTTCATCAATGTTTGTAAATATATCAAGGTCTTCACTAACAATAAAATCATTTTCCATACCATTCCAAGGTTCTGTTAATAAAAATCCCTTAGATGCCAAGACTTTATATGTTCTATCTGAAGTACCACCTTCGGTGAAATTCAAATTAATTTTGGTGCTACAAACCGCTTCTGAATGTTCTTTTCCATATGCATTTTGAATTAGTGGTATTTTAAGCGCATCTACATATTTTTTCCTATTACCTCTGGCATCACCAATAAATGAATAATTATATCTATATTGAATATCAACAGGATAATTACTTGTATGGTCATAACCTTCATGTAAGAAAAATACTTTATCACCACCAATTTTTTTTGCCTCTCTAAGTGGTTCTTGTAACGCACAAAACGTATATGTGCAAAGTTTTATTTTCTCTTGTAATGCATAATTAAAATTACCATTTAGTGGGTCCATGTACCACAATACAGTCTTTGAATGTTTATTACACTCGTCAACAACCCATGAATAAATTTCATTACATTTACTAAAAACCACGGCATCGGGTTTTTCTACTTCACAAAGAGCAACTAATTGTTTATCACGTTCATGATTTCCGACTTTTCCAGCGATTTCTCTGTAATTAAATTCAATGACCTCACAACCATTTTTTCTAAACCCATCTGCTTGTGAAACATTGGTAGAATTATAACTAAAAACTGCAACAAACAATATTTTCATAATACTTCAATTATTTTATCGTAAATAAAATTGACGGGTGGATTCCAATTGAAATCTGAATAAAAATATACTGGTGTATGGAATGGATTCCAATATTTTTTATACCTGTCATTATTATGGTCTGATGACCAAACCAAATGAGGTGTCATTGCAAGACTTGCTAAATGCATCGGTCCTGACGACTGACCCACAACTAATTTGGTTCTATTCATTAAACTTACTGTATCGTGAACAGAAACGTTTCTACAATCCGTAGTATTGTCTAACTCAAACGCTTCATTTGTACCAATAGTAGCAATAGTAAAATTTTTCGATAATCGATTAACAAGGTCTTGCCACTTTTCTTTATCCCAATTTCTATCAGCACCCAAATCTCTATTTCGTGGATGCACAAGAATATCAAAAGATTTATCTAATGTATTAGATTCGAACTTTATGAATTTTTGTGTGCTAAATAATGTGCTTTTTTGAGGAACACCATTCGCATACATTAAAAAGCCGATATTTTTTGCTGGAATTCTAATATCATATTTAATGCCTGTGATAAGGGTATCTGCAAAATTTTGTGGCATCCCACGTGTAAACCAACTATCTGATTGTGCATTTGGTGGAATCACGACTGAAACAAATTCATCAGCAAAATCTTCGTACATAAACTCATGACCCGCTCTGCTGGCTACAATCACCCTTTTATAATTAGGTGCTATACTTCTAACATATCCTTGCCAACAAAACAATTCCCAGCCGAATTCACCTACCCAAGGACCTGCCAAGAGGGTTTGTTCCTTCGTGTTGATAGCAACAGTGTGTGGTTGCTGCCCTGTTCTTAAATTCATTCTATATGTCGTTCCTTGAATCATTTTTAAATCTTTTTGTATATATTTTTCTATTTATACGTCCCACTGGATACATTTTTGAATCAAAATTACCATCATGATAGGCTAATGATTCTCTAAAAGTATATACCATAACACCAAATTCCCTAATGTACTTATATAGTTGCCCCCATACGTGATAATTAGGGAGTTTATAATCAAATAATTTTAAAAATTCTGGGTCAAATAAACTACCACCATCTAAAGTTTGTAATGTTTTTTTCCAATCAAAAACATTCTTACTAATATCCCCAACCTCATTGAAGGATGCAAGATGATATTTAATCCCCATATATGAGTTATTTTCAGCCTTTAATTCAAAAAATTTATCTATTAATATATTAATGAAATCATTACATAAAATAAAATCATCATCAATTTGAATTACTGTATATGAACTATAATTTTTTAATTCTTCAAATATTGTATTGATGGTCTGCCAGTAAAGTGCTCGTCCACCATTAACCTCATTTTGTAAATATATTATTTCTGGAAATTCCTTATTTAAGTTATAATAATTTTCATCAGTTGACCCATCATTCATTACAATAATCTTGAATGAATATTTTGTTTCTTGAGTATATAATTGATTTAAAATATTTCTGAGTTTTTCATATCGATTATATGAAGATATGTAAATAAGCACATCATAATCAACATTTTCTGGTTTCTGGTATTCACCATAATCCTTAATCTCATATACAATTGGGTTTGGTTTTTTAATACCAGTCCTGATTTCATTTCTACTTACCAAATCAACAGGAATTGGTTTTGGTGGTATTCCTGTGATTCTTAATTTATCTCTCACACCCATTTTCGTTTGTTTTCGGAGTTCAATTCTCGCTTTTATTTGTTTTTTTATCTGCTGTTTCTCCGCTTTCATCCCCAAGTTTCATCTAATACTTCCTCATATAAACTAAATACCCGTTCAGCAGAAAAGTCTGACCTATATTTTTCAATATCAGCAGGAACACCTGTTAATTCCTTACTAATAATTTTACCTTCTCTATCCACAACATATATCCAACCCTGTTTTCCACACAGAAATCCTTCAATTGTTGTTCTGCCTTTAAAAATACCTGCGGTGTAATCACACTTCTTCAGATATTCTTCGACATTTGCTTTAACACCAAGATATTTCACGTGTTCACCTTTTACTCTTTATAGATTACCACCATTATCATGACCAATAACCCAGAGTTCTTGATTATTTTCAGCAGTCATTTGAATCAGGTCTTCGATAATATTGATTCTCAGGTGGTCGAGTGTGCCGATAAACAACACGACTTCCTTTTCGTTCTTTACTGGTTTGTAATCAGTATTGAATCTCGTGTAATCAAATGGATTGTCGATTGTCACTATCTGGTCATCAGTGACTCCAAATGTCTTGATGTACTCCGTAACGGTTTCCCTGATGCTGATGTAACGTTTAATAATTGGATTGATTATCGGTTCTTCGAAAGTCGGTATTACCTCACTCCTGACATGCATAACAGCAGGGGTATTGGGGTAAAGTTGTAAAATGAGTTCACCAATTGGTTTATGATTAACGTGAATTATATCAAACTCTTTTTCATTTTTAAAAAACTGAAACTGACCTTCGGCATTGAATCTGTGATTCGGAAGATTACCGAAAGAATAGACCTTAACACCATTTTTCTGTGCTTTACTTAGTAATGGGTCTCCTACCATTGAAGAAATGACACTTACCTCACAACCGAGTTTAACCAGTTCTCTGCTGAGTTCATAATTACTGACTTCAGAACCAGTATAGTTCTTGAAAAATTGACAGCAAATCAAGACCCTGAGTTTATCTTCGCTGACATGTCTTATCGGAAGTTGGTATTCCTGTACGAATTTCTGACGATTTGCTTCCCAATCTGGGTCTGTCTCACCAACTGATTGGTGTAAAACTCGTATCGTTGTCAACACCCCAACATCACAACCCTCTAAATAATTATCGACACAAAACGGCATGTCATAAAAATGGAATTTTCCGAATCCCTCATTAAAATCTTTAACTATTTTTTCTGGGTCGAAAGACATAAAGAGTCCATCAACCATCACAACAGATTGAATTCCCCTGATTTCATTACAGTATTCCGATGCCCACGTATTAATACCATTTGTATGTTCAACAATACCATACATTTTTGAACGGTCATCCCACCATCTACCTGTTGCTGGAACAAATGTGCTACCAGCAATACCAATTATGGAATAATCACTATGATTGAAATTATTGAGTAATATTTTTCCCCAATTTCTGGTTTTTATTGTTATGTCATTGTGACACATAACAAAAATACAATTTTCAACCCAATGATTTCTAAGTGCATCGTTGTAAATCTGAGGTAAACCAAATTGATTGAAGTTCGGATAACAAACCACCTTGTGCTTAACTCCTATTGTGTTATCAATATGTTTTATAAATTTCTGGTTTTCTTCTTCACTGAGATGTGAAGAAAATACTACCACTACGTTATTTTTCATGTATACACTATTAGCAAGTGC
>Ga0307376_10004964_pt1 | contig 12086 bp, 3 predicted proteins | sample TR2MG_FD_202536 | JGI IMG/M metagenome (GOLD analysis project Ga0307376, IMG submission 202536) | Soil microbial communities from Risofladan, Vaasa, Finland - TR-2 | ecosystem: Environmental > Terrestrial > Soil > Coastal area > Acid sulfate soil | place: Finland: Risofladan, Vaasa | collected... | reverse complement strand
TGCACCTCAGTGGCGAGACTGTTTCCGACCGTGATTGTGCGGACACCGGTTGTTCCAACGTTGACGGCGAAGTCGTCATCATCAGCTCCGATACTGATCGTGCCTCCAGACGAGTCAATAGTGACCACCCCTGTAGCCTGAACATCGATTGTTGACCCGTTCCAGGTACCTGCTCCGGAGTTGATATCGACTGCACCAGAGGTGGTGATATCTATCTCAGCCGCGTTGCCGGCGATGTTGACACCGCCGTTACCGTCAAGAGTCAATGCACCTGCCGTCGTCGTGAAATCGGAAGCAGTCCCACCACCGATCGAAACACCGCCAGCAGCGCCGTCGATAGTCACCGCGATGGCGTCGATGTCTACAGCTGTTGAGGCAGCATTACCAACGGTGATCGTCCGCGCTGTTGCACTGGTACCGATGTTGATGGCGCCTGTGTTAGCGTCAGTCCCAATTCCGATAGTACTGCCAGACGAATCAACGGTGACGGCTCCGACCGCCTGAACGTCTATCGCCCCAGAGGTAGTCGTTGACAGCGTCAGGCTGTTGCTGTCAACCGTGAAATTGCTAGCTCCTCCAGCGTCGAGACTGATCGCGCCGCTCACATCAGCCGATATCGCTACGCTGGCAGTCTTCGTGATGACGAAAGCGGAGGCATCGTCGGCGTCGTAGACTTTGAAAGTAGCTCCTATGTCGAACAGGTAAAAAGACAGATCATCGCCGTTCAGTACGGTGATCATAGGCTGAGCTTCAGCGGCACTTCCAGTGTAAGCTTCTTGTAGGGTGGTGACACCTTCACCGACCGAGAGCCAGTTTGCACCGTCAGAGTAAAGGAGCTCGCCCTTCGTCCCGTCGAACGTGATAGCTCCTGTGTAGTTGGCGGCGACAACCGTGTCCGTGTCTGTGTCAGGAAGTTGCAGCGCCCACGTATCAGCTATCTTCCGAAAGTTGAAGCTTTTGGCCTCGCTGTCGAACTCGGCGAAAGACGCCCCGTTGTACTGGAACCGGACTGCGGCGTCACTTCCTCCAGCAGCCGAGACACCGAGGTCGAAACTGATGTGGCCGACGTTGCCACTGGTAACATCACCTGTCTCGAGTTTGATCACGCCGGAAGCGTTTGTGCCAGTAGCAAACGTATTATCGCCGGTAGTGAGATTGATGTCGCCAGAGGGGCTCAACGCGACAGCTTGATTTCTCGTACTGATACTGGTGTTCGTCTCACTGAGTGTCGTAATGGAAGTTCCGGTGCCTGCAATCGTAGCAAATGCCAGAGAAGAGCCGTCCCAGGTGCCAGCTCCGGAGTTGATGTCAACCGCCCCGGAGGTGGTGATGTCAACTTCCGCTGCGTTGCCGGCGATATTGACGCCGCCATTTCCGTCTAGGGTCAACGCACCCGCCGACGTGGTAAAGTTGGAAGCCGCTGCAGCGTCAAGGCTGATGCCAGCTGTGGCAGAGTCCACCGTGACGGCGCCATTGGCGTTGAAGTCGATGATCTCGACTTCGGCCAAGAAGGACATGACGTTGTCTGCTGTACGTCTAAACTCGACATAGTCGGAATAGGCCGGAGCCGGACCCGCACGGACGATAAAACTGGAGCCATCGTCCGGACCGGTATAGTTTTCCCCGAGGGTGAAGAAGATGTTGTCGTCTGTGGTATCAGTGATGATTTCTCTGCCGGCCGCATAGGCTTCCTGTAAGGAGTTACCTGTGGACGTTCCGGCGGTTAGCCAGGAGCCGGCCCCGTCCGACCACTGCAGCTGATTGGACGAGTTGACTCGAACCTCGCCAGCTACAGGCGCAGCACCACTGCCTGTCTGTGGCATAGTCAGGGTCCCGTCAGAACCAGCACGCGTGAAAAGAATGTCACCTGTAGTACCGACTGTCATCGTAGCTGTCAGGTTGGTAGCCGAGAGGATGTCTATCCCCCCGGTGGCCGTCAGGTTGATCTCGCCAGCGGATGTCAGATCGATGTCGCCGTTCGCACCAGCACCAGACGCAACATTGGTTGTTAGTGTGATCGAACCAGCGTCGCCGTCCCCGTTGGACACCGCACCGGCTGTGATCGCGATATCGCCTGCGCTGCCAGTCGCGGCCGTAATGATGTCACCAGTGGCGATGGTGATTCCTCCGGTCGGGACTGCCCCCGCTGCGTAATCTTTGGTCTCGAGATAGAAGATGTTGTTGGTGTTATGCCACCCCGCCAGAACATCTTGATCTGCACCGATTTGGAGAGTGGCGTCTGCCTGTGCACCATCTCCGAGGAACAACTTCGCCCACTCAGCTGCGGCTGTTCCCAACGTCCTTGTCCCCTCAGGAACAAGGTTGCTGATGATCGACGCCTGAACATCGAGTGTGTCGGAACCAGCATCGCCGATCTGAGTATTGCCCTCGAAGACGGTATTGCCGACAACGGTCTCGTCTCCGTCGACTTTGAGATCGCCGTAGACTTCAACAACGCCAGGTGCATCATTGTCGCTGGGTCTGATACCGAAGATTGGAGCGTCGTTGTCATCTACGACCTGGAAGATGTCTTGGCCGGCCCCAGCGTTCGCGGCAGCGTCAGCAGCGGTCCCCTTCAGCAGAAACTTGACGCCGTTGATACTCTCCGCTGTACCGTCGATACGGAGCTTGTCCATAATATCGACGTAGCCGTCTCCTGAGTCCTCGGCGAAGAGACGGTCAACCCGCGCTTCATAGAGCTGAACACCAGTAGTGGTGACATTCTGCTTCTGAATGTGGCCTCGGGTATTATCAATACCAGCCAACGTCATTGGTGTGGAAGTGAAAGGCATTTGCTAGTCTCCTTCTGTCAATATTTAGACCACTTCTTGCCATCGAGGGCTGGTCGATAGAACCTTCACGATACGGGAGTCTGTAACAGTCTTTTGTGTCCCAGTTACGACTCCAGTCCACTCGACGATCTCTCCGGTAGAGGCCCGAATACGTACTTTGAACGTGTTGTTGTTCGAGATACCGCCGGTGGCCGATATTTTTGTCTGCGCGTATTGGGGTCCTAAGAATTCAAAAGTTGGCATCACTGCTCCTAGAGAATCTCTTTCGGTTCAAACGACTTGAGTGTGACCTTATTGACGTCGGTAATAAGACCAACACGAGTAATCCACTGACCTGGGGTGACTGGCACGCCTTTTATAAGCCGGCCGAGATTAACTTGGCTTAGGTAGCAGGGATTTCCGTAGTCAGAGGTAAGCCAAGACTCGTTCGTTCTTATAGGCACGTCTTTCCCTGCGACGATAATGTATACTGGGTCTCCTGCTACAGCAGCCGCTAAAGCGATTCCCAGGAATTCACCAGAGTGCGCTACTGCGGAAGCCACTGCCACCTCGAGACGATCATCGACGACGTCGTACACCAAGCAGACAGCATCGTATTGGGTAATCGTCTCGTACGCGTAGTCATACCGGTATATCTCCCAAGTACCACGCCTATACCCAGTATCGACCGAAAGGGCAGATCCGTCAATGATTTGAACAAGACCTGATGTCTCTATTTTTACATCACCTGGTGTTCCGAGCGTAGCTGTCCCAGAGCGAACTATCACATCACCGGATATCTTCGCAGTCCCACTGGCATTACCGGAGGTAAGTATTACTTCGCCTGTATCTCCATCCAACGAAGCAGCTGTCTCAAAACTAAGCGTACCTGACGAAGAACCACCGCCAATGCCTGGACCTGTTCTTATGGTGATGTTACCTGAGGTTGTTCCGTCGTTTCTAGCGGTCGTTTGTTCTACGATTCCACCTAACGTCAGCACCTCCAGTAAGTCTATCTCACCGTTAACTGCGCTGGTCAGAGAGAAGTGTGTAGTTATGCCGTTAATTTCGAGCGGGTTGGTCGCGCTAGCTGGGTCCAAGTTGATAGTGAGGATTCCAGTAGCCGCACTGATGTTGATGACTCTACCGGTGTCATACGCGTTTTGGAGATCAGTAGTGCCGGCCGCTCCGACAGACACCCAACTTGCCCCTGTATATACCTCTACGGCCACCCCTGTGTACCGAAGAGCTCCTGTTGGTGCTGGTGTTGTCGATGTCTCCGGCAGAACGAAGATACCGTCACCGGCCACGTTACGCGTGAAAACAACGCTACCGCCGGTATCGGTGACAGTCATCGTAGCGTCGAGGGTGACACCGGCAGGAGCAAAGCTCAGCATGTCTTGTTTCGAATACACACCCAGCTGCAAGAACCCATCAATTCCAGAACCGGAGGCAACACCAGAATAAATACCGATCGAGCCGGCTGTGCCGTTAACAGTGTTACCCGCATGGACGTCCATGACGCCAGAGACGCCGTCAACGGTACTACCTGTCCAGATACCGATACCGCCAGACGGGTCAGTAGTCGTCGCAGACAACGAGCGCAGCAACATCCCTGTCGCCTGGACAGAGATGACGGCGTTCTCGAGCTCTGCCAGCAACCCCAGCTCGTTTCCTGTTGTCGAGACTATCTGCAGATAATCCGTACCGGCACAATCAAAGACTGTACCGACACCAGCCAATCCTGCAGTTATCTCAATATCCTGCCCAGCGGTCATACCGATGGTGTTGCCGAGGTCGTACGCCGACTGCAGTGTAGCCACTCCGCCACCGCCGACCGGTTGCCATATAGCTCCATCATGAAACTCAAGCTGCGTAGAGTAGCGCAGCGCCCCCTCAACTCCTCGATCATTCTCTGTGTATGGCAGTACAAGGCGGTAGTCACTGTCAGGTGTAGCGATAACGCGGTCGAACTCGATTGAGCCCCGCATGTGCACACGCCGATACGGGCTGCCCATCCCCACCTCCATAATTGGGATGGATGATGGGTCGTTAACAAAAAAGCTGCCAACTGTCTGCCCAAATCCCGGAGTTCCGAGGTTGAACTCGATATCACCAGAATCATTATTGGTCGAGTTACCAACTGTGAAGACGAGGTCCCCAGACGGTGCGTCTATGGCAGCGCCCGTCTCGAGAGTAATATCACCTCCCGTTGTCCCGCCAGCGCCTACGTCGCCTGTCTTTATGTTGATACCGCCAGGCGTACCGAGCTCTGTAGCTCCCGTCTCAATACGAACGATACCAGAATTTCCGGGACCAGCTACAGTCCCACTTTCAAGTACGAGTAACCCTGACCCGGCCGTAGATGTCCCTGTGATGTCGCCCGTGGAAACCCTGAACTCGCCAGACGGAATTACTCCTGTTGTGCGATCACTGCTGGCGACACGGAAACCTTCCGCCTCATACGCTTCGAGATTGAACCTGTTGGCCATCATCTCGATGTAGTGCATGCCGCCTAGAGTATCGCCTTGAACAATGAAACGTCCTTTTTCTGTGCCCTCAATTCTGAACGCTACCGGACCTGGTGTGACCGGCATTGTGTAAACGACGTCGTCCGCCTCAGTCATCAAGACCGTTGCGCCGTTGTCATACACAGCCTGCATGTCGCCTTCAGCGCCACCACCGGAACCGCCTATTGTTACCCACCCTGCACCATCATAGACCTGGACGTCTGTCCCATCGTAACCAAGTGAGCCGGGTGGAGGCGTGGTAGCGGATGTACTGGGCAGTACCAGGACGTTGTTGGGGTCCGTGCTGAAGTCAGCGCCACCGTCAGTCATGCCGACTAGTCCAGACATAATGACTGAGCCGCCGAAAGACTGGATGGTGATATCCCCACCAGCTTTGATATCGAATGCGCCCTCTGACAGCATGTCTGCGCTAGCACTATTAAGCGCAAAGGCTCCGTTTCCGCCACCAATATCTATGAATTCTATCTTGTGGTCTTTGGGCGTCTTGACTATAAACCCGACGTCTTCAATATCTGTTACTACGCTGCCGAATGCCGAAGTAGCGGAGACTGTTCCGCCTGCCTCGTATGCGTCTTGCCTTGTTACAGACACACCGGAACCAAGCACCACTGGATCCCAGGCTGTGCCCGTATACAGCTCTAACGTGGTGCCGTCAAAACGCAAACAACCCGCCACACCGCGAAAGTCGTCAGTGTACGGCAAGATGAGGCGATTATAGTTCTGAACGCCACGTTCGAATTCGAGCGAAGCGTCCAAGTACATCGTATTAGGGCTCGCTGTAGTCCAGGAAGCTATCGTCCCGCCTAGTGGATCTTGGATGAAGAAGTGGCTATTCGGAGCTCCTTGTCCCAGCCGAAAGGTAATGTCTCCCGCGCGGTCATCAAACGAGCGTCCTATCGCGACGTGAAAACCACCGGATGCGTTTGGAACACCATGCGCTTCGCCGGTCTCAAACAGGATCGGACCAGATGGACCGCCTGGTGTGGGCGAAGTAATAGAGCCTGTGAGCACTTCGAAGTAGCCCGTGCCAGACCTACCGGAACCGGTCAGTATCCTGACGTTACCAGACCGACGATCAGCTGATACAACCGACGCATTTCCTGTCCTTAGAAGAATACTGCCTGAGTTGTGCGGATCAAGACCACCAGACACGTTACCAGTAGCTATGTTTACCGCGCCGCTATCCCCGTTTTCTGCGTCTCCAGAGAACAGGTCCGCGTCTCCAGTTGGACCTTCAATAAAGGCCGCACCTGTACTTAGGAATAATGATCCAGACTGGCCCGTGTTGACGTCCCCCGTCTTAACACTGAGCTCTCCGCTATCTCCTGTGGGAGACAGTGCGTTACCAGAGAGGATATTTACCGGTCCGCTATTGTGTATCCCAGAAGCGAAGCTGCCTGTGCCGAGCGTCAGTGCACCACTATCAAACCCAGTCTGAACAAGTCCTTCGCCACCTGTTTGAACGACGATGTATCCGCTGTCCGTAGCTACCCCAGCGTGCGTTGTTACGGAAATAAACCCGCCTTCTACTGCTCCGAGAGCCATCCCAGCTGATCCGGCGCTGATAATTGTGGCACCTACGAGACCAGACGACATAAAGACGCTGGTAGTGGCAGACGCGGCTATGTGTGTGACGTTCCCAGAACTGTCATTCGCTCCTACGTTGAAATACCCGGACGCTCCGGTAATCTCAAATCCTCCCGGATTAGCCGGGGGAACTGCTATAGACAGATTAGTAGAGGCAGCTAGAGCGATTGTGTTGCCGGCGTTGTAGGCAGTCTGCAGCGTATCACTGAGCGCACCACCGCCAGCGCTGTCAGGAAACGTGCTTTCTGTGCCCGGCAACGAAATGACGGTATCACCAATCCTGGCTGACCTGCTCAGCAGCAGGAAGTTGATTCCTGCAGGAATGCTGGCCGAAAAATACACGGTGGGATTCGTGATGAAGTGCCCGTTACTGATGACCTGACAATCAGTCGGAGGGTCTGAAGTATCAAACCCTGCCTGCCCGCTAAGCTGCTGGAGCGGCTCGCCATCCACGTTTGTCAGAAACAGCTCGTTGCCAGCTATGCGGTCTACCAGATACGTGCCTGCGTTCACCCCGCCTACGAGTACACAGTGGTCGCCTGCAGCTGCTCTGGAAAACAGACTAAGAACGGTAGTCGCGACCACGGAGTTAACCGTCATCGAGGTCACCGGATTGGTGTCCACGATAACAATAGGCGTAGAGTTAAGTGGTACTGACACCCAGCCGCCGACAAAATCGTCATACGCTTCTATGTCGACAACTGTGACAGGTATGGGCGTGCCGTTGACGTCCACTGGAGTTGCGTAGACCGGTACGTCCGCAGCTCCGTTGAGAAAGTCCTGAACGTAGTATCTACCGGAGACCAGAATATCCGTGACGCCCGTAGTGAGCGTTATCTTCTCGCTGACAGCAAACTCGGTTTGCAGGACGAATCTATTGCGGTCTGTATTGGCTGCTACATTGCCAGCAATGCGGTTGATCGTACGTGAACGATACGCTTCGCCGACCGCGTGCATTTTTGTGCCGGTAGGGTTCGGATACTGTATCCCAGCGATGACATTAGCTATGGTGTCATCGTCGAGGTATACCCTGGTATTTCCTGCTAATTCTGGAAGAAGCTGGTACATCTCGATCTCCGATTACGGCAACGCCGGGAACGGGAAGGAATCAAGTGTAGCTACTGGAAAACCTTCGCCGTATGTGTCGTTGTAGGCTAACGTGTAGGCAATACCGGGATACACACGACTGACCTCGTTGTGCCCTGCGTCGATACTCAGGAACACTTTACTACCCGGATTAACTATTGCCGGGATACCGCACTGCGTAGAGGGCACGCCAGGAGCGACGGCTAACGGATCTTTAGATCCAATCGTCAGACGAAGGTTACCTGCGACATCAACAGCTTCTAGTATTGGGTACAGCCCTGCATTAGACCCATTAATCAACCACAGATAATCACCAAGGAAAGATATATCCAGCGGTGTAAACCCACCGGCCGTGAATGCTGGATGAGTGTGCTCAAATATTCTTTCGTCCTCAGAACCCTTTCCAGCGAATGTAACCTGGTATGTGTAATAGGCTCCGCTAGGTCCGGCAACAAAAGACGCAGTACCAAGATTTGCAATCCAACACGGTATGCCGGACATTTGCACCAACGGGACAGTGACCATAGAGTCCACACCTGGAATTATAACTGTCGTCCCGGTAGCTCTCGGTATCTCAGAAATATGATTCTGGTTAGGAGTATCACCGAGGAGTGGGCTCGAGAATGCCAGCGCAGCTAGCGCGGGAGCCTCGCGGTGAAAATTGACCTCAAACTGAAGGGGACTGCCGTCATTGTCACCAGCCAGGCGGATAGTAGCACCTTGAAGTAACGAGCCAGGCAACGCTTCGATAGACAGCAGTAGATCACCCGGGCGGTCTGACCAGGTTTCCAGATAGTCAAGTCTGGCGTCTGGGTCCAGGAGATTAGCCGGGTGACCACTATTTGAGCGCGACCACGAAGGTTCAATCGGAGAGTAAAGCACGTAAGGCATTGCTGCAGCTGGTGCTACCCAGAAATCCGATATCGTCAACAACCCTCCGTACGGCGCTGCTACATATTTCGTTACTAGCCTGCGGTCGGCGGAAAATGCGTTGTTGAGCACGATAGTCCAACCATCGTAGTATCCGGCAGCATCACCAGGATTTACGACATTCGGGAGAGACGTCAGACCTAAGTAAATCTCGTAGGTCGGATTAACTGGAGGTGTATATGGTGAGGGTGTCGCACCTACCACGCAACGCATAGCAGCGCCACCTCGCTGCTGCCATCCGTCCAACAGCACTGGTACATTCCGTTTCACGAACGACCGGATACCGGAGCTGAACGGGAAGCTCCTGTTCTTTGTGATGCTCTCACCAGCCCCGAACAGGAACCCGGCTGTCGAACGTCCGACGCCCAGTACCTTTGCCGCAGGCCACAGCATTCGTGTGTCTGGTTCAGCGACATCAGGGGAACCTAGATCAATCTCATGGCCTGCACTGTCTAGGTCTACGTCGATAACGTTGTACGAATCATGGTTGACACGCAGCGCATGTCCGTCAGTGTTGTGGTTAATGACTGCAGAGTCTGCTCCATCAGTGTTGTCGATGCGTAAACCGACACCAGCAGCCCCTAACTCTACGTCAATGAGAACACCGGCCTCGCATTGAGACGCGTTGAGTTGCTCGACCAGCACTCCTGCACGTAATCTGGCCCCTGACTCAAGCACAACACGGACACCAGCGTTCGTGTCTGTCGTATCGTCGCCGTACATCTCAAGGCTAATTCCGTGTGCGTACTGAGTTTCTCCGTAGTGTACGACCCGCATGAACCCGGCCGTGGCTGTCGGAGTGATAGAACCGTAGATCGCGTGGTAGGGCCCCGCACTTCCGTCTGCATCTGCTACTACATCGATAAGCGATCCCGCAACGCTAGCCAGCCCGTCCGAGCGCACTCTGATAGCCGAACCTCTGCCTTGACAGTGGTCAGCTGTAATATCGATTGCCGTGTTATCTAATGACCCGCGCTTGGTATGCAAGTGCATTAGCGCCGGTATCCGCCCGCTAGCGTCTTCCTTGTTCCTCAGCACAACGTCACGAGAGAAAAACTCTATCGTTCCGAGGCCAGATAAAGCAGTAAAGATCGGTGCAGGCGCGGCGCTATTAAGCTCAGCCAGACGCACATTCTTCGTTCCGGGGAAGACTTCTACTACTCGGTACACGCCGTCGTTGTCGTTATACAGCGCAGAGTTAGATCCTAGTTTGGTTACTCGCGCGTAGACCTCTGCCCATTGCCGCCCGTCCAGTACACTGTCGAAACCAGGAACGACGGGAACAGCCGTCCTTGTCAGGGTAACGACATCATTACCGTTACCATCAGCCCGTTCCGAGAAGAGAATATTGACGCCATCATGCAGCGGAGTACGAACTTCCAGGGCGCTTACCCAGTGGTCTAGCGAGTAGTCGCTCGAGTCTGACCTCGAATTTATGACCGCGAAGTCTGCTCGTGACGATGGCTCTCCTCTGGTAATCAGATAAGGCGGGTCCTGATGATCATTCGTGTGAATCTTTAGACCCGGAGCGCCGTTGAGTGTCAACAACGACAGAATACTTTTAGGGTGTGGGTCAATCGATGATTCGTAGACATACGGATAGGCGTCCGACAGCATGCCGGCCGCTACATTGTTGTATGTGCTGGCGCCGAAGGATACTTGCGGGAAGAGTATAAACGCCTCCGCTGTCGGGCCAACAAAGCTGGCTGGTGAAAAATCTAGGTTAGCAACGGTTACCGTGTCAGTTCCGTCATCGACAGCTCCGACATAGTACAAGCCATTGTCACTGTCATCGATTGCTTTAACGATATACAGAAGTGCTGGTACGGGCGCAGCCGTCGTCGGAACACGTGATAAATCAGGACTACCGCTCAACACAGCGCTAGACCCAGAAAGTGTACAGCTAATAGAGCTACCCGCCGGTCCAGGTACCAGCAGGCGGTTACCAGCCATAAAGCTGCCAAAGAGAGTGTTCGTCGCCATATTGATGAACGTCGGTCGACTGGTAATCGCGCCGTTTAGGTACTCCATGACGAAGCCGCTGTCTCTGGTATCTCCCCAATCGTCAGCCCCGCGATTTAGCTCAACAGCACCGGCGTCTACTGTGATGTCTCGTCCAAATCCAGGTGGGTTAGCGAGGTTAGTAGTATCGTAAGCTAGGTCGAGGCCTATCTCCGACAGGATATTCAGCGGCGCAGGTACAGGGTCTATCCATTGCGGACTCGGTCCAGTCAATCCCTTCATCTGCATAATGACTTCCATCACCTTCTCGGGGATGGATTCAGCTGCGCGGATGACAGAGGAAGACCCAAACAGATCGCTATATGGGCGCCGTGTTGCTTTGCCTACGATGACCTCGTAAGGACCGCCAGACGGCACTTTTTCTGGTAGAACAACCTTGGCGTTGGTTAGAAAACGGCCGTTGCCCACAACTTTGAAAGTAGCTGGTGGGCTCGTGACATCAAAACCGGTGAGGCTAAGTGGGCCGAGCTGTACTGGACTACCATCTATGTTGGCTAGACTGATATCACCGCTGTCGATGCCAATGATGAGATACCGCCCATCATTAGCACCGCCAGAGAGAATACACACATCACCAATCGAGGCCGCTGTGAGGACGGCTGTAACTCGCAAACCATGCCGAAGCATGGCTGTGATGAGTGTTGAGGAGTTGACTATCGTGATGTCAGTAGACGGGGGAAGATTGTCGACTCTGATGTCGCCAAGCGCCGCATCCGTATACCTAATCTCAATGACTTCTATCTTGTCATCAAAGGCAGAGAAATACTCCTCGTTAGTAACCTGATGAACAAACTTCGTCATCTCGACCAGGTTGACGCCTTGCGCAGCAAACCTGAAAGGGATTGTGAAGTCTTGAACGCCAGTTGGCAGAACGACTCTCTCCGGCTCAGCTACCTCTCTGAGCTGGTTCACGAACAAAGTATCGACATTAGCCGCTACATTACCAATAATACGATTTACTCCACGACACGTGTACGTCTCGTTGACAGAGTGCATCTTCGTCCCAGGCGGATTTGGATACAGCACGCCAGCTACGCTATTTGTCGGGGAATCGTCGTCGAGGTAAACCCTAGTATTGCCGGTCAGTTCCGGGAGTGACTTGTGCATCTCTGTCTCCGATCAAGTACGGAATTCCCAGATTACCTCCAGGCCGTTCAAG
>Ga0307376_10004957_pt1 | contig 12098 bp, 14 predicted proteins | sample TR2MG_FD_202536 | JGI IMG/M metagenome (GOLD analysis project Ga0307376, IMG submission 202536) | Soil microbial communities from Risofladan, Vaasa, Finland - TR-2 | ecosystem: Environmental > Terrestrial > Soil > Coastal area > Acid sulfate soil | place: Finland: Risofladan, Vaasa | collected... | reverse complement strand
GCTTTTAAAGAGTTTTCTTCTACATTAAAATTAGCTCTCTTTGCAGCTAGTTTAATGCCCCTTCTGAGTTTTGTACGATATGCTTGCTTTTCAGTTTCTATCAATTCTTCAGCTTCTTTAAGAGCAGATCTCTTCGCTTCATTTTTGATAGATTCAATTTTTACAACAGAATCAGTCGTTGGAGGTAATTCATCCAATGATTGATTTTTATCCTTCTTCATCTCTGCTGGAGAAATAACTTTCTGAATATCGTCTTTTACTTTATAATTCTTTGCATTTTCATCCAAATCGTTCATTACATCCTCAGTAATTCCTTCTGGTAAATCCTCTCCAAATTTCTTCCATGTATCATGCATTCCTTTCTCAGCAATTCTTTTCAGAAGTTTTATTCCAACCTTTCTAGTTGCATTTTTAGATGAAACAGTAAACAAACAAGTCTCTCCATTAAAAACCTTCCATCCTACTTTCTTATCAAATTCTACAGCCACATCTTTATAAGCATGATGAGTATCCGTTGGCGGAAGTTCATCAAGAGCTTTGGTAACATCTGTCTTTACAGTAGCAGGGGAAATCAATGGTTGAACATCATCTTTAACTGGAAATTCATTAGCAGGTCTCACATCCATATCAACCTTAGTCTCCTTAGTTTCAACAGTTGCTGGATCTGCTTTTTTAACTATTTTCATTCTCTTATCATACTCAGCTTGAATTTTCTTTGGAACTAATGGAGCATCATCAACCTCTCCTACTATTTCCAACCAAATTTCTGGATGATCAATATTCTCTGGAATTGCTAAATCACTGACCACATTAATTGCATTAACACGAGTCATAGTCTTAATAAATCCATTCTTTAAAATAGCCCTTAACAAATCAATTCCATAATCCTTGCTTGCAAACCTCTCAGCAAAACTTGCATGCATAGTTGGAAATGTTTTATTCAATTTAACTAAGTATAAAGGGCCTTTGCTATCAGCAATAATCCAATTTGTATCATTGACTCTTTCTGCCTCTAAATCTAATAAACCGCTTTGCATTCCAAATTCTGAACCAGATAATTCTACATCATCATCATCTGTAATATTATCAATATCGTTATCAACTATTTCATCCTCATCGGCGTTTTCCTCTTCTACTTCTTTTTCCTCTTCAGATTGAGTTTCTTTTTCAAGTTCTTCGGGAACTTCAGGAATTTCTGGAGTTTCAGGAATTTCTGGAATTTCAGGAGTTTCTGTAGGAATTTCTATAGGAATTTCTTCATCCTCTCCTGCAACCAATCCCATTTTGTTACATTTGTTTTTATAATAAGCAACGGCTGCGCCATATCCAGGATTACCCATTTTAGCTTCCAATCGAGCAATACATTCATCCCATATTTCTGGATGTTTTATCCATCTTGGAGCTTCTAAAGCTGAATCCTTTTCTAAATCGTCCTCTGGATTTTCTGCAATAGCTGCTTCCATCATTTCATCATCCTCATCAACCAAATCATTCTCACTAATAGGAACTTCCTCTTCTGGAATTTCCTCCTCAAGAGGAACCTCTTCTTGAGTTTCTACAATTTCCTCTTCTACTGGAGGAACTTCCTCTTCAACAGGAACTTCCTCATCCTGAGTTTCTATCTTTATTTCCTCTTCGGGAGTTTCTACAGGAGCTTCTATGGGAATTTCCACTTCAGGAATTTCCGCTTCTGGAATTTCTTCCTCTTCTTTTTCTAAGTCGAACATTAAATCATCATCGGCCTTTTTTTGAAGTTTATCTCCTTTTTTATTTTTTGGCATATTTTTTTTCACCTCCTCTCTATTGTTATTAGTAATAGTTATTGTATGATTCGGTTTCAATCCACCTACAACAATAACACCATCTTCCTTATTTGCTAAATGTCCTTGTCTTATTAATTCTTCAGTTTGTTCAGCAATCATTGTTTCCACATCTTTTTCTGCTGACAAAATATCAATTGCTTCACATCCTTCCATTGCAGGGTCATAGACTGAAGAAATTTCATCATAAATAACTCCATAACATTTTTCATAAGCTAATTTTCCAGCAATTTTAGCCATTTTATGATTTGCAATATGTTCACAAAACTGCATTTCATTATATGCTTTATGATCACAAATTGAACACTCGGTGTAATCACAATGACATCCCATGCTAAATTTATCAAGTTTTCCAGAAATTATATTTTTAACCAAAATTGGATCTTTGCTTTTATCGCTTGCAACTAAAATCTCAACAAACGCTTTTCCATCATTCATTTCATTATAATGAGAATCTAATATAACGCCTCTTGCCATTTTAGGATTATCTGATTGATGATTTACATGATGTGGTTTTAAATTAAAAGTTCTATATATTTTTTGACCCTGTTCTGGATCAAATCTTAATAATTCTTCATTAGGAAAAGCATCGCCATTTGCATTTGGTTCGTCTGCTTCGACTGCCCTTACTACAATCAATTCATAATCTTTAGGATCCTTTGAAATATTATAAATATCTCCCACATCGTCCAAAGCTGCTTTTACATTAAGAGAAGGACTTCCATCCAAATAATATGATTTATATTTTTCTCCATAATTTGTTTTAGCTGTCTTTTTATGATCTAAACTTTTCCATCCCAAAATCTGTACACTGGCAAACTTTTTAAGCATTTAAAATTCTCCTTATGATTATTCTTCGTGAACTTTTTTTAATATTCCCATTAATTTTGAAGTTCCTCTCTTTAAAAAGCCTTTTTTTACCATTTCACAAGCACATTTTTCATTTTCATTTGTTTTCTTTCCACATTTTTCACATACTTTCATAAAAATACCTCCGTTTTTAAATCATTTTAAACAAATTCAATACAGACATACACAGTATATGCAAGAATTTAACAGATTATAACCTAAATTTTAATTCTGGTTTTATAAAATTCCATTAAAGGTTTAACATTCTCTGCGCCGTGCTTATTTCTTACCTTTACATTAAAATAATGCCCATCCCTTGTTTTATTTATCAATTCATATTTATCACTATTTTTCCTTACAAAAGAAAGAAATTCATTCATTCTACCTTCGTAAACATCAAAAGTAAAAGTATCTAAATCCAATGCAGATTTCATCACTTCCTTCATACTAATTTTTATTTTTCCCTCAATTAAATCTGAGACGTATTCAATAAATGATCCGCTTGCAACAACTTTATCATTACTTATTTCATACCCATTGTCCATCCTTCCTAATTGATACAAATCTTTACCAATTTTTTTAGCTTTGTTTTTTAAATATTTCATAACTTTATCAGGAACATTATTAAACACTTTCATATTTCTCTCCTAAAAAGACATTTGTATAAAAAAACCTTTTTCTTGTTTAGTCTCAGGAATAATCTCTGGAATTACTTCTTTTTTCTCCTCTTCTAAAATAATTAAGGCTTCTGAAAACATTTGGTCAAATGTATCTATCAAAAGAAAAGTATTTTTAAAATCTTCTTTCAACATGGCTACTTCTCTTTCAGAACTATAATCAATCACTTCCATAAATTCTTCAATTCCCAATATTCCACCCTCAATTCCCTGTGCTAACATAGCTAAAGACATTATTACAGTTCTATCTTCTACGGGAGATTGATTAAAATCTGTTCTCAATAAAACCCAACTTCTTTTTAATTCATGCAATGCTTTGTCATAATTCATACTTTCAGAAATTATAAACATGCAACTAGATACCAAAAAAATAAATAAAAATAATACAATACTTAATTTCTTTTTCATAACAATCTCCTTTTCTATTATGCTTTCATTTCATCAAGATTCATATCTGTAAAAACTTTTCCAATTTTAGGATAAAAAGTTAAAACATGTTTGTTATTGCCCTTCTCATAAACTAAAATTAATCCACTTCCAGTACTATGATAATCGTATTGTTTGTTTTTTGCCTTCCACCTTTCCCACCAAGACATTCCCAAATCATACGTATTTTTAAAAGTCCCTAAAATTTCCATCATTGATATTCTATACATAATTTTTTCTCCTATATCAATTCTTCAAATTCATTTAATACCAAGTTAGATAAATCTCCTTGATTCAAAACTTCTATGTATTTCACTGAATAAGGAGGCTGAATAGTCTTTGCCAATAAATTACTTAAATATTCTTTTTCGGAAGATGTTACCCTTGTCTTTAATACAAAATTACCTTTTCCAGGTTCTTCATTTTCCATTGATTCGGAAATGATTGTTCTATCTGTCCATAAATCAATCAAATCCCCACACACTTGAGCACTTGGTATGAATTTATATACAATCCTTCCAGTCGAAGTATCATGTCCTGTTATTCCAATATTACTTCCGTTTTTTACTATCAATGCAATATGTATCATTAACTTTCCTTTTTGTTATTTTTTAACAACAATTTTATTTGCCAATACCAAAATATCCCTATCTTTCTGTAAATATTTTTTAATCATATCCATCTTCATCCAATCAAATTTATTTTTGTTTGGACCTTTTAACCATAATATTTTTGTCACTGGGTTTGTGGCATCAGCCATTTTTATTCTCATAATATAGTTCCTTTTTACATAAACTCCTTGCCATTAAAAATAGTATTTTTTAAATTTTCATAACTTTCATTATCTCTAAAATTTAATAAAAACCCATCTCCTACATAAGTTCCCAAGCTTTCAACAAATAAATCTTTTGCTGACCTTTTTGCTAATTCACTTACAAAACCTTCTTGTTGTAAATCTCTTTCTCCAACTTCCACACTATTTCCAGTAGTTGTCCAACTAGGATTTATTCCTCTCCATGTTATAATCTTTTCTACATCATTATCGTTTATTTGAACATCTCTCAATGCCTCTCGAACCATTTCATCACTTTGTTCCCTAAACTTTTTATTTAAACTTATTCCCCTCATCATTCCCACTCTAAAAGGAAGAATAATTGGAATCGGTTTTAAAACATTAGAAATTATTTCTACTGTTTCTTGAGACAAATCAGGAATTCTTTTTTGTTTCATTTTTTCTTCATAAGCTCTTTTCCAATATTCACTTACTTTTGGCCATACATTTTCTGCCCATATTTTAGTAATAGCCATCTGAGGATCCTTATCTTTAATATAAAAATTTGATACCCATACTTTTCCCGATGCATCTTTCCAATATTGAATCCTGTTATTTAAATCATCTCTTTTTCCATATACTTTTATAAATTCTGGAGAATCTGCAACATCTGCAACAAATTCAATTTCTTTTGGCCATTCATCTATAAAAGAAGCTTTTTGCACTCTATTCTGAACTGCTTTTATAGGTTTTTCATATTCTACAGGTACGTTTTTAAATTGATTATTCTGTGTTGTAAAAGTTTTTTTTGTTTCAACAGGATATTCTATTTTTGTAGGAGTTTGAAATTTTGTCCTAGTTTGCGCATATTGTTTTTCTATCCTATCCCAATCAATATGGTTTATCACTGCTGTCAACCAACATCGACATTGATGATGCGCCATTTTTATTAAAGGATGATTGCCTAAACTTAATAAATAATCTACATCAAATTCTAAACCATTTAAACCCCTGCATTTTGGGCAAGTCTTATCATCATTATGTGCATTCCATTTTGTTCTTTTAATACCTTGTTCTTTAAAACCTAACAAAGTTGCAAATGTAAAATTATTAGTAGCTTCAGTTCTTACGGCCTGCTGCAATTTCCATACCGCATTATGATAAATAGTTTTTATTGCTTTTTTCAATTCAGCGGCACTTGCACTTTTTGAAATAGCTTCTCCCAAAGCTTCTTTTACTTTCTCAGTTATGGCCATTCTTATATCATCATTTGTAACAACTGCAAGATGATTTTCCAATCTTTCTTTCATGTGCCGAAGAACCAAATCATCTTCCATAGTATCAATAGTTACTGCAGAAATTTTAAAACTTTTTTTCTTTTTATACTCTTCAAAATTTAGAGCATCGTATGAATAAAGTTTGCCATTATGAAAAATACCATTTAAAGAATTATCTATCAAAGATGAATCCATTTTCTTCATGTGTTCTAATATACTATCAACAACAGAATTATTAACATCATTCGAAGAAATATTATCAACACCGAATCTACCAATTCTTGATTCCAACTGATCCCACATACCATTAAAAGAATGTTCCCATCCATCTGAAATAGAATTTTCTAAATTTTTAATATAATTTTTTGCATCTTGGGGTATCTTTGAATAATAAAGAGCTTTTTGCCAATCTTCTCTGCTTTTATAATTATGAGGATCGTTAATCAAAGGTGTTTTAAATTCTGCAAAAACACCAAAACCTTCCAAATCATTTTCTTCCATATAAGTATCTTTCATATTTTTTTCCAATTGTGCTCTGTTTCCAACTCCTGCTAAATAATAATCTTTCTTTTCTTCCTTAATTTCTTCTTTTGAAGCTGGGAATCCAGGCAATCCATCTGGTGCTGGTGTTATTGATGGCGTTCCACCAACAGGGGGCGTTCCACCAACTGGGGGCGTTCCACCAACTGGGGGCATTCCACCAGCAGGTTCTTCTTCACCCAACCCCTCTTTCTTTAAAAATTCATTTTCTTCTTTAGTCATTTTTGCTTGTTCTTTAAAATCAAGTCCCGCAGTAGACATTGTTGTTGAAAAAGAAACTGGAAATCCTTTCTCTTTTAATTTCATAAAAGCATCCATTTTATCTTGATCAACTGCAGGTCTTAAAGTTTTTTGCCATTCAATATCTGGTACAATCAAACGTCTTTCTGATTTTCCTTTTCTAATTTTAATTCGATGAGAAACCTCTGCGGGAGTTGGCATATATAATTGATTTATCTGAGCAATTGGTTTAAAAAACTTTGGTTTTAACCATAAATTTTCAAATAATTGCCTTAAAGTCAATAATCTACTCAAAAATACTTCCAGACCTTTTTCTGCAGAAGCGTATGTAACTTCACCAGTTACAAATGCCTTGCTTATTCCCATTCCTGATAATTTAGCTCTTTCTATAAAATCCCATTCTTTTCCAATATTCATTATTTTATCTGTAGTTCCGAATGCCTCAAATTCAATCCCATAATGATAAATCAAAAAAGCATTTGGATCTAACTCCGATTGAGCTAATAACTCCGCCACTCTATCCTCTTCTCCAGGCTCTGGTAACCATCCACTGGCCGGATCGCCCAACTTACATATTTTTAATGGTCCCGCATGACGTCTTGCTGTTGCAATTGAAGCATCATAAATGGCATCCTCATAAATAAATATTTTAAATAATCTAGCTAAAATACTCATTCCTCTTACATAATAAGGATGCGCCTTCCGAGGAATAAAAGTACAATTTAAATTTGATAAAGGAATATTCATTCTGGAAATCAATCTTGTCATTATTTCTTTTGGAATTCTTTGTCGTAATTCCATCATTCGTGGATCAGAAGAAGTAAAAATCTTTCTCATTTGATCATCGGGTATTAATTCCACTACAGGATCATGATCAACTAAAGGACTGTCAAAAACTTCAATATGATCTGGATCGTGAATAGTAATGTGAGTCCAAATTCCTTTTGACTTTTTGAAAAAACAATGGGGAGTAACTTCACCCAATATCAAAAACTCTTTTATCATGAAGATTAATGTCTGCATAATATCACATTCTTGACACATATCCTCATACAATTTTTTAACATCTCCTTCTATGCCATCTCCACTCAATTCAAAATCTGAAATAGGCAATTCTGAATACATATCCATGACATTTCCACAAAGTGGATCTGTAGCATAAAAAGTTCTCCAATATCTGTTTTGTTCTCTTCGATCAGTAGGCAACCACATTCTATCTACACTCGATGTTGCCGGATCGTAAGCAAAAGGAAAGCTGAAAAAAGTTTCCGCCCCTGAAGAAGCTTGTAAATCTCTTTTTACATTAGACATTAAAGAAGATTTACCAGTTTGGGATAATCTTCCCACCTTGGGTTTAAACTGACTCATTGCTTTCCTTGTTTCTTGCTTCATTAAATCAGATATATCTGCCGATGTATCTTTAATTTTACTCAATTTTGTATATTTATCAGCTAATACGATCAAAAGCTTTCTCCTATTTAAGTCCGAATTCTTTACAAGTTTCAATCAAAGCCATTCTTGCAGAATCCTTAATTTGCCTCGCCCACACATCTCTCATTTTATTTGTTATATTTTCTAATTCTTTTCCTCCGCCAAATCTTGTATTTATTTCTCGATACATTCCTTGTATTTCGTCATTTAAACCTTTCAACAAAGATTCTATAAAACGACTCATAAATCCTTGTACACAAAACTTTGCCATAGCGTTGGATTGTTTTATTTTATTTAATTCTGTTAAAATGCCTCGTAGTTCTGCGCTTAATTTTACTAACCCATCCAAATCATCTCTGGAAATAACCAACTCTCCGGTATCCTCACGAACTCGTCTCTGTTCAAATACATTCAACCAATTTGTAACCCTGTTATACAAATCTTCCAATTCATTAGCAGGTTTTACTCTCTGTTCTACTGCTCCCTTAAAATATTCTGCAACCTTTCCCTCTCCGTTTCTTGTAAATAATTCCAATTGTACCGCTCCTTCCACTGGAAAATGTTCTTCAAAGTGTTTTCTTAAATGATTTGCATTTATTTTTAAATCTGGATAAATTTCATCGATTCTTTTTTTAATATCTCCATACGTTTTTTTTTCTGAAAATCTCCATGAATGAATATCATATACTAAATCTTCATTTTCTATATTACAAACAGGACAATCTTTATCAAATTTTATATCTACACTTTGATAATAAACGCTTGGCAAAGGTAAGGGAGTTCTTTCACATACTTGCTGATTTTTTCTTCTATTCTTTCTTTTTTTAGCCAGTTTTTTTTCTCTTGTCCTTTTCTTAATAAAACTTCTAACTTCTTGTCCTTTTTTCATTTATAATTGCTTTTAACCCAATCCTCTAAAATTTTAACTATTTTAATCAATCCAAAATTAAAACTTATGACACTAGCGACTTTCAAACTTTTTAAAGCACCTAGAATCAAAGTTTTAATAAAACCTGCCTTTTTATCAAGTTCGGCATATTTCATTTGCCTCCCACAATAAGGACATTCTAAAAGATCTTTTTCAGATATAACATTAGATATTTTAACTGAAAAAGGCCATTTAGAAACTTCTCCAATTCCTACTTCATACGCCCCTTTTGGAATTCTTAAATATTCCATATAATCCTCTATGTCCTTTTTATTAGGACCTCGAACATTAAAAACATTTTTTCTAACTTTCAGCAGATCTTTTCCAAAGTGTGTTGTTAATTGTGGAATAACACCAATAGAAGTAGGTGTCAGCGCCAAAAATAAAGATTTCTTTTTCATTTAAACTCCAAAAACATAATACCACCATTTATAGATGAAAATTTAACGGATTATAACGTAAATAATTTTTTTAAAATTTTTTTTCATATTTAGGAATTTCATCCAACAAAGATTCTGAAATACTCTGTATTCTTTTCAATTGCCCGTATAACCAAAAAATTTCTAAAACTAAATTAGAGATATCATCTTCATATCCCCATTTTTTATGAAGAGGTTCTTTTATTTGGTTAAAAAATTCTTTATAGTTATTTAAAATAAAAGCCATAATTTTACCTAATGATTAAATTTATTAAAACAGATAATAACGTAAAAATAGCAGCCAAAGCAATAATCCATTTAAAAACCTTTTTTTCCAGATCATTCAATTTTGTAATTATTTCGTTAAGTAAACTTATTGCAGGAACACATCCACATTCACTCAAATTTTCCAAAAGTGTTTTGCTATCTTTAGCAGACATCTCAAAAGCATGGAGAACTTCTGAAAATAATTTTTGTGTTTCAGTATTACTTTTCATTAACAATTCTAAATCTGAATAAGTTACTTTGTCTTCTCCCATAATAATCGCATCCTTCCAAGTTTTTCTTTGTTCCCATTAAAAAGATCATTAAATTTTTTATATTCTTCTTCCAATCCGTTTGTTTTTGAAGCTATAAAAACACTTCCAAAACACATGGAAATTTTTCTAGAACTTATTTTTATAAAAGTTTCTTTAATCTTAATCATATCATAATCTTTGCCCATTACATTTTCAACTAACCTACCTATGACTTCTTTTTCAGATATACCGGTTACTTCTTTAAACTTTTTATTTACCCATTTTATTTTGCCACCACAACAAGCTATTACAATATTATCACAAGAATCAATAATCTTTTGTGGCCATTTTTCAATATCAAATTCTACCATTCTATTCTTCTCCTAATCTTTAATGAATCTTTTAAATAACAAACTAATCAACCTATAAATTAAATTCTGTTTTCTTTTTCTATTTCATCTTGATTTATATTAATCCCATCCTTCCATTGAATATGACAATAATCTCTCCATTCTCCTCCCCATTCAATATTTGAATCCAAAGATTTACAAATATTTGCAAATTCTTCATAATCTGGAATTTCATTAAAATTCACATCCGCTTTTATATCCCATACTGCTTTTTTATCCTTAACAATACAAAAATCAATTGCCATTGATTTTGGTTCACATAAATGATAAGATTTTTGTGTCCATGTAACTTTTATATTTTGTTTTTGTGTTATTTTAGGCAATCCAAAATTATTTCTGGCAATATTTACTTCTGTAAGACTTTTTCTACCCTGAGCATATAGAGCATCCTGTTCAGAGGAAGAACGCCACACAGAGCTAATTATAACGCACAAACCTCTATTTTTTGCTACTTCCAGAGCTTTTTCAATAACCTCTTTTAACGGTTTATAAGCACAATTCAAATCTCTATTCATTATTGAATCCTTCTCCTATTTTTTAAAAAACTTATTAAACAAACATTCTGATGTTGTCTTATATTTGGAAGCAACTCTAATTCCAACAGAAACTAATTTTGTTGTAAAAGGATATAAATCAGTCTCTTTTAACTGATTAGTAATAATTTCATAAGATTCTTGAGGTAAAATTCTCCCCCTTTGTAAAATCTTTGCTTTTTCATACGCCTGGTCAACTGTTAAAAAAGATCTTTTGAGTCTTGGTTCATGATAATAAAAAGGATGTCCAGGTGCAAAAAATTCGGAACATATCCAAATTGACAGTTTGTTAACAACATTTATTGGCATCTGTTTTAAATCCATTGTCTTGTAGTTTGAATCAATATTAACTTCTCGAAATGCTTTCTCTTTTGTACCATCATTCATACTATTCCAAGCTTTTTCCAATTCATCCATTTTTGTTATAGCCTGTTTTTTAATCAAATCTTTAAAAACATTTTTAATACTAATTTTCATTTTTAACCTCCGAATTTTTTGTTTATAACCCATCTACTAAAACCCTTAGCATGTTTACCAGCCATTCCCATATTTCTATTAGTAAACTTTTTAAATAAATGCTTTGTTTTCTCCTTTTTATCCAATAAGGATTCAGGCATTCTACTATGAGAAACCAATCTATGAACACCACAAGCAACTTGAATCAAATCATTACTTCCTTTCTTTGGATGATCTACTCTTTTCAAATCAAGACTACGTTCCAAACATTTAGCTTCCCACCAGTACTTTGTTTGTGAATCCATTGTTTTAACATCATCTGAAAGATTTCCAATAGGAGGTAAAAATTTTAAAATTCCCATATAACCATCAGTCATCATGTTTTCATAATCTGATGCTTTTATATTATAACCTTCTGCCCATATTCCTATATCTCTTAAATCTTGAATTTGTGATTCTGATTGCCAATGATCATATTGAACTTTTTCAATAGTAATTTTCTTTTTTAATTTTTTAAAAATATCAATCATACTTTTAAAATACACAGATTTTTCTTTAACAGGTTTTATATGAATAATAAAATCCATAACTGTAAAAAATCTTTTAATCCCCAAACTATCTTCAATATCTTCCCCATGTGCCATTGCCATTGCAAAAGCGTCACCGTTTTTTCCAGCATCCAAACTTAAATAATATTTTTGATGAGTATCTCCCGTAAAAGCATCCAAAACCATTCCAAAATATTCTTTTCCAAAACTATCAACCGGTGTATAGGGAGAAAATACCCCTTTAGGTCTTAAAC
>Ga0307376_10004955_pt1 | contig 12102 bp, 11 predicted proteins | sample TR2MG_FD_202536 | JGI IMG/M metagenome (GOLD analysis project Ga0307376, IMG submission 202536) | Soil microbial communities from Risofladan, Vaasa, Finland - TR-2 | ecosystem: Environmental > Terrestrial > Soil > Coastal area > Acid sulfate soil | place: Finland: Risofladan, Vaasa | collected... | reverse complement strand
GAGATAAGACAGCCAAAAAACTCATTTGGAATGCAAGAAACGCCCTTGGAATGACCGAGTTCATTGCAGCAGAAGACATAGACGAGAACACAGAGTACATTACTACCGGTTCTTCGGAGCTAAACAGGATTTTAGGCGGCGGGTTCCAAACAGGAAAACTCACCGAGGTGTACGGTCCGTTTAAAAGCGGAAAGACAAATTTGGCTCATACGATTGCCGTGACCATTCAACTTTCGCAGAAACAAGGCGGTCTTGGGTCGGCAGTAGCCTATATAGATACCGAAAATACCTTTTCGAAAGAGAAAATTAAGCGGATCGCTAAAAGGTTCGGACTCGACCCAAAAAAAGTCTTATCGCAGATTTTTCACGCCAGGATTTATTCCTCCGACCACCAGATGCAGATGATTCAAAAGGCAGAGACTCTATGTAAAACAAGGAATGTACGACTTATTGTAGTGGACAGCTTAATGGCTTTGTTGAGGGCTGAATACGTGGGTATTGGAATGCTCGCCCGCCGTCAAGGAATTCTCAACAACATGATACACGGGCTTTCTCGAATTGCAGAGACTTACAATTGCGCCATTCTTCTAACCAATCAAGTTTCGACCAAGATGATGGGTATGTTTTCAGGTGACGACGCGATTGGTGGAAATATCGTTGCTCATGGCTGTCACTTTAGAGTCATGTTTAAAACTAAGGGGTTCTCCTCTAATAATTCATTAAAACGAAGAGCGATAATAGTAGACGCCCCTGACTTGCCACCAGAAGAAGCAGAATTTTTTATTACGAGCGTAGGCATTGCCGACACCGAAAAAGGAGAAGTTCCCGAAGCAAAAGGGTTAGATTTCGAAGTAGAAGCGCTATACGAAGAAGAAGATGAAGAGATTCAGGAAGACGAAATTACCGAAGATGCGACTAATTCAGGGGAATATTCTTTAGTAGATGTAAAAGGGATCGGGGATGGCACCGCAAAAAATCTTGTTAAAAACGGTATAACATCAGTCGAAGACTTACTAAATTCCGACCCTGAGACGCTCGCCACTAAGATTAGCGGTATCTCTTCTAAAATGATTAATGAATGGCAAGCGAACGCGAAAGCTCTTTTGATCGCCTAAATCCTTATTTTTTCTTTTTTTTTATTTACTCTTGTTTGTTTTAAGTTCAATCTTTTGCGAGGAAAAAATGAAATATAGTCAGTCTATTACTATTAAAATATAAAAGCCTATTCATTATTCAACTCTTTTGTTATATTATCTGTAATACTTGCCAGAAAAGTTTAAATTTCTTTAATCCTTGTAAAAAAATCTTTTGAGGGAGTTATATCTGCTTTTGTTAAAAATAGGCCAGTTACCTGTTCCCTATAGTTTGAATCTTTTTCAGCTAATTCAAACATTTTATTTAAATTTACTCCCTTATTCTCAACAAAGAATTTAGCTACGGAACGTCTCATTTTAAAACTACTAATGAAATGTTTGATATCTGGATGTTTTTTATATTTTTTTAAAGTGTTTTTAGAATAATCTTCATTTTCTAAAGCCTTAATTGCTACTTCTGCAGCCGCTTTTCCGGAATAAACTGATGCATAAATTCCTTCTCCATTTATTGGGGAAATAAATCCTGCCGCGTCTCCTATAAGCATTAAGTTATTATCATACAAACTATTTTCCAAAACTCCTACCATGGGCATAGGATAAGAACCAGACCAAATTATCTTATAACTAGAGTCTGGAATAAATTCCTTTATTTTTGAATCCCTAATAAAATCTGTATAGATATCATTTAAGTTATATCTAAGAACATCTTCACCAACAATGCCACAACCAATATTAAATCGGTTACTACCCAACGGAAAAATCCATCCATAACCCATGTATGGTTTGAAATATACATTTATAAATTCTTCATCTAGGTTATTAGCTCCTTCCATTATTGCACATTTAGCTATTCCTATTTCTTCAGTTTTCCATTTGGATCTCAATCCGGATTTAGTAGCTAATTTGGAACTCATGCCATCAGCAACTATAATTATTTTGCCATGATATTCCTTTACACCAGAAGGAGTTTTAGTTTTAATCCCTATCTTCTCCTGGTTTTTTGATATAAAATCAAATGCTAAATTTTTGTCAAAAAGTTCCGCTCCAACATCGATGGCCGTATCTCTCATTATATTATCGAGTTCTAAACGATCCATTACTGTGGAAAACAAATTATCTTTCCGTCTATATTCTACTCTATGATAGTCTGCTGAGTACAATACACCTCCTCGAATTTTTGGAATATTTAATTTTTTAATCTGAGGATAAAGCTTTAGAACTCTGGAAGAAAAAGAACCTCCACAAGGTTTCCGCCAATTCGCATCTCTCTCTATTAAAGCAACTCTATAACCTGCTTTAGCTAAGACTTCAGCACATTGAGATCCGGAGGGTCCCGCTCCTGATATTATCACATCATGCATCAATAACACATTTCAAAATTATTTATGTTAAAAAATTTATTTGAGAAAGATTTATTATTTTCTTACCAATTTGATTGCTTCAGAAATTTCAATTAATGACTTCGCAATTAAAAAGAAATTAGGTTAATATACTATATATATGTTTCACATTAATAGAGAACAAATCAGTTAAGAAATTAATTGATATGTAATTTTTATAAAGTTATTACTACTCCTTTTTTTTCATATTCTCCGACTTCCAGAGCTTCAAATAGCTTTTGAAAAAATCGTGCGGAAGACCGATAGAGTTAATTATTCTCCTATCTTTTGTCTCGTTTACCTTATTAGCTTTCTTTTTTTTAAAATTTTGTTCCCAGTCGTAATACGATACCAGTTTTTCCATATCACACGAAATAAATTTCTAACTATTAAGCGAATAGACCATATTAGATTAGAAATTTTTACTTATATAATCGTTAAAATAACCTAAAATTTTTGTCGAAGATTTGTCGAATAGATAACTTTTATAGAAAAAGTGTAAAAAAAAATTAATTGGTCCGTAGACTAACCGAATCTTTTTTTCGCCTGACCGCCCCAAAGATTGTTAAAATACCCAACATTGCTCCGACCGAAATTCCAAAAACAACTGTCCACTCTATCGGCACATAGAAGTATCCACTCGATGTCTCGTTTACTGACGGATCTGGGTCAGGTTCGGGATCTGGGACGGTTCCGTTGTTAACGGTGCTAATTTGATAGTCTTCTGCGATGGCGTAAGCAATGTTTGCTACTTCGACCTGGCAATGAATCGTAATTTTTACCGAGTAAATTCCCTCAATAGAAGTTCCAAAGTCAAAATGCATCATCGTTCCAACATTTCCTATTGTTTCGTTTTGGTAGATCCTAAACTTAATTCCGTCAGGATCGGTTACTTCATATTCCAGCTTAACTTCATTTGCAACAGTTAGGCCACCAATAGCCGAGACTCTTGCGAGGTAAAACTTGTAAGACCAATCGATTTTAAGAACGGTGTTATGCTCAAACACCATCCCACTGGTGAATTTATTAACCTGATATAGCTCCAATCGTTCTAGATATTTTAACGCGATCATATCGTATAAGCACTTATCTTGTGAGTCGAACGATATTTTTACATGTAAGTTCAAATTAAGTGCACATTCAACGGAAAAGATAAAACTATAATTCCCCGCAATTGCTGTACCAAATGGAATTTCGAACCAATCGTCGTCTTGAGAAATATTCACTTCCGTTTTGAACACTTCGTACACATCCAGTACCGGATCGACAATGGTTACATTAATTTCACAATTGTGAGGAGTAACGATCTCAAGCAACACATAATAATTGACCTTTTCGATGAGATATAAGTCGTCGAATTGTAAGGTGTCATTAGGAGCCAGAAAGGTAAATACTTTGTCGACTAAATTTTCTTCGGAGCTCGTTTTTGGTATTTCTCCACGCCCAAGAACGTTTGGAATTCGAGAACTATTTCCTAATGACCCAACAATAAGTCCTGCTATCAATAAAAAACTGATAATTACGACTTTTTTAGTATTATACCTGTTAATAGCCATACACCTGCAATTCTTTGAATTCAGAGATTAGTAATTTCACCTTCGAGCAATTGTCGTAGTCTATACAAGTAAAGCATGGCTGGTCCGACCAAAAATACGCGGGTTGATTCATCCTCTCCACGATTAAAAGCGGAAAGCTACTTTTTGGGCATTCTAACGCAGAATTACTAATCTTTCCCTTCTTCGGGATCGGATACGAAACACCGCAAGCATCGCATTTCACGAATCGTTTGTAGTTACTTGTTTTGTACATCATTAATGAGCACTGGCAGGATGGGCAAGTTCCTATTTCTTGAATCTGTTTCAGTTAAAACACCTTAAATTTATTTTTACTTTAAGGTAAAAATCGATGCTTATAAAGGAAAAAGCACTTTTTAAAAAAAAATTAGTAATTACGGGAACTGATCTTATTTAAAAAGCACGGAATTGTTTTTTATCCTTGCAATTCTCTGAAAACGCCCTAATTTATTTTTTTTGAAGGGTTAGGATTTTAATTCCTAACCTTTCTTTTTAATTAAACAAATTCTAATACTAAAAATATCATGTATTAAACAATATCACATTTATGGTATAGGAAAAAAAGATTTTTTTACCCTTATAACAGTCGCAACTATCATCATAAAATTAATAGATTAGTTTTTTTCTTTAAAAATACAGGAATAATATTCCACTATTATGGTATTATTCGATTATTTTGAAGATGTGCTTGGAGGATTCGAGTTTTGGATTGCCTTTGGCTCGCTCGTGGGAATCTTTGGACTCTTAATCGGTATTATATTAGTAATATGGGGCGGAAGTCGGCTTCGCTACAAGATGCTAGGAGTTGTAATCGCCTCATTTGTGTTGATTGCGTTTTGCGGGTTCGATACTGGTTTCAAGTACTTCAGGATTTTTAGATAAAAAAAAATATTTTTCTTTTTCTTTTAATAATAATGGTATCCTTGGGGTGATTGACCCCCTCCAAACACTAACCCTAAAAATTCGAAAGGAATTCCGGTAAGAAAAGCGCCGATCCATAGTAATAACGCACTAAGCAACATTGATTTAACATTGAATTGGTGGAAGAAGATTTTGAGAATGTTTATTACGAGCAATGCACTCCCGATCGTGAGGAAAATTTGTCCTACGCTCACAAAAATGGTTTTGAAAATCGTACCTGTCATATAACGCAAGTTGGATCCGAAAAAAGGCACGACTATTGCTACGAACCCTAAAATTCCGAGAAACATTAAAAAAGTGCGGTTTGCCTTGCGTTGTTTTCGAAGGATTATGATTCCGTCGCTATTTTTGGCCATAGATTTTTCACTTGATAAGATAAATTTGGTTTTTATCTCATATTCAAATCAAATCCTTATAAAGAAAAAGTGTGGGATGACTGATTTTTCCTTTTTATATAATTCATTACTTAAAATTGTATGGGAGTTAAACTTCAAGATTTAGTGGTTAGAAAAACGATCGATTTTTCTAAACTCGCAGGTAAGATTATAGCGGTTGACGCCCCAAACGTAATAATGAGCTTGTTTAACTTCGCCCGCAAAAACCCTGACGGCTCCCACGCAGGACTCATTCTAGATCGCACCCAAAGACCGATATCTCACCTTTATGGCTTGCTCTATAGGACAAACTTTTTCTATTCTAAGAAAATTTTCCCAATTTTTTGCTTCGACGGGCTCGACTCTGACCTTAAAAAGCTTAAAACGAAAGATAGGCTCAACGACTTCTTATTTACAGAAAAATTATACCGATCGTTAATCCAATCGGGGAAGAGAGAGAAAGCAAAACAAATCGCTTTATCCCGGGAGTACATGTGGCCCAACATTGTTAAAGAATCTAAGCAATTACTAGGGACGTTAGGAATACCATACATGAACGCTCCCGCTTCGGCAGAGTCGCAATGCGCTCAGCTTGTTAAAAATAGAGTAGCTCATTACTCTAACTCGCAAGACTTCGACTCACTTTTATTTGGGTGCCCGCGGGTAGTTCAAAACCTCTCGAAGTCGTTAAAAAGGAAGGTGCAGGGTCACTGGTCATATCAAAAAATCACTCCGGTCACCTTCGATCTCAAAGAAAACCTAAAAAGGTTAGAAATCGATCAGTTTCAACTGGTGGACATGGCGCTCCTGATCGGAACTGACTACTTTCCGGGTATAAAAAATATCGGACCAAAATACGCCTACAAATTCATCAAAAAGCACCGATCCATAGAAAATTTAATCAAAGAAGAAAAGGGAAATTACGATTTTTCCGCCTTGAGTTCCGAAATCATTACAAATATAAGAAAAATCTTTTTACTCCCCGAAGTCTTAATGCGATACACAAATCTAAGCTGGAATTACCCTAGCGAACACCAAACGCAAAACTTATTATGCGAAGATCACCACCTCAATCGAGAGCGGGTGGAAACCAACCTGAAAAAGCTAGCCTCTAATTACGAAAAGTGCCAGACATTTTTCTCCAACAAAACGAGAAATCCCCCTAAAAAACAAGAAACCTTCGACTCTATTTTTTATACCTAAAAATTTTATTTTTCTTTATAAAGTCTCAATGAATCGTTTATATGGTAATTAATATTCAATACCCACAAAACTAACGAAATTGAGAGAAGTATGGCAAGATCAACGAACAATACGATTATTCTGCAAAACGGTTTACGAGCCTATAGAAATGCTCCAAGGAAGGACCTAAACAAGGAGAAAGTGCTTAACTATTTTTTTAGGTTTGAAAGCTTTGCGAACGACAACAATGAATACAAAGATTTAACGCCTTTGCTCGTTGGGAACATTGTGAAGGAAACAAACCTACCTGATTCCGTAGTGTTAAACACTGCTTTGGAGTTTATAACCGAAGCTACTCAATTTAGTCATACTTTAAGTTTAGGGCTCATATCGTGGGGCACAGGAGAGAAAAGCGTTTTGCGGCAAGCGAAGTTTTACCTGAGAAAGATTCATAAGATCGCCCCTGTGTTTGATTACGCCCGAGCGATTATTAACTTAGAGATTTTACAAAAACTCTTAAAGAAAAACTTCTTTTGGATTCGCATCACCACTCAGCTTGCCTTAACTATATTCGTTACCGACAGAAACGACCCAACTATAACGAAAAATGAGTATATCCTGCAAAAAAATCTTAGAGCGTTTTGCGCCTGCTCCGCTTACGCCTTCCACATGGCTCGAAAGAAGCTTAATATTGACAAGACGGGGCGTGTCAGCACCTAATCTGCTTTTTTAGGATTTTTCAATTCTGGGATTTTTTGTTTAAATACTCTGTTACTAATTTTTACTTATTAGTAAAATATTGAGAGGTTTTGGAAATAAGCGCCTTAGTAGACTCAGTAGACGAATTATACCAGAAATTATTAGAACTTGGCATATCAGAAGAAGATCTGGAAAAAAAAATCAAGAACAAATTAGAAGAATACGGCGGCTTTATGTCGAAACAGGGAGTGTTGTTTATGATAGCCAGAGAAAATGGGCTTGACTTCAGATCTCCCGATATTGAAGATTATCTTTACGATGAATTGGAAGAAGAAGTCGATTACGATGAGTTCACAATAGATATCTCGGACATCAGAGAAGAAATGAGTAACATTGTGCTGTTAGGTAAGATTTTGAGTGCACAAAAGATTCGAGAGTTTGTGCGAAAGGACGAGTCTATAGGAAAAGTATGCTCTTTCTTGCTCGGCGACCCAACCGGAACCGTGAAAGTGGTGTTGTGGGACGAACGAGTCGATAATATTAATCAAGAGTATTTCAAACTAAATGAGCTCGTTCGTGTCATCGGCGGGTATTCAAAACTAGGACAGAATGAATCTATTGAAGTTCACCTTGGAAGAAAAGGCAGGTTAATTCTCTCTCCTGACATTAGTGGTAAGAAGCGAGAACAATTCGAAGCAATTACGATTGAAGATTCAGAAGAAACAACACCCAAAAGTAACTCACAAACTTTGAGACAAGCCATCCAGCAAAAAAAATACATCAGCGTTGTTAAAGGAACTGTTCAAATCGAAGATTTTAAGGAATTAGAGTTGAAGTCGGGCGATAAATCGTTTTTGCTCACCATGTTCATAGATGTGGAAAGCTTTACGATAAAAATGAAAGCGTGGGGTATGAAAGCAGTAGAATGCTTGAAAATCGTAAATAATGGAGATTTTGTTTCAATAACTAACTTAGCTGTTAAAGAGAACAGATACACATCAGAGAAAGAGCTTATATTCACGAAAAATTCGAGTGTATCGTTGGTCTAACTATAAGTGTTAGAGACAAGATCTTTATAGTTCCTAAGAATTTCCCTCTTATTTTTTGTTTAAATATCTCACATTGTTCAAATCCTAAAATATTTTAGTGTTAAAATATTACAAAAATCAATCTGAAGATCGTGATAACTAAACAAAAATTCAATTTGTACCAGGTCCTTGGTCTAGAAAAGCTTAACAGTCTCTTTTTAAAGCGGCTGGGGAGAATTCTCTTTTACAGTAGTGTTTGCTACATTATTTTGTTGGTCTCGAATGTTCTATTGTCTTCGTTTTTCGGTTTTTCACTCTTTGTAAATTTCATTAGCGATTTAGGTAGTATCAGATTTATTCCTTTTCCTTATGTTCATAACTTAATCTGCTTATTTGGAGGTATGGTAAGCCTTCCAATTAATTTTTATGTAAGGAATAAGTTACGTATCGTATACAAAAGTTCTAAGTATTCTATAAAGTTTGTTGATTTCGGCGTGGCTTTTGGAATAATTGGAAACATTGGATACATACTTTTGGGAGTGTTTAGTTTAGATAGGGCTGGTCCAGGAGACATCTATCATAGTATCATTGCTTCTATTTCGTTTGTCGGTTATATTTTATCTATTTTCTTTTTTAGTTTGAATATCGTCCTATCACACAACTGCAAGTTGAAACATTTGGGCTTTTTTGGGCTAGTTGTTCCCATCGCTTTGCTTTTCACCTATTGCGTCCTTACCATCCCTCTTATCGAATGGTTTTTGTTAAGTTCTATTTTGTTGTTTTTGCTTTTATTGAACTATTATGTGTTCAATTTTTAGTCGTCAAGCTAAAACTGAAATTCCATTAAGGATTATTTTGGTAGGATATTGCAATTTCAAGGTGTAGAAAAGATTCCTTCCTTTCTCAGATTATCCATGACTTACTCTCTCACTATCTTGTTCATCAAAATTGCGCTCATAAGAACTAAGCCACCTCCTATAAGATTAATAACAAAACCATACCCAATAACAAAATAATTAAAAAGAAAGGTTTCACCAAGCATGATGATCTTAAAAAGTATCAACCATAGTACTGTTAAAACAAGAGTTAAAATTGCTAATAATGAAAAGTATTTTCTCATCTTCTTTGTGAAATTTTGGGTTCTTCTAAATTCTAATAATAATTTTGCATTTTTAACTGCAAATACAATAATTATAATGGAAAATATTATCCCATATATCGAGATATTTGATAGCATACCCATGTATTCTCCGCTTACATCTATCCAAAATCCCCACATCCAAATATAACCATTAATCCCTGTGGGAAAATCTGGATTTTGAGGTACCATGATGGGTAAAAAGACCAAAGAAATCATTATGATTACGGTTCCAATTGAATTAAAAATCCAAAATTTACTGAAATTAACCATTTCTTATCACTCTAAAAAAAAATTTTTAACTTTATATTATCTATCTTCTTTTTTACCTAAAAAGGATTGAAATTAGGTTAATTTTTAGCGCTATTTTCATTATTTTCCTCTGGCTTCATTTTTGCGAGATAATCGAGGTATCCTTCAATTTTCTCTTTTTCTTTCTTGGAAGGATTGTGAAAATCGGGATGTATTATGAAAAACAGAATTATTGGCAAAACAAAGAAACTTAAGATATATACAATAATAATAGTATTTTCGAATAACATAAAATTATGCGCATCTTGTTCTTTAATACTATGAGTATAAACGAGATTATAATTCACAGTGCCATTCTGTGGATTACTGTTCAATTGATAGTTTAAATCAACGGAGCCTTGACAAGTTAAATTGTCTCCAAATGATAATTCAATACTTCTTGAGGATATTATCTTGGGCCAGTAGAGTAAGGTACCATTATAGGAGTATATATTTATTGTATTCTGATAAATTTCACAATCAATTCTTTCAATTTCCACAGCTGTTACACTTGCATTAAATGTGAAATCGATTTCCACATAATATAAATATGCAACCGGATCTAATAAGCCTGAATTTAACTCTACATTCATAGCAACATTCACATCAACATCACCGTCAATAGTTTGATTTTTAATCCTGTTAAATCCAAAAAAATAATCCATCATGCCTATTAGCGGATTCAAACACAATAAAACTACAATAGTTAGAATTGTAAAAACTATAAATATAAAATTAGATTTTTTAGACTTTACCATCTTTCTCCCTCCAGTTTTTTTAAAACAACAATTTAGAATAAAAATACATTTCTATAAATTGTATTAAGAAAGGAGTATTTTAATGTTGTGTTCTAAGTACAAAAGAGCTGAGAAAATTGTGATTTACAGTATGAATCGCGGTTGCTCCAGAAATCGTGAATTTTTGCTTTTGGATAAATTGTGTAAAAAATCAGTATAGGAAAATAAACTTTGCTTTTATGTTTTGGAAAACACTTGAATATTCAAAGAGGGCCAACTGTTATCTCCGTTTAAAAAAGAAGGATCAGTTTTGGGTTGAGTTTGATTATAAATATCAGTAGCTTTCACATTTATTGTTATATAACCTGGTTTGGTAGCTATTAAATTTATTACCCAGAAAACCCAAACATTGTCAAAATCAACGGTTTTGAATATTTCTGCTTGATGCCAGTCAAGTCCATCGTTGAGTGTATATTCTACTTTTGATATTCTAGTTCCTCCATACGCTGCGCCACCTATTAAAATTGAATCTCCGATATTTACCGGATGATAATTGTTAGGGAAAAAAAATTTTGAATCTACTAGCATACGAGGCGAAGTATCCCAAAAATGATCATCCCAAAAATCCTTTAAAGGCATATCAATTACCTCAATTTCGATTACCCAAGCTGGTTGTTTGGCACCATAATAACCAGGATTTATTACTCTTAAAGGAAATCCCTGAATTGGAGGTAAAGTTAAATTATTGAGGTAAAGCGCTCCGATAACTGTATTGTTCATTAGCTGCTCCATTGTGTGGGTTGCATAATAACCATCTGCCGCGTAATATTTAACTCCAGTTGCATTACTCTTTAATCCAAGTGTGTTTATTAGGTTATAAATGCTAAATCCCGTCCAATTAGCCGTGGAAATTAACGAACCATCAGAAGGGTTTCCAATGCATTCTATTGTTAATGGAAATTCAATTAATGGTAGAGCTCGCAACTCAGAAAGACTATAATTTGTAGGATTTTCGATGCAACCGGTTATCTTTAATTCGTAACTATGCTCGTCAATCTCAGGGATGACTCCGATATTAGTAACAAAATAATCCTGGGTCTTAGTATAAAAATCGGGAAAGTTAATTAGATCGTCTAAATCATTGTTATTATTTGGAACCGGATAAAATATAATGACTAATCCAATGATGATTACACCTGCAATTACTCCAATCCCAACTATATTTTTCTTCCTCATTCTACAGAATCACAATTTACCGAATTAATTACTTCTTCTAGTGATTATCCACTACTTTATTTAACCATGCCCATTAACATTGAAAACATATCCTTTTAAAAAAGAGACAACCGAAATTTTAGTAATTAATAGGGTAAAACCGAATATTAAGAAAGGAAAGGAATTTTGTATAGTTGAAAATTTTTTCCTTTAAATACTCAAAAATGGTTACTCCCAGAAAGTAAAAATTATTGGTGATATGTAAAAAATGACAATTTACATTCCTAAAGCGCTCTACGAGAACGAAATAGCCCAAGTGTTAGACGAAGTGCGATACAATTACGGAATGCTAACCAGAAAAGGTTACATCTACGGACTCATTGCGATAGATCAAGACGCGAAAATAATCGCTATCGATTCTCGGTTCGACAGGAAGTTAAATTATTGGGACTTAAGTTCTATTGGGGCTG
>Ga0307376_10004949_pt1 | contig 12108 bp, 15 predicted proteins | sample TR2MG_FD_202536 | JGI IMG/M metagenome (GOLD analysis project Ga0307376, IMG submission 202536) | Soil microbial communities from Risofladan, Vaasa, Finland - TR-2 | ecosystem: Environmental > Terrestrial > Soil > Coastal area > Acid sulfate soil | place: Finland: Risofladan, Vaasa | collected... | reverse complement strand
CATGGCCTCATGATCCTGATACCTTCCCTGACAGAGTTGAGGAGGTCGAAAACATATATGTACAAATTATTAAACCCATACTTGAAAGCGAACAGGTACATCTTTTAGTAAAAGATGATCCTATGAAAATTAGAGTGACAAGGGTATTTGAACAAAATAATATCAATTGCGATAAAATTCATTTTTTCATATTCGATTATGCAGATGTCTGGATCCGTGATTACGGCCCCATTTTTGTGACCAGTAAACAAAAGGACAGTTTGGCAATGGTTCACTGGAGGTTCAATGCATGGGGTGAAAAGTACGACGAGCTGATAAAAGATACTGCAATTCCCGCCAGGATCAACCGAACAATGCAATTACCGTGTTTTGACCCCCAGATGGTCCTGGAAGGCGGTTCCATAGATGTGAATGGCAAGGGGACGCTGCTCACGACAGAACAATGCCTGCTGAACCGCAATAGAAATCCTGACCTGAGCAAGCAAGAAATAGAAGATAAATTAAAGGGTTATCTTGGAGTAACTAATATAATCTGGCTGAGAAACGGGATCTTGGGCGATGATACTGATGGACATATCGATGATATTGCCCGTTTTGTCAATCCCACCACTATTGTGTGTGCCTATGAAGAAGACATGTCTGATGATAACTATCTCTTCCTGAAAGAAAACTACGAGTTGTTGCTTGAGGCAAAGGACCAGGATGGAAATCAATTTAATATCATTAAAATGCCGATGCCCGGATTTGTTGGAGATGAAGAGGGACGGCTTCCAGCAAGTTATACAAACTTTTATATTGGAAATACAGTAGTTCTGGTCCCCGTTTTTGGACATGATAATGACCAGCAGGCGCTGGATATTATCAAAAACGTTTTCCAGGGCCGTACAGTAGTTGGTATAGCCTGTACTGATCTGGTATACGGATTCGGGGCAATCCATTGCATTACGCAACAACAACCTGCCCTGGATGAGTTTTAATTCCTTTTCCCAAATTCTCTGTTAATGAAAGATTAATCAGAATCAAAAGCACGAAAAATTATGAGGATGGTTCAGGAAACTAATGTTTAAAAAAGTGTTAGCTACTGAACCTATGATGATTTAAAATATATTTCACTCCATCCATAATAAGCTAGTCATTGTAATGATTACCTTTTCGAACTTGTTCCCAAGCTAGTTTTTGCAAAATCTCTAATACTGGTCTCAAAGGACCAGGAGCTGTAACATCGTTAAATGATAATGATTTCCACCGATCACCTTCTTGTAAAGATAGATGGTAGAAAAATACATCAGGGGGACCTGCATCTGTGGGTTTTACATCACTTTGTTGAAGGTCGAAGAATCCAGAACTTTCCACAAGATGCAAAAATTCCTTTGCTATTTCCGTTGGTAGGTCGTCTGTTTTTGCATGATAGACCAAATTTATATTGGCATATCCACCTGAACATTCAAAGTCTATACGCATAATAATCGATTATAATTTTATTGATAGATTGGCTGCGCCCCTTATTAAATGGTAGGGGCAAGCCAAAAACTTTACATGTTCTAATTGGGAAGTCCAACCGCTTTAAACGCTGCTCTAACTTTTTGGGTTGAACCAAGTGGCACTTTATTATCCTTTACGAGAATCCGGGCCGCTTCCACAATCGCCTTGAAGGCATCATTAAAATTCGCTGTCTGGAATAGTCTTGGGCCACATAACGCATTATACCAGATACGTGCTGCTTTATCTGTACCGATATCCATTGCAGCAAGATAAAATGCTTTATTTGGTATTCCACTGTTAATATGCACCCCATAATTATCCCCTGATCCTGTATAATAATCTTTCATATGAGCTGGTTGTGGATCTTTACCAAGAATTGGATTATCATAGGCAGTTCCTGGCTCTTTCATAGAACGGAGTGCTTCTCCATATAGTTCAGGACCCATTATCTCATCCCCGACAAGCCAATCTGCTTCTTCAGCTTTCTGTTTATTGACGTACTGTGTAATCGCACTTCCAAATACATCAGAAAAGTGTTCATGAAGTGCTCCTGATTGACCTTTGTATACGAAATTCGCTTCATACTGGGTGACACCATGTGTTATTTCATGGGCTATGACATCAAGAGACTTAGTAAAGTTGACAAAGATCTTCCCATCTCCATCACCGAAAGTCATCTGTTCACCATCCCAAAAAGCGTTGTTGTATTTTTTCCCAAAGTGAACATTTATGATAAAATCCATACCATTGTTGTCAATAGAATTACGTCCCAACTTTTGTTTATAATAGTCGTGAACATTTCCTACATAATCGTAGACATTGTTCACTACTTGGTCTGGTATGGCAGGATCTCCTTCACTTCGTTCAAGTTTTTTTTGCAAGTCATATGTATTTTGACTATCATACACTTGCCGATATGCCCTCCCCACTGAAATGACACCTGCAAGTTTATTCATCAGTTCTTCAGGTCTTTTGTCTCTATTTTCACGGCTAATCTTGCTTTGCTGAATTGTCAACCGAGCTTCCTCAATTCCTTCCCTCGCCATATGTTCGAGGATAAAGGGTGGGATAAATGTACAGCGACATTCATGGACTGGCATAATTTCTCTTTTAATATATCTACTGTTCATTGTGTTCACCTCTTTCAAATTGTCTCAGTGTTTCTTCTATTTCAAATTCACATTCTCTTGGCATATTTTTTACCTCCTATTGTACCTACTAAATTTTGATGTACTTACCAAAGTACTCAATTAGCAAATCCCTGTACATCTCGGATTTTTTGAACTCTGGTTTCATTAACATGTTGATTCATTATCAACCACTTTTATACAATTATATGCATTAATTCATATTTAATCTTTTCTATTAATAGAATAATGTGGGATGTTATTAAGATATTTTTTGATGGAATGGTGTGAATTAATAATACTGCATACGATGGATGACATATGGACATACTTTGTTATTTGATTTTTAGAAATAATAAGATGTTTATTGACGAAAATTTAAACTTTCAGTTCGCAATGTCTAATGTGATGCCTGCCTCAGCAATAGCAGACATTGTAAGGGAAGGAAACTATAGGTCAGTTGAGAGTTTAGAAAATATTTCAAATAAATGGTATTATTGGGCAACACACAGCAATATGGCTAAAATTTTTTAAACTTGCTATACGGATTCAAGACTGAAAAATATCGAAATACTATGATCTAATTTCACCTGTTGAAATCGAATATTGCCAAACAGTAGTATATTAGTATACTGCACAAATTTCTGAGAGATAGGACCCCTAAAAAAGTCAAAAGTTGCGCCGGCACACCCAATAGCAGCAGAGCTGCGGGGTATAACGATTGAGATTAAAGCGCCAGCAATCTCTCTTTCCCGTTGATCACGTCCTCCATTGTGAAGACCTCCATGTTATGGATCCCCTCAAATCCCAACTCTTCTATCACTCTAAGATCCACTGTTCCGCTGCCTGGTGCCATGTGTATATCCCCATTATATTCACTTGTCCATACCCCCATATTGTCATGAACGTGTACATGCACAACATGTTCCTGTACAGTCTTCATGAATTTGTAGACTTGAGTTTGGTCAGCTCCTGTAGTTAGATTTGCATGGCCAACATCAAATGTAATTCCAAGCCGGTCAGAATCAACCTTTTCCACAGCATCTACCAGTTCAATCGCTTCACAGCACAGGTTTCCAAATGCAGTCCCCTCCTTATTTTCAAGACCCAGCATCACCCCATGGTTGTCTGCAAACTCTGCTAATTGCTTCAGGTTATCAACCATGTTTGAAAAACTCTGATTACGGTCAATTCCCACCAGTCCCGGATGTACAACCACTACGTTAGACTGGAAATTGGCTGCCAGTTCGATGGACTCCTCCATTAACCTGAGATCTGATTTGTTCATTTCAGAAGTATTCACGCAAAGTTCACTGGGATATGTCGGAACATCAGCATAATATGGGGCATGTACTGATGTCACGCCACTGGAGGTTGACAGAATATCAAACACTTCCTGTACACGGTCATGTTGTAGATCACGCCCCTCATATAACCCCATCTTTGGGACATATAGTTCAATAGAATCGACCTCGTCGATCAGATCTTTTAGTGGGGATGCAAAAGAGGATGCCCCAATAATCATTTTCTTACAACACCTGACCCATGATATCCAGAGCCTTCAGGATATCATTCTCGCTGACCGCATATGATAATCTGATATGCCCCTCCCCATTCGGTCCAAAAGCAGAACCGGGAACAGTTATCACTCCCGACTCCAGCAGTTTCTGGACAGCTTCCATGGAATTATCTACTTCAGGGAAAGCATAGAAGGCTCCCTGAGGCTCTAAGCATTTTATTCCCAGGTCCTTTAATCCTTTCATCAAAATGTCGCGTCGCGATCTGAAACTTCCCCGCATCTCTTTCACGCTATCCTGGGGACCTGTTATGGCAGCAAGAGCCGCCTTCTGGGCAATACTGTTAGCACAGGCCTGTATATATTGGTGAATTTTTAACATTTCTTCAGTAATGTCAGGGGGGGCCGCCATATAACCCAGTCTCCAGCCAGTCATGGCATATGTCTTGGACGTAGCATTTATAGTTACTACATTTTCAGAAATACTGGCAGGGCTGACATGTTCTCCCGAATAAATAAAATGCTCATACACCTCATCAGAAATGATTGTAATATTATGATCATCTGCAACCTCGCACAATCCACGTATCTCATCTCTTGATTGTACACTACCTGTAGGATTTGATGGTGAATTAATTACCAGGACCTTTGTTTTTTCAGTAATACTCTCAACTACATTATCAGGGGTCAGTGTCATTTCTTCGCTTAACGGTACACCTACTGCTGTTGCACCTGCCAGATCGGTAAGGGATACATAGGATACAAAACCCGGGTCTGGAATCAGGACTTCATCACCTTGCTCAACCAGTGCTAACAAAGCTATATGAAGTGCTTCTGATGCACCTGATGTTATAATAATTTCATTAGGCTTAGCTTCAAAATTGTTATCTTCTTTAAATTTATTACAGAGAGCCTCTCTGAGTTCAGGTATACCCAGATTCATTGTATAACCTGTGAACCCGTCTATTATTGCATCTATAGCTGCCTGTTTAATATGATTCGGAGTATCGAAATCCGGTTGACCTAAACCAAGATTAATGGCATTGGGACCCGCACCCTCAAACATCTTTCTGATACCTGAAATATCGATCTTGTCAACCCTTGATGAAAATCTTCTGCTAGCTGTCATTCTTCATCCCTGTATTCAATTTTTGTGATATTCCACCCGTCAACGGATTTTAACTCATTGAATATCAACATTATCCTGGGTATACTCCCTGTCCAATGTAATACTTTATTGATTTCACTTTCATTTAATTCTGTTAATATACTTTCAACAAAAAGCTCCAGTGCATTCTGTTTTGAGAACTGGATATTGAATATTGCCCTGTATCCATCCTGAAATTTTCCATAGGATATCAATGTATAACCATGATTTTCATACACAGGTATTTGCTCAAAATTACAGATTATTTCCTTTTCATGAATTAATGATGAATCTATTTTAGAAAAACAAAAAATAACCTTCCCTACAACATCACTGCTTGCCTGTTTGCCAAACCATACCTTGATCTTCCCGGTAGTACATGACAGCCGGACACTATCACAGCCCATTTCAATGGATGTGATATCCCTGGTTTCATCAACAATATTATCTATAATTAACCTGGGTGCCTCTTCATACATCTAAATATGAATATGGATTATTTGAATATCAATCTTGTGGTTTTAATCATATTGTTTGCCTGATAATGTTTTTAATTACAGATATTTACCAATGAGTATGTCCAATCGACGTTTTGTCTCAACAGGTATGGCATCCCGAGCAGTGGTGATAGCCCCAGCCAGAGAATTCCTGCATTGACAGTCGTTTTCCCCGGAAATGCGCGGGATCACGGCCCTTATTATCTCCCTTACAGCTTCTTCGTTCTTCATAGCATTCTCAATAATAGTCTCAATGGTAACATCTTCTTCATGCCACACATCATAATCAGTAACCGTTGCTATCATACCAAAACACATCTCAGCTTCCCTGGCCAGTTTAGCCTCTGGAAGAGCAGTCATCCCTATGATATCAAAACCTGAGGATTGGTACACTTTCGATTCGGCTCTGGTTGAGAACTGCGGACCTTCCATACAAACATATGTCCCACCGTTATGTACATTATAATTCTTTTTCCTGCATACTTCAGTTAGTTTAAATGAGAGGTCACTGCAGAATGGATCAGCAAAGCCCATATGCACGACAATCCCGTCTTCAAAGAAGGTGCTGACCCTCTGGCGGGTACGGTCATATATCTGATCAGGTATCACAATATCAAGGGGTTTCATTTCTAACTTTAAACTGCCTACAGCAGAAGCAGAAATAATCTTTGTCACCCCCAGTTTCTTAAGTGCAAAAATATTGGCCCTGCTGTTTAATTCACTGGGAGATATTCTGTGTCCTTTGCCATGTCGTGGTAAAAAAGCTACATTTGTATCTCCGAAAGCACCAATAGTAATCGCATCTGATGGTTTGCCGAATGGTGTGTCGACCTCAACCTCTTTCGAGTTGTCCAGCATTGATGCATCATATACACCGCTCCCACCAATAATTGCCACTTCTGCCGTATTTTTCTTCATTTCAATCAACCTCATTCAGGTAAAAAACCCCAGCCTGCACCGCCGTTAATACTTTTCTTTTCCACTATTTTGATGCGTTCCATCTCCGACATTACTTCAAGTAGTCTGCCAGGCTGCGCGATCTCAAAGTTTATTGGATCGATCATATGATAATGATACAACCCAGTGCGGATATCATCTAATGTTAAAGCATCCTTTTTTTCTTTGATCATCAATTTACTGATAATATCAATCATATCTTCAACAAAGTTCCAGGGATATACTATCCATGCCCACTCTTCTACCTTCTCACCAATATAATCAGGGACCATCTCTGAAGTATATAAATATTGAAGAGCAGCCGTACGGATCTCCTTAGAATCTTGGGTCTTAATATACTCCTTTGCATGGATTATGCTCTTTCCAGTATCCACAATATCATCCACCATGAGGACCTTCTTACCAGTCACTGAATTTTCAGCCAAAGGATATTTTATCTCAGGTTGACCGCTTGCAGCAGCAGTGCCAAGATAATGTTCAATCTTCAAGCTGGTCAGGTCATTCAATCCAAGAAAATCACACAATACCCTGCCAGGGAACCATCCTCCTCTTGCCAGTGCGATAATGATATCAGGTTCATACCCGGATCTTTTGATATCGTTTGCCACATTGCGGGTCAGGTTGTAAATATAATCCCAGTTAGTAATTACACATTTGAATTTATCAGGCAGTACCATAAAATAGTCTCCATTTCCTTTTTACTAATTTGAAGGAGTTTACAAGTAAATAATTTTTCATTTGAAAAAACAAAAGATATATATTCATGAATGATTCTATATAGATAATATATAACTGGATAAAAATATGGAGATTCGTAAAATACAACGTACCGGAGGGTCAACATTCATTGTCTCCCTGCCAAAACAATGGGCTGACCGTGTTGGTGTGACCAATGGGATGAATGTCGGCATAACCATAAGACCGGATGGCACTCTCCTGATTACTCCCAATATCTCTTCTCCAGCCCCCACACAGAACAAACTTGATGTCACAGGTAAATCGGGTGATGTACTGATACGGGAGATCATTGCGTCCTATATTGCAGGTTTTAATATTATTGAGATCAGATCGAATCGGATCACAGCTGAACAAAAACAAACCATCAGAAAGATCACGCATAAATTGATCGGGCCTGAGATAATTGAAGAAACTGCTGATCGCATGATCTTGCAAGACTTATTAAATCCAGCAGAACTATCTCTGTTTCAATCTGTAAGGAGGATGTATTTAATTGCAAATTCCATGCAAAATGATGCATTGCAAGCATTAACTTCCAATGATATTGATCTTGCAATGGACGTGGCACAAAGAGATGATGAAGTAGACAGGTTGTATCTTCTAATTGAGAAGCAATTGCGCATAATAGTACGCAGCGGTATGGTTAAAGATGCACAAAAAGATATGACTCTCGATATGAGCCTTGATCTAAGCCTGGCTTCCCTTCCTATTGAACGGATAGCAGACCATGCGCGCAAGATCGCTCAAATAAGTACCGAGTTGGAAAAGTCGCCGCCGTCAAATATTACCCAGATGTTCGATATTGCCGGACAACGTGCAAATAAATTAGTTGAAAATGCTGTTGAGTCCTTATTTTCATCTAATATTGACCTTGCTAACAATGCGATCAATATGAAAGATGGAGTTAATCAATCCCTCAGGGCCATTGACCACGAACTTTCGGCCTTGGGCACCAGGGATGCATTGCACTTGAGGATAATATCTGACAGTATAGACCGTATAGGTGACTATGGTGCGAACATTGCAGAAATAGCGATAAATTCAACTATATCAAAATCAGTGTAAGAAAAAATTACTAAACCATATGAGGGAATAAATGGAGGAATATGAATGGGATTTATAAAAAAAGTAAAAAAGAACTTCTCCTCTGTATTTAAAAAAATATTCAAGAAGAAGGTAGCAAGGATTGGGATTTATGGACCACCCAATGCCGGTAAGACAACATTAGCAAATAGAATTATCAGGGACTGGACCGGGGATGCAATGGGTGCGGTTTCTGCCATACCCCATGAAACCAGACGCGCTCGCCGCCGGGAAGGAGTAACTATAGAATCTAATGGCTCCAGGGTCACTCTTGATATAGTGGACACACCCGGACTGGCTACCAAGATCGATTTCCATGATTTTATGGCCCATGGGCTGGATGAGGACGAAGCAAAACGCAGAGCCAAAGAGGCCACAGAAGGCATCATAGAAGCTGTTAAATGGCTGGATGATCTGGACGGAGTTATCCTTGTTATGGATGCCACAGAAGACCCTTTCACCCAGGTGAATGTGACCGTGATAGGCAATATGGAAGCCAGAAGTCTCCCGCTGCTTATCGTTGCCAATAAAATTGATCTGCCTGAATCCTCTCCTGCAAGGATAAAAAGTGCTTTTCCCCAGCATCCATTAGTGCCCATATCGGCACTGGAAGGGCAGAATATAGATTCGCTTTACGAAGAAATTGCAGACCATTTTGGGTGATATCATGATCGGTGTACAAATGGATTTGATATCAGAGGAAAAATTGTCAGAAATGACGCCAATGGAAAAGATACGATTAATACTGGACGAGGTCAAGGATGGCAAGATACTTGTGCTGGAAAAAGGATTGACCCCTTCTGAGGAAGCAAAACTTATTGAGATGACCATGACCGAAATCACTCCAGATGAGTTTTCAGGGATAGAGATAGAAAGTTATCCCAGTAAACAAAACCCGAATTTTTTCGAAAAACTGTTTAAAAAGCCCATGATCAGGACAAGATTGACGGTCATAGGCCCTGCTAACCAGTTAAAGACCCTGAAAAAGGACCGGGATTTTATCAGCACACTGGTATCATCCCAACAGTGATCTTATTTCAATATAGAGAGGAATTATGCCCCACAAATGTACAAGGTGTGAGAACATCTTCAAAGACGGTGCTGTAACCATACTAAACGGTTGTCCCAATTGCGGGTGGAATAAATTCCTTTATGTGCGAGATGAATCAGAACCGGAAATCGAAAATTTGAGTGAGCATGATGAACAACATCCTGCAAAGAAATTCGTTAAAGAGATCGATGAATTCCTGAGCGATCAAAATATTGAAGTAAAAAAGATAATAAAACATGACCAGGAACCTGAAAGTGACCGCATTGAATCGGTTAGAATATTAGGTCCTGGTTCCTATGAACTTAATCTTGACGCGCTTCTGGAACGAAAAGACATAATTCTAGCTATAAAAGAGGACGGATCATATATTGTCCATCTCCCATCGGTCTTTAATGCTAGAAGAAAGAAAAAGTGATATTACTTCTGTTCAAAAAACGTATTCGTTGTACTTGAGACATCTTTAAAGGTTCTTTTTATCCCAGTAGGAAATACAAGATTGAATGTGTCTACTCTTACACCCAGATCAATAGAATCATGGAAATAGAAGTTCCCTATCTGGTTCGGGTCTATATATGAAACATTATTAGCAATTACTACAGCATAATTATTCCTGACATTCACAATTTTGTAGTCACCAAAATCATAGAATATCTCATTAATAGCTGGTTCAATATTCCCACTTCCTAAGAACAGAACATATATCCTGGCGACAATATCCAGTTCATAATTAACAGTAAATGTAGCATCCGGTCCATCGAGTTCCATTGTGATAGAGTTTACATGAAGGTATCTGGGTGTCTCGGCGCTGGCTGTAGAAGATGAAAGAATAATTATAATAATAGAAACCAGAAGCCCAATGGTAATTAATAATATTTTCTTGCTTCTTGATCGGTCTAAAGATGTGTCTGATTTTATTTCCATCACAGTTATTAACTAATATACTACTTAATATTTTTATCTCTTTCTGCCGTCCTGGCAGCTACCGAAATCATATGTCTCATACATTCTTTTCCTCCCAGGTTCTTTATGATTTTCTCTTCTTTTATCTCAATGATCTTAAAATCTGTAAAAATATCAGTCAATTCCTGCACATCAAAATAATGGTATATTGAACCAGTATTTCTTTGATATGTGAAAGGCTCGACCATTTTGCCACCAGCGCGCATGTCTTCCTTACCCAACACTTCTATTATCAGGGTGCCATTTCTAGCAAGGACACGATTGAACTCAAGAAGTGCCTTTTGTCTTTCATATTCAAGCAAATGCTGCAAAACACCGTAACAAATCACAATTTCAAATACATTATCATTAAATGGAAGATTGCGCACATCAGCAGCTCCCATACCCACATTAAAGTGACGGCGATGTATCTCATCATCAAGTTTCTTTATTGCAAGCAGTGATATGTCAATTCCGATCATGCTGTAATTGTTCAAAGTTAGAGGTATGGTATATCTTCCAATGCCACAGCCTGCATCAAGCACTAAACCTGAGGATGGAGCATATTGTTGGAAAAAAGCCAATGAGTAGGGCCCCTTCCAGATCCCTCGTTTATGTTCTTCATCCCATGCCCTTAGATGGGTATTTGTATCAAGCATAATTATGATTTATATTATGGTAATGTTTATATTTAATTGGGTTTAATTCAAGCAAAATAATAGCACATTTTTACAGAGGCCATTTAATGAATAAAATAACTACTTTTGCATTAATTATATGTATTGTTCTTACCGGACTGGTAATTTCCGGATGTACTGACAATAATGATAACAGTAATTCCAGCCCACCGACAACACTGATCTCGACTCCTGAAACCTTCATGGAACTCTCTATCAAAGAAGTCCTGGACAATCCTTCCGCATACCAAAATGTACAAATAACAGGTATTGTAAACCAGACAATCGAAGTTCCCAAATACACGCTAATGGAAATCAGCGATGGTACAGGAAATATGTGGGTCGCAGGTTCCTCGATTTCAATAGAAAATGGCTCTCAAATTACGGCTTCAGGTTTTTTAAGAACAGAATTCTATAGTGATACCCTGGATAAAACATTCGATGTTATGCTATTGGCTATGTCGGTTTCAGGTGATACTGCAACCAATGACGTTAATGTCTCTGCTATCGATGGCGGTACAAGGATCGAAGAAATATTGAATAATACTGCCGATCTTGCTGACAGGGAGGTAAAGGTGGCAGCAGTTGTTACAAAGAATGTTGTACTTATCGATTACACCATGATCACCATTGAGGATGGGACTGGCGAATTGAAGGCAAAATCACCAAATTCCTTTGAATATTTAGTTGGAGAGAAAATAATTGTCACAGGTACAGTATCTACAGACGTGGATCTTGGCGCTGGGTATAATTATGATATTTTGCTTGAGATAACAGAGAAAGAATAGATACTTTTTTATTTTTCTGATCTTTAGTATAATAGCAGTGATCTTATGGATAAATATCAGGTAGTTCTGACAATAGCAGGTTCTGATTCTGGTGGAGGTGCCGGGA
>Ga0307376_10004948_pt1 | contig 12109 bp, 12 predicted proteins | sample TR2MG_FD_202536 | JGI IMG/M metagenome (GOLD analysis project Ga0307376, IMG submission 202536) | Soil microbial communities from Risofladan, Vaasa, Finland - TR-2 | ecosystem: Environmental > Terrestrial > Soil > Coastal area > Acid sulfate soil | place: Finland: Risofladan, Vaasa | collected... | reverse complement strand
AAAAACACCTGCTTCCAGGATACCAAGATTTTTCTGGATATCATGCTGCACTTTAGGAGTAGCCGTTGCTGTAAGGGCAATAATAGGTGACCTGCCAATTGTATCTATTATTGGTCTGATTCGCCTGTATTCAGGTCTGAAGTCATGTCCCCACTCAGAAATACAATGAGCCTCATCAATAGCATAAAACGATATTTCAATATTTTTAAGAAATTCAATATTCTCCTCCTTTGTCAAAGATTCCGGGGCAACATAAAGAAGTTTTGCATTGCTGGCTAGTACATCTCTTTTTACTCTTGCTATTTCAGTCTTTGTAAGTGATGAGTTGAGAAAATGAGCCACATTGTCATCTGTGCTGAAATTCCGCATGGCGTCAACCTGATTTTTCATTAGGGCAATCAGTGGGGATATGACTATTGCGGTGCCTTTTTTCATAACAGCTGGCAACTGGTAGCAAAGTGACTTACCACCTCCCGTTGGCATAAGTACAAAGGTGTCGTTGCCAGCTAAAACATTACTAATTATAGACTCTTGATTGCCTTTAAACGTGTCAAATCCAAAATACTTTTTTAAGTAATCCTGTATTGTAGAATCATTCAACATAATATTTTCTGAATAGTAAAACTAAATCATAATAAAATAAATTTGATTTTACAGTTTAGATAAAGTTACTAAATTTCCTTATTATATAAGAGATTTAACTTATAATTAACAAAATTGATATTTGCTAATTATCATATTTGAATCAATTTGCAATGATCTCTTAATCGAAAAATGTGAATTTACCTCCTTCCTGTAAATTTTTAGAACATGCCTATAGTCTGATATAGAGATTATCCGGAATTACTTTACTGAATAAATTGGTACAATTATTATTAATATCATATCTGCTTTATGATTAATATTGTTTTGCAAAAGAAGATTTATCATCTTTACAGGCTCAATAAAACTAACAAAATATGTGATCATGGCGATGTTTTGGAAAAAAGGGAAGAAAGGAGAAAAAGAGATGTCATTTCTTGAACATCTCGAGGAACTCAGGTGGCATATTATCCGGTCGGTACTTGCTATTGTTTTCTTTATGATAATAGCATTTGTATTCAAGACCTTTGTTTTTGACAAGATTATCCTTGCACCAAAAAGCAGTAGCTTCTTTACAAACCGCATGCTTTGTCAGCTTGGTGAACGACTGCTTAATACAGAAGCATTATGTATAAACAGTAAACATTTGGATCTTATTAGCATTAAAATGGCAGGGCAGCTCACAACTCACATAGCAGTATCTATGGTTGCCGGCCTAATCCTTGCATTTCCAATTATCCTCTGGGAGTTCTGGCAATTCTTCAAACCTGCCCTTCGTCCTAATGAGTCTGCATACGCTAAAGGAGCAGTAGCAGCAGCTTCAATACTTTTTTTCATTGGGGTTCTTTTCGGATATTATCTGCTGTCGCCTCTGTCAATGCATTTTCTTGGTTCATATGAAGTTAGTCCTGAAGTTAGCAATCAAATTAATATTAGATCTTATATAGGTACTCTCTCATCGATCTGCCTTGCAACAGGTCTTGTATTCGAACTTCCGATAATATCTTTCTTCCTGACAAAGATAGGTCTTGTAACTCCCTCTTTTCTTAGGAAATACAGGAAACATGCCCTTGTTATAATCTTTATTCTATCAGCAATAATCACCCCACCCGATGTTTTTTCTCAAATGCTAGTGAGTATTCCTCTCATTCTTTTATATGAGGTGGGAATAGCTATCTCTGTCAGGGTAGTAAAGCGTAATGAAAAAGAGAGGGAAGAATTTTTGAAAGATGATGAGCCCGAAAAAGCTGAAACAACAACTTCATAGCATCTGAAATGAAACTTTACACTGAAAATCTTGTAAAAAAATATCGCTCCAGAACAGTTGTGGACCATGTTTCCATTGAAGTTGAACAAGGGGAAATTGTTGGATTGCTAGGTCCAAACGGAGCAGGTAAAACAACATCATTTTACATGATTGTCGGTTTAATAAGACCCAGGGAAGGTAAGATATTCCTCGATGATGAAGATATAACATCGCTCCCTGTTTATAAAAGAGCAAGAAGAGGCATTGGTTATCTTGCACAGGAAGCCTCAGTATTCAGGAATATGTCAGTTGAGGATAATATTCGTGCAGTACTTGAAATGTCAGGATTTCCAAAAGAGGAACAAAGAGATAGAGCTGAATCTCTTCTTGATGAATTTGGGCTTCAGAAAATAAGAAAAAGCAAAGGAATTCAACTCTCCGGGGGTGAAAGAAGACGTACTGAAATAGCACGAGCCCTTGCCCTAAAACCAAATTTCATTTTACTTGACGAACCTTTTGCCGGAGTAGATCCCATTGCTGTTGAAGATATCCAGGAGATTGTGTCTAAATTAAGAGAGAAACAAATCGGCATCCTGATAACCGACCACAATGTCCACGAGACACTTTCAATTACCGACCGTGCTTATTTACTCTTCGAAGGTCGAATCCTAAAATCAGGCACATCTTCACAATTAGCAGATGATGAGCATGTAAGAAAAGTCTATCTTGGGAAGAACTTTGAACTGCGCCGGTAGCATAATCAATTTGTTTTGATAATAATTTATTATACTTTTGCGGGGAATTTTACCGCGGATGTGTCGTAATTGGTAGCCGAGCAAGACTTAGGATCTTGTGTCTTAATTGACGTGGGGGTTCGAGTCCCTTCATCCGCACAAAATGTCAAACCGCCCGTAACGATCTTTTATTATGCGTCTTGGCGGTTTTTTTAACTGTTCAACAAACAATAACTAAAATGAATATCACCAAAGAATCCATTGACGATCTAAATGCAGTGTTAAAAATCAGGATCGAAAAACCCGATTATGAAGAAAAAGTTGAAAACGTATTGAAGGATTACAGGAAAAAAGCAAATATTAAAGGTTTTCGTCCTGGAATGGTTCCAATGGGTCTTATAAAAAAAATGTATGGAAGAGCTGTTCAGATTGATGAAATCAACAAAATAGTAACAGAAAACATACAGAAATACCTCTATGATGAAAAGGTTGAAATACTTGGTGATCCACTTCCAAAAGAAAATGATCAGGAAAAAATTGATTTCGAAACTCAGGAGGATTTTACCTTTTCATTTGAACTGGGAATTGCTCCGGTTATTGAACTGAAGCTTAATAAGAAGAATAAGGTAACCCAGCATGAAATTATCATTGATGATAAAATGAAAAACGATTATATTGAAAACTATACCCGTCGTTTTGGAGAATTACAAAAAGCTGAAAAAACAGAAGAAAAGGATATGCTCAAGGGTAAAATTGAAGCTATTGATAATAATGGCAATGTGATTCCTGAAGGCCCCTCTGTTGAAGAGGCATCAATTGGTATTGATATCATAAAAGACAAAAAAATCAAGAAACAGTTTATTGGTAGAAGTCAGAACGATACGATTGACTTTGATCTAAAAAAAGCTTTCCCTAATGATACTGAAATAGCAGGTATACTGAATAAGAAGAAGGAAGATGTGGCTGAAATAGATGGGACATTCAGGTATACAATCAATGAAATAAACCGCTTTCACCCTGCTGAGCTTGGGATAGAGCTGTATAACAGGATATATGGAGAAGGAGTCGTTAACTCGGAAGATGAATTTACGAGTAAAATTACAGACGAAATCTCTTTAAATTTAAAACGTGAAAGCGATTATAAGTTAATGATGGATATCAAAACACTGGCAATCGAAAAAACCGAATTTGATCTTCCTGAAGAGTTCCTGAAAAGATGGCTATTAAAAGTAAATGAAAAGACAACAGAAGAGCAGATCGAAAAAGAATTTGACGGCTTCAGGAAAGATCTTAAATGGCAGCTTATAAGGAACAAAATTGCCCGCGACAATGATGTGAAGATCTCTGAGGAAGAGCTGCTTAAAGAGGCTGAAAATCTAACCAGGTATCAGTTTCAGCAGTATGGTTTATTCTATGCTTCCGACGAACAGATAAACAGTTATGCAAAAGAAACTCTCAAGAGGGAGGAAGAAGCAAAACGAATTGCAGATAAAATTCTTGAAGAAAAGGTTATTTTAATAATGAAAGAACTTGTTAAACTTGAAGAAAAGAGTGTTAAAGTTGAGGAATTCAATAAGCTTTTCGAATAGTAATCAAGGCATTGCGATGATTTATATATAATTTACTATCTTTGTTTCTAAATTAATAAGCGAGTTAATATGAGTATTATTGACGATTTTGGGAAATATGCAAAAAGCAAACATGGAATAAGCAGTCTGAACCTGCACAGGTACACCTCTATTCACAGTAGTTATATTTCTCCAACAATTATTGAAGAGCGACAATTAAATATTGCTTCAATGGATGTCTTCTCCCGTCTTATGATGGACAGAATTATTTTCCTCGGATTACCTATCGATGATTATGTAGCAAATATTATACAGGCACAACTCCTATACCTCGATTCTTCCGATCCGGGGAAAGATATACAGATATATTTCAATACTCCCGGAGGATCAGTTCATGCTGGTCTTGGTATTTATGATACAATGCAGTATATCTCCGCTGATATTGCCACTATATGTACAGGCATGGCAGCATCGATGGGTGCTGTGTTGCTCACTGCCGGGAGAAAAGGTAAACGATCAGCTCTCAAACATTCAAGGATAATGATTCACCAACCAATGGGTGGAGCTGAAGGACAAGCTTCTGATATTGAAATAACCGCCCGTGAAATAATGAAGCTAAAGAAAGAACTTTATGAAATCATCGCATTTCATTCAGGAAATACCTATGAACAGGTGGAAAAAGATTCTGACCGTGATCATTGGATGACATCCCTTGAGGCTAAAGAGTATGGCATGATAGATGAAATACTCCAAAGAACTAAAGAATAATATACCATGGATAAATGTTCATTTTGCGGCAGAACAAAGAAAGAAGCCAATATGCTTATTGCTGGCCTGGAAGGCCATATATGCGATCAATGCATAGTACAGGCTCACAGCATTATGAACGAAGAACTTGATAGTAAGAAAGATTTAGCTTTTGAATCAATCAACCTTCTTAAACCAATCGAAATTAAAAATTTTCTTGACCAGTTTGTAATTGGTCAGGATATGGCAAAGAAAATAATTTCAGTAGCTGTTTACAATCACTATAAAAGGCTTATGCAGAAGCCTGATGATGAGGACATTGAGATAGAGAAGTCAAATATAATCCTTGTTGGAGAGACAGGGACGGGAAAAACACTTCTGGCAAGAACAGTTGCTAAAATGCTACATGTTCCGTTTACAATTGTTGATGCAACAGTTCTTACAGAAGCCGGGTATGTTGGCGAAGATATTGAAAGTCTTTTAACACGATTACTCCAGAATGCAGATTATAATGTACCGGCCGCTGAAAAAGGAATAGTTTTTATTGATGAGATTGACAAAATTGCAAGAAAAGGAGATAATCCTTCAATAACCCGTGATGTATCAGGGGAGGGCGTACAGCAGGGACTTCTTAAACTGCTGGAAGGCTCAATAGTAAATGTGCCCCCTCAGGGAGGACGTAAGCATCCTGAACAAAAAATGATCCCTATAGACACAAAAAATATACTCTTTGTTTGTGGTGGTGCATTTGAGGGGATAGAAAAGAAAATTGCTATGCGTCTTAATACTCAAATTGTAGGTTTTGGGGCCTCTAAGATCAGGGATAAAGTAGACAAAGATAATCTCCTTCAATATATAGCACCACAAGATCTGAGAGCATACGGACTAATACCTGAAATAATTGGAAGGCTACCTGTACTTACCCATCTTAATCCTCTCGACAGAAAAGCACTGAGAGCAATTCTTACTGATCCTAAAAACGCACTCGTAAAACAGTATATAAAGCTGTTTAAGATGGATGATATCAATCTCACTTTCGCCGAAGGGGTTCTTGATTATATTGTTGATAGATCAATTGAATTCAAACTCGGAGCAAGGGGACTTAGATCGATTTGCGAGACCATAATGCTTGATGCGATGTTTGAATTACCATCTGAAGAAACAAATGAACTTGAAATAACGATTGACTACGCAAGCCGAAAACTTGAAAGAATAAACCTTAAAGTACTAAGAGCGTCATAAAAATAAGAGGGTGTATCAAAAGTTAATTTAGCCTTCGTAGAATTGAATATTTTAAAGTGCCCTCGTGGGGGTACGAATAAAATCAACAAAAAAGAGGCTGTTCTCACCTTTTGAGACAGCCTCTTTTTACTTTTTATCAGATATTAGTTATTCAACATTGTCCTGTGTCGAAACCTGAGTTGAATATCTTTAATCTCTCCTCCTGTTGTTACCGTTGCAATTGCATCACACTCTCCATCACCATAATTAACTTCAATCGGATCCTTACCTTCACGTTCAATTTTAACGATACCACTAACAACAAATCTGCATACACGCTTCCAATGTAAAGCTGTAATAATTTTATTAGTGTATGCAATGCCATTGATGTTTACGCCAATTGAAGTTCCTGTAATCAGGAACTCATCATCCCATATATTTCTTGTTAGTTGACCTGCTGTCCATTCCTTTTGGTGTTCAAATGAGCGTTCAATAACTTTACCGTCTGGAAGGGTCAGTTTACCGTTCATCAATTTAACTGCAAATACAAGATTCTGGTTATCATTATAACCCAGATTTTCAAATTCCTTGGTGCCTTCAACCTTTATTCCATTGAAAAAGTAGTTTTCAAAGGTTACTGTCTTTTTGGAACCTATTTCTTTCCGTGGGCCAGTTACAACGATTATTATTTCCCCTGATCTGGTATTGTCGAAAAATCCTGTACATCCGGTACCGTAATCAATAGTTATTGTTTTCGGCCAAATACCTGCAGTAAGGGGAGTAATGATAACTGACGGACAAGAATCACTGACAATAAGATCTGATTTTGTGGCATCACCCTTGGTAAGATTGTCAAGTATGATATCAGCATTATCAACAGTATTGAATACATCTTCGAAAATGGCGTCGCTAACAGCATCATCATCAGCAATATCAACACTGGTCTGGTCAATTATTGATTGCTTTGTACATGATGAGAATGTAAATATCGCAAAAGCCGCAATCATTATAAAAAATTTTGTTTTCATTAGTTCTATTTTTAATTATTAATTCCGATTAACAGTCTTTTAGATGAAATCAGATTTAAAAGGTTTAACCGGTGATTAAAAAAACAAAAGAAATGATCATTAGAAAATAAGGAAAAACATTTGACCAACCTGGCCAATCATCAACAGGAGGATGAATGATACATAACTCTTAAAAATACAATTTTATTATTCTATCCCTCTTCTTTTGAATGTCTGATATCAAGAGGTACTCGCGATACTTCTACCTTACTCTGTCTCTTCTTTCATATATCAGATATGAATAGGAAACATTAACACTTTCGCTTGCATTAGACTCCTCACTTTCAATAACTTCCCAAACATTAAGGTCTATTTCAGGGAAAAAAACGTCAGCTTCGGCATTTTTATGAACATGGGTAATGTAAAGCCTCTCCGCAATTGGAAAAAACTGACGATAAACACTTCCACCTCCAATAATAAAGATTTCCTCATCCTTTTCACATTTACTTAAAGCATCAGGTATTGAAAATGCATTGATTGAACAATCAAAACAATCCTTAGGGTTGTCTGTCAGAATAATATTTTTTCGCCCGGGAAGTGGTCGGCGTGGCAACGACTCCCATGTTTTCTTCCCCATAATTACTGTGTGTCCAAATGTAAGTTTTTTAAATCTCTTCAGATCTTCAGGAATGTGCCATAAAAGTTCATTGTCTTTCCCTATTCCCCAATCTTCAGAGACTGCCACTATTATAGATATCATAAATTATCAAATATTATAATTACGAACATTTTATATTAACTTATGTACAGTACTGAATAATAAATTATACTGATATTTCACCTTTAATATGAGGATGAGCAATATAATCTGTAAGGGTAAAATCGTCATACCTGAATTTCAGAATATCTCTTATATCAGGGTTTATAACCAGCCCTGGCAACTTATAAGGCTCTCTGGTTAGTTGCAGTTTTACCTGATCCATATGGTTTAGATAAATATGTGCATCACCAAGAGTATGGACAAAATCTCCTGGTTTAAGTCCTGTAACCTGCGCAACCATTAGTGTTAAAAGAGCATAGGATGCAATATTGAATGGTATTCCAAGAAAGATATCAGCACTGCGTTGATAGAGCTGGCACGATAATGTCCCTCTTGCGACGTAAAATTGGAACATAATATGGCATGGGGGTAAAGCCATCTTGTCTAATTCACCTACATTCCAGACGCTTACTATATGACGGCGTGAGTCCGGTGAATTCTTAATTGAATTTATTACATTCGTCAGCTGATCAATTTTCCCGCCTCCGGATGTTTGCCACGACCGCCACTGGTATCCATACACCGGGCCTAAATTACCTTCTTTATCTGCCCATTCGTTCCATATTTTAACTCCATTCTCGTTCAGGTATCTGGTATTTGTATCCCCGGCAATAAACCAGAGCAATTCATGAATAATTGACTTAAGATGAAGTTTTTTTGTTGTCAGAAGCGGAAATCCTGCATCAAGATTGAATCGCATCTGATATCCGAATAGGCTAATCGTTCCTGTTCCGGTTCTGTCTTCCTTTTCAATTCCGTTCTTTACAACATGATCAAGAAGATCAAGATATTGCCTCATTATGTAAAATAATATTTCTGTTTAAGTGAAATTCTTGATTCAAATGCTTATAAGATTCCAAATGAATCAATCCTTCTTTTTCTTTCTCTTATCAATCTCATCCCTGAGAGAAGCAGCGCGTTCATAATCCTCAGTCTTAACGGCCTCATCAATCATTTTATATAGCTCCTCATCTGAATATGTTTCATATTTCCTTCTTTCAGTTTCCAAAATACTATCAGTTTCATTTACGGATGAAACTTCAGAATTGGAAGGATTAATTGTTATGCCTGCCTCTTCGAGAATTTCCTCAGTAATAAATATTGGACAGTTAAATCTTAATGCAAGAGCTACTGCATCAGATGTTCTGCTGTCGATAGAAAACTCCTTTTCCCCATTGTTGCAAATAAGCTTGGAGAAGAAGACTCCTTCTTCAAGTTTATATATCATTACTTCAATAACTGAAATTTGAAACTCATCAGCAAATTTTTTAAAAAGATCATGTGTCAAAGGACGTGGCGGATCGAGATTTTCAAGTTTTATTACTATTGCCTGTGCTTCAAAACCTCCTATAATAATAGGTATCCTCCTCTCACCTTCTTCTTCAATCAATATTAATGCATAAGCTCCTGATTGAGTTTGACTGTAAGATATCCCCATCACTTTTAACTTAACTCTCTTCATACTTGCTGTTTACATGTCAAAAAGAATATGATTTTACTGTTCCGTCTGACAAATATAAAGATAATAGAAGTAACACTACATTTAACAATATTCTTTTTTTCAACATCAGGAGGTTATTATCAGGTTATAAGCTACACCTGGTATACAGGCAAAATATCATGACTACTTCATGTAATACCTGTTTTATATCTTACATTAAAAATTTAGCTGTATTGGTTTGTAAATAATCTAATTTGTATATCTTTGCAGTCCAAATTTGAACAAATCCAGTAGGGCCGATTAAAGTTTTATGATCAAATGATTATATACGCCTTACGGAGTAACATAAAAAAGAATCAAGATGTACGCAATCGTAGAAATTGCAGGTCAGCAGTTTAAAGTAGAGGAAGGTAAAAAGATTTTTGTTCACCGGCTTGAGGTTGAAGAAGGAGAACTGATTGATTTTGATAAGGTTTTATTAATTGACGATAATGGAAAAGTGACAATAGGGGAACCAACTCTTAAAGATGTGGTTATTGAGGGCAAAGTTCTCGACCACATGAGAGGTGACAAGGTTATTGTATTCAAAAAGAAGAGAAGAAAAGGTTATAGGGTGAAAAACGGACACCGTCAGAATTTCACTCAGGTTGAAATTGTAAGCATTAACACAAAGGGATCAACCAGGAAAGCTGCTCCTGTTAAAGAGGCAGCAAAGGTATCAGATGTAAAAGCTACCGAAGAACCCGTTTCAGAAAAGAAGAGTGTTGCAAAGAAACCTGCTGCTAAAAAAGCAGATGCCCCCGCAAAAAAAATAGCTGTTACAAAAGTTGCTGAAAAGAAACCAGCAGTTAAAAAACCGGCAGCAAAGAAACCAGCAACAAAGAAACCAGCCGCAAAAAAGCCAGCTGCTAAAAAACCCTCAAAGGATAAAGAATAATAGAATAAATAAAAATATATAGTTATGGCACACAAGAAAGGAGCGGGTAGTTCACGTAACGGTCGTGATTCGGAAAGTAAACGACTAGGTGTTAAACTCTTCGGCGGTCAGGTAGCCAAAGCAGGTAACATCATTGTCCGACAGAGAGGGACCAAACATAATCCAGGTATTAATGTTGGTATTGGAAAAGACCACACTCTTTTTGCTCTTACTGATGGAGAAATTGAGTTTAAAAGGAAAAAAGACAATAAATCATACGTATCGGTTAAAAGTGTAAAATAAACCTGCTTTTACTAACCACTTTGATGTTTCAAAACGATATTTAACACCTTAAGACGGTTTGTGTATAACATTTTTACTTTAATAATACAGATTCCCGAAATTCTTTTATGATACAGTAAAGAATTATCGGGAGTTTTTTTTATATTTTTACAGCAGGCTTTCTTCAGCCTGCTTTTTTCATTAATCAATTACTCATAATGTTAACCATTAATCAAATCCGCGAAAATAAAGAGTTCATCATCAACCGTCTTAAAGTTAAAAATTTTGAGGCAGATGATATTTTAAATAAAATTCTTATTCTCGACTCCTCCCGTCGCGAAATACAATCTAAAGCTGATTCGATGCAGAGCGAGATGAACCGTCTATCTAAAGAGATTGGATCTCTTATGAAAGCAGGAAAAAGCAATGATGCAGAAGCTTCAAAAGGAAGAACATATTCACTCAAAGAAGAGATCAAATTACTTTCTGACAAATTAATCTCTATCGATAATGACCTGAAAAATATGATAATTCTGCTTCCTAACCTTCCGCACGAATCAGTCCCACCAGGCCACGGAACAGATGATAATGAAATTGTAAGAGAGGGAGGATCTTTACCGGTTATTTCTGATAAAGCACTTCCGCATTGGGATCTGATTAAAAAATATGATATTATTGATTTTGATCTGGGTATTAAACTTACAGGAGCAGGATTTCCGGTTTACAAAGGAAAGGGAGCAAAGCTGCAAAGGGCTTTGATCAGCTTTTTCCTCGATGAAGGTGAAAAAGCAGGCTATACGGAGATATTGCCACCAATAATAGTTAATGAAGATTCAGGTTTTGGAACCGGTCAATTACCAGATAAAGAGGGTCAAATGTACCATGCAACTCTTGATAATTATTATCTTATACCTACTGCTGAAGTACCTGTTACTAATATTTACAGAGATGTTATTTTGAATACCGATATGCTGCCGGTTAAGAATATTGCCTATACACCCTGCTTCAGAAGAGAGGCAGGATCGTGGGGAGCACATGTTAGAGGACTTAACCGTCTGCACCAGTTTGATAAGGTAGAAATTGTCCGTATTGCACACCCCGATCACTCTTATGAATCTTTCGAAGAGATGATAACCCATGTGGAAAGCCTTGTTGCCAGACTTGATCTTCCATACCGTATACTAAGACTATGCGGGGGTGACATGTCGTTCACCTCTGCACTTACTTACGACTTTGAGGTATGGTCGGCAGCCCAGAAACGGTGGCTTGAGGTGAGTTCAGTTTCTAACTTTGAATCATTCCAGGCCAACAGGCTGAAATGCAGGTTCAAAGAAAAAGGTGAGAAACATACGAAGCTTGTTCATACTCTTAATGGCAGCGCACTTGCACTACCCAGGATAGTGGCAGCTATTCTTGAGAACAATCAGACTGAATCCGGAATCAAAATACCTTCAATTCTGATTCCATATACCGGTTTTAATATGATCAGCTGAAAGGATTGAAGACTTCTCCCCTTTTTATAAGGATTCGATAAGTTTTTTAATG
>Ga0307376_10004944_pt1 | contig 12112 bp, 10 predicted proteins | sample TR2MG_FD_202536 | JGI IMG/M metagenome (GOLD analysis project Ga0307376, IMG submission 202536) | Soil microbial communities from Risofladan, Vaasa, Finland - TR-2 | ecosystem: Environmental > Terrestrial > Soil > Coastal area > Acid sulfate soil | place: Finland: Risofladan, Vaasa | collected... | reverse complement strand
GCGGAGATCGAGGCTGAGAAGCTGGCGACGGGGCATTACGCGCGGGTGGCGTATGACGAACGAGCCGGCAGGTGGCAGCTTCTGTGTGGCATCGATGAGCGGAAGGATCAATCCTACAGCCTCTATGGGTTGAGCCAGGAGCATCTGTCACGGGCGGTGTTTCCGCTGGGGAAGATGACGAAACAGGAGGTGCGCCGGAGGGCGGCGGAGCTTGGGCTGGCCTCGGCGGAGCGGCCGGAGAGCCAGGAGATATGCTTCATCGCGGGGGAGGGGTACCGGGAGTATGTGGCGAGGAGGCGGCCGGAGGTGGTGCGGCCGGGGCCGATCGTGGACCGGGAGGGACGGCAGGTGGGAAGGCACCGGGGGATTGCGTTCTACACGATCGGGCAGAGAGAGGGCCTGGGGGTGGCGCAGGGGCGGCCGCTGTATGTGGTGGAGATCGATGTTGAGGGGAATCGGCTGATTGTGGGGGAGAAGGAGGAGGGGCAGTTCGGGGGGCTGGTGATGGAGGAAATCAACTACGTTTCGCGCGGGACTTTGCCGGCGGAGGGGGCGGCGCTGGCGGCGAAGATACGCTCGGGAGGCAGGCCGGCGGCGTGCGTGGCGAGGCCAGAGGGGGAGGGAGTCCGGGTGGAGTTCGCGGAGCCGCAGTGGGCGATTTCACCGGGGCAGGCGGCGGTGTGCTATGAGGGGGAGGCGGTGGCTCTGGGTGGGACGATCGAAGCTGGGTTTTGATAACGGCTCTGAGGCCGGCTCTGATAGCGGTTATCGATACCGGTTCTGATAGCGGTTCTGATACCGGTTCTGATAGCGGTTCTGAGGAGAGGAGCGAGCTATGGAGACGCTGGCCTTGCTGGCAGCGACGCTGGCTGCGGTGGCTCTGATTGTGGTGTCGGTCAAGGCATACTTCGTGATGATCCGCGCTCAGGCCGTGGTGGATCGCCTTGGCCGGCTGGTCGATTCGGAGCTTACGCCGACGGTGCGGGCGTGGGAGGAGACCGCGCGAGGGGTTCAGAATGCGGCAAGGAAACTAGACGAGGGGCTTGGTTCGCTGGCACGGACGCTGGGGCGGGTGGACCGGATGAGCGAGAAGCTGGAGCCGGAGGTTGTGACGCTCTCGGTGATCCAGCCGGCGATGGCGAAGATCGTTTCCTGGCTGGGTGGGGTGAGGAAGGGGCTGGGGGAGGTGGTGGGGCACCGGCCCCGGGCGAAAGGGACGGCGGAGGGGGTCGAGACAGAAGTTGGATGAGGAGAGCGATATGACAATGCCGCTGAAGATCGACGCCCGGACGGAAGGGGAGGAGACGGCGGTTCTGTCGCTGGCTGGGGAGGTGGATGTGGCGAACGCGGAACAGGTCAGGGACGCGGCCCTCAAGCTGATGTCGGGCGGCATCAAGCATCTGGTCGTGGACCTGAACGCGATGGAGTATATGGACAGCACGGCGCTGGGAATGCTGGTGGGACTCCAGAAGCGGATGAAGGAGTCGGGCGGCGAGGTGGCGATCGCCGGCCCCAAGCCACAAATAAGGCGGTTGTTCGAGATTACGGGCCTGACACAGGTCTTTCGAATCTACGACGATGCGGCCGCAGCGCTGAAGGAGGTGCGGGGATGAAGACGAGTACCCCCGACCAGGTGGAGATCAGGATTCCGCGACGGGCGGAGTTCGTGCGGGTGGCGCGCATGGCCGCCTGCGCGCTGGCCTCTCAGCTCGAGTTCACGTACGACATCATCAAGGATATCGAATTGGCTGTGGGAGAGGCCTGCGCGAACGCGGTCGAGCACGTGTCCGACGACGCGCGCGACGAGATCGTGGTGAGGTTCAGCATCGACTCGACGCAGTTGGCGGTGGAGGTCTTCGACCGGGGACAGGGCTTCGACCCGGCGCGAGCCGCGGAGGCCGGCGCGGCCAGCATGGAGAACTGGGACGACCCGGGCGGGCTGGGGCTGGTGGTGATACGGGAAGTGATGGATGAGCTGGCGGTTGACTGTGACCCGACGAGTGGGACGTGCGTGCGGATGGTGAAGCGCAGGTCGAGGTAGTGCCCATGAACCCGCGGGAGGCCGCGGAAGCTAAAGAGGCAACGAAAAGGGGTCCTGTCAAGCGGAAGTCGAAGCGGGACGCGGCGACGCCAGAGCTGTTCGCGAAGTACCAGAAGACGCGCGACCCACAAGTCCGCGAGGAGCTGATCCTCGCGCACATGAATCTGGTGCGCTATCTGGCGCGGAAGTTCGCCAACCGGGGCGAGCCGCTGGAGGACCTGACACAGGTGGGGATGATCGGCCTGATGAATGCGATCGACCGGTTCGATCCGAGCCGCGGGATACGGTTTGCGACCTATGCGACGCCGACGATCGTGGGGGAGATTCGGCGGTACTTCCGGGATCGGGGGTGGGCGGTCAAGGTTCCGCGGCGGCTGCAAGAGATGAACTTGGCGGCAAACAAGGCGATCGACGAGCTGACGCAGAAGCTGAACCGGCCGCCGACGGTGCCGGAGCTCGCGCGGGAGATGGAGATAAGCGAGCAAGAAGCGCTGGAGGCGATGGAGCTTGGGGATTTGTACGAGCTGCCCTCGCTGGACGGGGAGATGGGCGGAGAGTCGGACGAGGCGCGAAGCAAGCTGGCGGATTATGTGGGGCAGGTGGATGAGGGGATAGAGAAGTTCGAGCGGCGGGTGCGGCTGGCGGAGGCTCTGAGTTCGCTGTCTCCGCGGGAGCGGAAGATCATCGAGCTCCGGTTCTTCGACAATCTGTCGCAGACGCAGGTGGCGCAGCGGCTCGAAATCTCGCAGATGCACGTTTCGCGGCTCCAGCAGCGGGCGCTGGCAAAACTGCGGGAGTCGGTGCGGGAGCAGGATAACGAGTGAGGCGTTCCGCCGGGGGTGAGGCCGACGGCCCCGGGGGGCATGGGCTGGTGCCCAGGGCTTTCCGTATACGCTGGGGGAGGTGACGCTTGGACCTGCCGACTGCTTTAGTTGCCCTGATTGCGGTGGCCGTGATCGCCTACATCGTCACGGTGGTTCACGCGGCCACGACACAGACGCTTGGAGGACAACCGGAAGTATACCGGCCGGAAGAGCGTCTGCTGGCTTGGCCGAAGTGGCTGTCCGGTCTGATTGGCGTGCTGCTGGTCATCTGGCTGCTGTACCAGGTCCGGGGGATCCTGCTGCCGTTCGTGCTGGGGGCGGCGATCGCCTATCTGCTGAATCCCGGGATCGCGCAGCTGGAACGAAGGGGATGGCGGCGGGAGCGGGCAATCCTCGTGGTGTTCGGCGTGTTCCTGGTGGCCTTGGTGCTGGCCCTCGTGCTGGTCGTGCCGCAGCTGACGGCGGAGGCGCGCGACTTGGTTGGCCGGTACGACTACTATGCGTATCAGACCCGGCAGTTCGTGATGAACGCGCAGGAGACGATTGTGGCCTGGGGGCGGGTCGTCGGGATGGTGCCGGAGGACGTGCGGAGGGCGTTTGCAAACCTGGGCGAGAGGGCGCAGGAGTACGGTGCGAGCTTGCTTCGGAACAGCCTGGGGCTGCTGAACCGGTCGCTGGTGCTGGTGTCGCTGCTGGTCATCACGCCAATCGTTACGTTCTGGGTGCTGAGGGATTACCAGAAGCTGGGGCATCAGCTGCTGCGGGCGCTTCCCGAGCCGCGGCGCGGGGCAACGGTGGCGGTACTGAGCGAAATCAACAAGTTGGCGGGGAGCTACTTGCTGGGGATGGCGACGATGATGTTGATCGTGGGGATCTTTGCCATCGCCGTGCTCAGTGTTGCGCAGGTGAGCTTCTCGGTCTTGCTGGGGATCATGACGGGAGTGCTGTATGTGATCCCGTACCTCGGTTTTCCCACGTCGATGGCGGTGATCGCGCTCGTGATGGGAGTGAATGGGCAAGGCACGGGTATGATTCTGATCGTGCTGGGGATCCTGATGGCGGGCAATATCACCTTCGACTATGGGGTAACGCCGCGTATCATCGGCAGCCGCGTGGGGCTGCACCCGCTTGTGGTCATCTTCGCCGTGCTGGCAGGGGCGGTGCTGTTCAAGTTCGTGGGGATCGTGCTGGCGGTGCCGGTTGCGGGGGCGATCAAGGTGGTGCTGCTGCACTTCTGGCCGGAGGTGTTCGGGCCGGAAGCGCCGGATGCAGCAAGCGCCTGAGTTTGCTATAATGGCCGGGACGTCTGCGCCGCGCCCGTGTGCGCCGGCGCTGTTGTTATGAAGCTGTTTCATACCCTCAGATCCGTGGCTGTGTCCGCCTATTGAGGCATTTTGAGCGACGCCGGGCGAGGTGCACGGCTGAGAGTGGGCTATGAAACAGCCTAATGGCAATCTGAACGGGTGCAGATGTGATAGGAGATCGGATCGTATGACGAGCCGGGAGATCCGGCAGAGCTTCCTCGATTTCTTCGGCGAGCGCGACCATCGGATCATGCCGAGCGCTCCGCTGAAGCCGAGCGACGCGACAACGCTGTTCACGACCGCCGGGATGCAGCCCTTCGTGCCGTGGTTTCGAGGGCTCGTGCCGCCGGCGGCGCCGCGGGTGGCGACCTGCCAGAAGTGCTTCCGCGCCGACGACGTGGAGCAGGTCGGCCTCACTCCCGTGCACTGCACGTTCTTCGAGATGCTCGGCAACTTCTCGTTTGGCGACTACTTCAAGCGCGAGGCCATCGCCTTCGGCTGGGAGTATTCGACGGAGGTGCTCGCGCTGCCGAAGGACCGGCTCTGGGTCACCGTGCATCCCGACGACGAGGAGTCGCCGGGGTCCTGGCGAGAGGTGGCGGGCCTGCCGGCCGATCGCATCGTGCCGGATCCGACGAACTGGTGGGGACCGGTCGGGGCATCGGGGCCGTGCGGGCATTGCAGCGAATTATATCTGGACCTGGGAGAGGATCGGGGCTGCGGGCGGGCGGACTGCGGACCGCTCTGCGACTGCAACCGTATGGACGAGTACTGGAATCTCGTCTTCCAGATGTACAACAAGACCGAGGCGGGGGAGATGGAGCCGCTGCCCGAGCCGGGCGTCGACACCGGGCTCGGCATGGAGCGGCTGGCGCGGCTACTCCAGGACGTGCCGACGATCTTCGAGACCGACCTGTTCGCGCCGATCGTGTCGGCGGTGGTGGAACGGGCGCGCAAGTCGAATCCGGACCTACCGGTGACCTTGGAGGCGCAGCAGACGCAGGCCGTCCGCGTCATCACCGACCACGCGCGGGGGCTGGCGTTCCTGCTGACCGACGGGTTCACGCCCTCGAACGAGGGGGCGGGGTACGTGCTGCGGCGGGTGCTGCGCCGGGCCTACCGCTTCGGGCGGGGGCTGGGAATCGAGGAGCCGTTCCTGAACGAGCTGGTGCCGGCGATCGTGGCGACGATGGGGCCGGTGTATCCGGAGCTGCGGGGGGCGCAGGGGCGGGTCGAGACGTTGCTGCTTCGTGAGGAGAAGCAGTTTGAGGAGACGCTGGAGCGGAGCCTGGGGCCGCTGATGATGGCGATCGAGCGGGCGGAGGCGGCCGGGTCGAAGGTGCTGCCGGGGGAGGATGTGTTCAGGCTTCACGATACGTTCGGCCTGCCGAAGGAGCTGGCGGCCGATGTCGCCGCGGAGCACGGTCTGTCGCTGGATGAAGAGGGGTTCGAAAGGGGGATGGAGGAGCAGCGCCGGCGGGCGCGGGCGCGGGCGGAGGAGAACTTCGCCTTCGCCGTGCGGTCGGGCTACCAGAGCTTCGCGAGCAAGACGAGCTTCCTGGGGTATGAGAGCTGCGGCGCGGAGGGCACGGTCATCGGGATCGTGAAGGACGGTGGCCCGGTAGAGGGCCTCGGTGAGGGGGAAGAGGGAGAGGTGTTCCTCGATCAGACGCCCTTCTACGCGGAGAGCGGCGGGCAGGTTGGAGACCGCGGCTCGCTGGAGGCGGACGGTGCGGCGGCCGAGGTGCTCGACACGACGCATCCGGTGGAGGGAGTGTATGCGCACGCGGTTCGGGTGACGAAGGGGCGGCTCGAACCAGGCATGGGGGTGAGGGCGCGGGTGGACGAGGGGCGGCGGGAGGCGATCGCGCGGGCGCACACGGCGACGCATCTGCTGCACCACATGCTGCGCGATGTGCTAGGGGAGCACGCGGTGCAGTCGGGATCGCTGGTGGACGCCGACCGGCTGCGGTTCGACTTCGCCCACTTCGCCGGGCTGACGGCGGAGGAGCGGCGCCGGATCGAGGAGGGCGTGCTGGGGTTGGCCCTCGAGGACGCGGAGCTGATGACCCAGGAGATGAGCCTGGGCGCGGCGCGGGAGCTGGGCGCGACGGCGCTGTTCGGGGAGAAGTACGGCGAGCAGGTGCGCGTGGTCCGGATTGGGGAGTTCAGCAAGGAGCTGTGCGGCGGGACGCACCTGGCGCACGCGGGGGCGATCGGCGGATTCGCTATCGTGAGCGAGGGGAGCATCGGCGCGGGGCTGCGCCGGATCGAGGCGGTGACGGGCAGGGAGGCGCAGGCGCTGGCGATGCGGCAGCGAGAGGTGTTGGAGATGGCCGCGTCGGCGCTGAAGTGCCGGCCGGAGGAGGTGGCGGCGAGGATCGATGCGCTTCAGAGCGAAGCGCGCAAGCGGGAGCGCGAAATCGACCGGCTCCAGAAGAAGGGGGCGGGGGAGATCGCGGGGGACTTGCTTGGCGGCGCGGTGGAGGTGGAGGGCGTGAAGCTGGTGGCGGCACGGGTGGACGGTCTGGGTTCGGAGGCGCTGAGGAGCCTGGCGGACGATCTCAGGAATCGCTTGGGATCGGGGATCGTAGTGCTCGGGGCGGCGGGCGAGGGAAGCGTGCAATTCGTCGCCGGCGTGTCGAAAGATCTGGTGAAGGCGGGCTTCCACGCGGGGAACCTGATCCGCGATGTGGCGAAGATCGCCGGGGGTGGGGGAGGCGGCCGGCCGGATTTCGCGCAGGCCGGGGGGAAGAACCCGGAGCGGCTGGATGAGGCCCTGGCCAAGGCGAGAGAGCTGGTCGCGTCACAGAAGGGATAGGGGCCGGCCGGCGCGCGCCTCCTCCCTCGTCGGGGCGGCTTGGCTCGCGGCCGGGCTGGTTCTGGGGCTCGATGTTCGGGCGACCGCTGCTTCCGCCGCGCCCACAGCGAGCGGGAGAATGCCGGACCGCCCGCCGACGGTGATCGTGGCGCTCCCTCAGATGGCCTGGCGGGAGGCGCGGTCAGCCGAGATGCCGCAGCTTCAGGCGATCGTGGGGAGCGGGGCGGTGGCGTTGATGCCCGTCGCTTCCCCTTCCGATGCCGATCCCGATCGGACGTGGGTCACGCTGGGCGCGGGACGTGTGGCCGTCAGCGCTTCGCTCCCGAGCGGGGGCCTTCCGGGGAAGGCCTTTCAGGTTGAGATTGCGGATCTCATCGGGGCGAACGACCGGGCCCACACGAGCGCGCATCCGGGCCTGCTCGGGACCCATTTGAAGCATTCCATGGCATCGACCGCGGTGGTCGCGTTCGGGGATTGGCCGGAGGGAGCAGAGCCCCCATCGGCGGCGGCGCTGATGGACGGGTCCGGCCGCGTGGATCGCGGCTGGATGATCGATCCATTAGAGATGACGCCGTTCGGCAAGAGACTCGATCGCGCCACGGTCGGGGACGTCCTCACCGAGGCGATCGCGCCGAATAGGGTCGTCCTGCTCGACCTCACAGGGGTCGGACCTCCGGGGCACGTGGATGAGCTGGTTGGCGATGCGGCCGCGCGGGCGCGGGAGAGCGGCGGCCGCTTGATCGCTCTGACTCCGCTGGCGCCGCCATCCGAGGGACCTGAGCAGAGGGCGCTCGGGTTCATCGTCGTGTGGGACCCGGGCCGGCCGAGGGCGGGGCTTCTCACGAGCGCGAGCACGCGGTGGCCCGGCGTGGTGGTGGCCGCGGACTTCGCGCCGACGGTGCTCGAAGCATATGATGCCGTCGCCGCGGAGAGCGGCGGCCCGACACGTCCGAGGATGAGCGGGCGGGTGATGCGAGTAGTCCCCTCGCACACGGCCCCGGCCGACCTGGACCGGCTCGACATCATGGTCGGCGAGCGCTGTCGATTGGAGAGGACGGCAGCCATCCTGTACGCCATCTTCATGATGGCGCTGGCGGGGGCCGCCTTCGTGCTGGGGGCGTGGTTTCGACAGCGCCTTTCGAGCATTGCCGTGCCGGCGCTGGCGGGGGCGCTCTTTCCCGTGGGATTACTGGTCGCTCCGCTGGCGGGGAGCGGGCAGGCGCGGGAGCTGCTGGTGGCGGCGGCGGTGGCGGTGGGGGGCGCGCTGCTGGCGACGCGGCTTGAGCGGTCGGCGCCATCGCTGGCGGCGGCGATGCTTATCGGCGGCGGCATCATCGCGGCGGATGTCGTGCTTGGCTCCCACCTCATGCGCCAGTCCGCCCTGGGATTCTCCGTGGTATCGGGTTCGCGCTTCTACGGAATTGGGAATGAATACGTCGGCGTGTTGGGCGCGATGACGGCTATCGGGCTGGGGGCGCTGCTGCAGGAATCGCCGAGGAGGGTTTGGCTGGCGGTTGCGCTGGGCGCGGCGGCGGCGCTCGCGATCGGGGCTCCGTGGTGGGGGGCGAACTGGGGCGGGTACGTCGCGACCGCGGCCGGGCTGATGGCGGTATGGGTGCTGGCGACCCGGCGGCGGGCGCGGGCGGCCGTGGCGGGGGCGGCGCTGGTTCTCGTGGGGGCGGCGATTCCGGCGGTGCTCGATCTGGTGAGGCCGGCGGCGGAGCGAACCCATATCGGCACGGCGGCGGCGGCGCTCCTCAAGGGCCAGACAGGGATGCTGGTGGATACAGTGTGGCGAAAGGTTCAGATGAACTGGGGCTTGCTGAGGATGGCAGCTGGGTGGTGGGCGGCGGTGCCTGTGGCGCTGGCGGGGGGCTGGGCGCTGCTGAGGGGTGATGGCCCAGCGCGGAAAGCGCTGGCGGATGAGTCGTTTCTGGCGGCCGGGTTGGGAGGGGCCTTGGTAACCGCGCTCGTGGCGATGGTAGTAAATGATTCGGGGGCGGTTTCGCTGGCGACCGGGTTGGGGGTCGCGCTGGGCGCGGTGGTGTTCGTCGGGGCGCGGAACAGATGAGGACTGGAGAGACCGTGCTCGGGCTGGATTTCGGCGAGCGGCGCATCGGCGTGGCCGGCAGCGATGCTCTCGGCGTGACGGCGCAGGTCGTGGCGGTGATCGAGCGGACATCGCTGGCGGAGGATGTGGCGCGTATCGGGGAGATGGCCGAGAGGCGAGGTGCGGGAAAGATCGTGCTCGGGCTTCCGCTCAACATGGATGGTTCGATGAGCCCGCAGGGAAGACGGGTGAGACGGTTCGCGAACCGTCTGCGACGGGAGCTGGAGCTGGAGGTGGAGCTGTGGGACGAGCGGTTAAGCACCGTGGAGGCGGAGCGGGTGCTGATCGAAGCGGATGAAAGCAGGGCGGCGCGGCGAGCGGTGCGAGACGGGGTCGCCGCGGCGGTGATTCTCCAGGGCTATCTGGATGCTCAGAGGCGGAGCGCGACGGAATGAGGCGAAGGAAACGAGGGCCGGTCTTCTGGTTGACCGCGGCGATCTTCGTGTCGGCCCTCGCGCTTGCCGTGGGGGGTGGGGCGCAGGGCATCCTCACTCCGATGGGGTCGGGGCCGCCGCTGCTGGTCTCAGTCGATCCGGGCGACTCCGTGAGCGACGTCGCCTCGAAGCTGTGGGCGAGAGGGTTGATTCGGGACAGGAAGGCGCTGGTCGCGGCCGCCTACATCACAGGCAAGTGGCGGCGCATTCAGGCGGGGAGGCACGAGCTGGATGCCGGCATGTCTGCGCTGGACATGCTCGACGCGCTCTGCCGGGGATCGCGAACGGCGTGGCACTGGGTCACGATACCGGAGGGGTACGACCTGCGTCAGATTGCACGGAAGATCGAGGAGGAGCATCTGGTGAGCGGGCGCGACTTCCTGGCGGCGGCCCACTCCCCGCGTCGGTTCGAGGCGGCGTTTCCGCTCCCCCATGACAGCTTGGAGGGATACCTGTTCCCGGACACGTACCGCGTGGATTCGGGGGAGAGCGAGGAAGAGATCGTCGGTCAGATGGTTCGCCGGTTCGAGGAGGTCGTGTGGAAGGGGCTCTTCGCGGAGTCGCCCGAGCACGACGGACGCAGCCTGCGCGACATCCTGATACTTGCATCCATGGTGGAGTGGGAGGCTCAGCTCGACGAGGAGAGGCCCAAGATAGCCGGGGTGCTGCTCAACCGACTGAAGCGGGGCCAGAAGCTGGAGTGCGACGCCACGGTGCAGTACGCCTTGGGCGAGGGGCGAAAGTCGCGGCTGATGTATGACGATCTGACAATCGAGAGCGACTACAATACCTATCAGTACGCGGGGCTGCCGCCGGGCCCGATCTGCAACCCGGGGGAGGCGAGCATTCGGGCGGCGATGGACCCGGCGGAGGTGTCGTATCTCTACTATGTGGCGCGGGCCGACGGGTCCCACGTATTCAGCAATACCTTTGCGGAGCACCAGGCTGCGATTGCGCGAGTGCGCCGAGAGAGTCGAGGGGGTAGGGGGTGAGGCGGGGCATTCCGAGAACATCGATCCCGACAGGTCCGCAGGTGGGCATGTGGCCGAAGCGGCGCCCGTCGCGGCGGCCGCTGCTGCCGCAGGTGATGGAGCTTCTCGCAATCATCGCCGTTCTCGTTCTGTCCTATCACGGGCTGCTGTGGTACTGGGAGATGACGGCGCCGAAGGAGGTAACGGTGCCGAAGGTCGTCGGGATGACGGAGCTGGAGGCGACGAAGATGCTCTCCGCGGCCGGCCTGCGATCCGAGGTGGTCACCAGAAAGGCGGACGAGGAGATCCCGCCGGGCGCCGTGCTTGCGGTGGAGCCGCCTCCGGGCAGGGAGGTGAAGCTCGGGCGCCTGGTGCGGCTGACCCTCAGTTCCGGTTCGCGCTGGGCGATCGTGCCGGACGTGCGGGAGATGTCGGTGGATCGGGCGCGAGCGCTGCTGCGTCAGGAGAACCTTACGGTCGGCAAAGAAACTGCTCGCTATGATGGCAAGGTGCCGGTCGGCTATGTGCTGGTACAGGCGCCCGAGCCGGACCAGAGAGTACCGCGGGCGACTCCCGTGGACCTCGTGGTAAGCAAGGGCCCGGCTCCGATCGTGGAGCAGCCGGAGGGGCGGAGCGGGGAAGGGCTGCGCCGGACGGAGGTGGACTACCAGGTGCCACCAGGTGCGAACTTGCAGGAGGTCCGCATCGTCGTCCAGGATCGGCGGGGCGAGCGAACCGTGTATCGCAATGTCCACCATCCCGGAGAAACGGTGCGGGAGACGGTGTCCGGGGAGGGCCCCGGGGCCGTCGTGCGCCTCTACCTGAGCGGGCTCTTGGTGGAAGAGAAGGCGATCTGAGGGGCTCCGGGAAAGCATGGCGAGCTACCGCATCGGGATAGACGTCGGGGGGACATTCACGCACGCGGTGGCGCTGGAGGCGCGGGGGCTGGAAGTGGTGGCGCAGGTGAAGGTGCCGACCACGCACCGGGCGGAGCGAGGGGTGGCGGAGGGGGTGGTGGAGGCGCTGCGGGCGCTGCTCGACGGGTCGGGGACGTCGCCGGATGCAGTGAGCTTCCTCGCCTACAGCACGACCCAGGTCACGAACGCGCTGCTGGAGGGCGATGTCTCGCCGGTGGGGATCGTCGCCGTCGGCTCTGGGATGGAGGGGCGCCGGGCGGCGAAGGAGACGCGGGTCGGCGACATCTCCCTTGCACCCGGAAAAGCGCTGCGCACGGTCCACGCCTATCTCGAAGCCGGCGACCTTGGCGAGGGCGCCGTGGACGGCGCGCTGGCGAAGCTGAGGGAGGCGGGGGCGGCGGCGGTGGTGGCGGCGGAGGCGTTCTCGGTGGACGATCCCCGGCGAGAGCAGGCGATCATGGCGCGGGCGGCCGCGGCCGGCATGCCGGCGACGGGCACGCACGAGATCACGGGACGATACGGGCTCCGAATTCGGACTCGCACGGCGGTGATCAACGCCAGCCTCCTGCCGAAGGCGATTGCGACGGCCGACCTCACCGAGGAGGCGGCGCGGGAGGCCGGGATCACCGCTCCGCTGATGGTGGTGCGCAGCGACGGCGGCGTGATGGGGGTCGAGGACATGAGGCGGCG
>Ga0307376_10004942_pt1 | contig 12113 bp, 9 predicted proteins | sample TR2MG_FD_202536 | JGI IMG/M metagenome (GOLD analysis project Ga0307376, IMG submission 202536) | Soil microbial communities from Risofladan, Vaasa, Finland - TR-2 | ecosystem: Environmental > Terrestrial > Soil > Coastal area > Acid sulfate soil | place: Finland: Risofladan, Vaasa | collected... | reverse complement strand
CATCATGATTTTCTTGGAGATAAAAGAATCTATATTGGCTTCTGGATTGGAAACGCTACAATCCCAAATAGCATAGACAGAGCAAAAGAAAAGTACCAATTCCTTCTTAAAAAACTAAATGACCTTAACTTCGATGGCAAGAAAGCTGTCAATCCTTTTCAACTTACCAATTGCCAATGGTGTAACTCTAAAATCATTTCAAGGTTTAACAGAACCGATGTGACTTATTCTGTTGGCCACAGAATAAATAATCACCTACAATCCCATTGTTTAAATCCAATGTGTAATTTCAATGAGACAGATGGAGGTCTTCCTATCGTTCTTATTGATGATGATATTTATTACAACCCACCAACAGTACTTTTTGGGACTGTAGATAAGTTTGCTTCTCTTGCGTGGAAATCAGAATCAACGAGCTTATTCAACTATAAAGAAAACAGAAAACCTGAGCTCATTATACAGGATGAGTTGCATCTACTTAATGGCCCTCTGGGAAGTTTGGTCGGTTTATTTGAAAATCTTATTCTTTCACTTTGCACAACTGAGGATCAAAAACCTAAAATCATAGCCTCAACAGCTACAGTAAAAAATGTCGAAGTACAGATACAAGGACTATATGGAAAAGACTTACGAATATTCCCCCAATATGCAAGTAATTCAGATGACACATTTTTTTCGAAAACACTTGAGGAAAGTAAACGAAAATATATTGGCATCTTACCCACTGGAAAAACTACCGTAATGACGAATCTACAATTACTTTCAGCTTTACTCTATGCTCGCTTGGAAATTTGGGAACAAGCAAAAGACAAGAAAGACGTAGACCATTTTTGGACTTTGCTCTCCTATTTCAAAAGTTTGAAAGAAATCGGTAGGTTCTCAAATAAAATATCTTCAGAACTAAAACCAATCATTCAACAATTGCAGGTAAGACAATTAAAAAATCAAGGTGACTTCCCATACAATTATTGGAAACTATCTTACCGAAATCTTGAACTTACTAGCAGAATTCCAAATGAGAGTATTAAAAAGAATCTTGATAAGTTGGAAATAAAGTTTGATGGGAGCCTAAAAGATCACAAAGCCTATGATTTGGTTTTAGCAACAAATATGATAAGCGTTGGACTTGATGTTGGAAGATTAGGAATAATGATAATGAATGGAATGCCTCCGAACACAGCCGAGTACATTCAAGCCAGTAGTCGTGTTGCAAGAAAGAATGAAGGTCTTGTTGCAACAATGTTTGATCCATTCAATACAAGAGACCTTTCATTTTTTGAAGATTTTGTTCAATTCCACAAAACCTTTTACAAACAAGTTGAACCATTGAGTGTTACTCCATTTGCAGACAGTGCTCTTGACAAAATGCTTTTCACCTTATTGATAGCATATTTCCGGCACAAAATGAATTTTGCTGCAAATAATATGGCAACCGCTTTATTACAAACAAATTTGAGAGTACAATTACAAACTCAGTTCCCTGATCTATTTCGTAATCACCCTTTTGCTGCACAAGAATTATCAGACATAATTCAAAAAATTGACATTTATATTCAAAATTGGCAATTTCGAATTGATGCAGTAAGTGATTTGAAATTCTTTTGGTATCAGCATCCTCGAGAGTCATTGATGAAATCAGTTCAAGATAAAATAGATGAAGATGACGTACTAGTTGCGATGCAATCAATGAGAAATGTTGAGCCGAATGCAGAAATATTTATTAAACAACAATAAAAAATGCCTAACGATAAGATTAAACACGGCAGAAGTAAGTTGATTTCTAATTACGGAGGAGTTGGCTCATTAATTGAGACACAAGACTGCTCTATTATAATTGAAACATTTGATAACTGGCAATATAAAGATTTATCAAACAAACTTTCATCCTATATTATTAAAGACGATAGATTATTGACCCGCCTAAAAAATCGATTCCCCAATATAAGACACATTGTTCAAATTCCAACAGATAAAAACTCTTTCAAAGACCAAGTACAGCCTAGTGCAAACTACTTCTCGAAATGGTTCTATTGCCCAATTTGTAATCGATTTGCCGATTATTCAGAAATGAAAAGAAGATGGATTGCAGCTGGAAAAAACATTGCCTATTTTTATCCTCCTAAATGTTCCAATTTAGAATGCAAAGATGAAATACTGGAGCAAATCCGTTTTGTAATGACATGTAAAGATGGGCATATTCATGATATTCCCTGGAAACATTGGAATACATTTCTGCCTGACGACCACACTGACATAGAAGATGACAATTCTGAGGAAGATTCATCTATCTCTAAATCACAAGGCCCTCAAATTGATTTGTCAAGGACTTGTTGTCAATCACAAGATTTGAGATATGAAATCAGCAAGGAAAATACTGAATTGACGGGTATTCGAGTTGTATGTAAGTCATGCAAAAGTGTAAGAAGCTTAAAAGGTATTTTCAATTATCAAACTGATTGTTTTGGTAAAAAATATTGGTTTGGGATGGATAATGGAAGATGGCCAGATGAGGAATGCAAGCAGAAAACAAAAGTTGTAGTTAAAACTAGTAATAGCGTATATTATACTAATACGTTAAGTAGTATTTATATCCCCGAAATGCAAAACCCCATTACAAATGAGGTACGCATTGAAATTGACAATATGTTTGATACTGGTGCATTTACAAAAGAACAAGTTATACATATCATCAGCATTCAAAAAAATATTCCGATTGATGTAGTTAAAAGTTACTTGGATACCGGAAATTTGACTTTCGTTCCAGATAATGTTTATAGAGAAACAGAATACAACTACCTATTAAAAGGTGAACAGCCTGAAAATAATCAACTTAAATTTAGATTGCTCGAATGTCCAACTCAGATATACGGTTTTGAAAAAATGGTGAAACTTGAGAAGTTTAAAAAGATAACTGTTCAAACATCCTTTACCAGACAAGAACCAATTGATGTTGATTCTATTTTACAAGAGGATAATAGCTACGAATATACCGTCAAAAGACAATCCGTCTCTAAAAATAATTTTGATACCAAATTACTCCCTGGAATTGAAAGCTATGGGGAAGGAATTTTGTTTGTTCTGGATAATGAGAAGCTATGCAAATGGGAATTGCAAAAAGAAGTAATTGAGAGAACAAATATCATTAGAGAAAATGCAACTAATTCCTCATGGCAATCATACAAAATTATTGCTAGGACTTTGACCCCAAGGAAAGTTCTTATTCATACCCTCTCACATTTAATAATTCGTGAATTGGAATACGTTTGTGGCTATCCAACATCTTCCTTACAAGAACGACTTTATTTAAGCGATAAGATGCGTGGATTTCTTATTTCAGCTTTCGATGGAACAGACGGTTACTTAGGTGGGCTTGCAAACCTATGCAATGATTTGTATAAATTGAATGAAATTATAAAAAGTGCAATCAACAGAGCAACCGACTGTTCTTCAGATCCAATTTGTATGGAATCAGAAGGTCAAGGAATTTCACAAATGAATTTAGCAGCTTGTCACTCCTGCACGTTAACACCCGAGATAACTTGCGAACTTTCAAACTTATTTTTAGACAGAAAACTTATTGTGAACGAATCTTTTGGATATTTTAAATCTGTAATCATTCAATAAAAGAAGGCGGTACATTTTGTCTCGCTGCATTTCCTTGTGTGGAAAAAGGATTCCTCTCGTGCTAAGTGGAATATTGTTAAATGTACCGCCTATGATGTAAATATACAATTTTCTTGAAAACTAGAATAAACTATCCAGGTTCTTTTTTGAATAACTGATTATGTGAATTCGTTGAGAGACTTTTAAGCAGATAAGCACAAGCAGCGCTGATCCCGGCAATTAGAACAGGCTTAATGTGAATCCAATCAAATACTGCCCCATTTCCAAGAATGTCAATAATGCCGGTGAGTAGTGCTGTCAAAATAGCAACAAAGAGTCCATTTATTAGGTCCCTCCAGTCGAGTGTGAAAATTTTCGATTTCATAATATTACTTTTGTCTTTTTACTTTTATCTTTTGTCTTGGTCAGGCCTTTTCCAGTTCCACCTTAAGTTCGGTTCTCTCACCATCCGGAACACTAACAGAAATTTCCTGTTCTTTGTAACCAGGTTTTTTAACTATAACTGTATATGTTCCGGCAGGCATGCTCTTAATATTGAAACTACCTTTCTCAGCAGTCTTTTTAGTTATTTCTCCATTACTTCCGCTGGTAGTTGCTTTGGATCCGTCCAGTTTGAAAGTGAAAACAACACCTTTAACAGGTTTCCCGTTTTTCAATTCAATAGCTGTGCCTTTCAGTGCAAGATTTCCGGCACTGGTATCTACAAGCTTTCTTGAGGAAGTGTAACCATTGAAAAAATCAGCCTGAGTCAATTTTATAATACCAACAGCAAAGTCCATGTTTTCTACAGCAGAATCGGCAGTATCAAATAAAACAGCAAGCTTTTTGGTTGCCTTACTCTTCTCAGCTATGCCGGTCCTTGGTGTTGAAAGAATAGCATTATAAGATGATATCGTGTCAATAAAAACTTTTTGAGATTCCGGTGTAATACCATATTCTGCCAGACTTCCTATATTCGCTTCAGCCTTATCATATATAATTTGTAGATAATCTTTCAAAGCAACGTCAGTCATTCTTACAAAGTCCGAATCCGTGAATTTTGTTTCATTTAGCAGTTTATTATCCCCGGTGAATTTGGCAAAAGCAGATAGTTTTCTTGAATTATCGGCTGCCATTATGCTCAGAGTCTTTCTTAACTTATTCTTTGCAATTGCAAGACCCTTTTTATCAACTTTCTGCAGCTCTGCTATAGATTGAATTTCACCGATAGTACTTATAAAAGTTGTATAGCTTTCAGCAAAATTTGGAAGTTCCTTGGTTGTTCCTTCATTTGCAATAACAAAATTCCGGACAGCCAGGTACATGTTTAATTTAATTTCCTGATTAGTTGTCATAATATTAGTTATTAAGTTAATAAATGTGTTTACTGTATTTCGTTTTATCCACATCAACATAACTATTGTGAACAGTCTGGAACCTCGTTTGAATACTCCTAGCATTCCATTGAAGACCCCAAAGATTCATTTGAAGACCCCAGAGATCCCTTTGAAAGCACCGAAGATTCATTTGAACATTCCAAAGATGTCTTTGAAGACCACGAAGATGCCTTTGAAGACACCAAAGATTCATTTGAAGACCCTGAAGATGTCTTTGAAGACACCAAAGATGCTTTTGAAGGTACCGAAGTTGTCTTTGAAGACCCCAAAGATTCGTTTGAAGGCTCCAAAGTTCTCTTTGAATAACACAAACCTTCCTTTTCAGAATGTTCATAATTGGTTTCACGAGGTTAAAACTTTATTCCACTACGAAATTATTTCTTTGATCAATACCCCGCAATACCACAAAAGTGGTATAGGAATTTGTTGAACAGGATGTTGCTATTTTGAAAATAGATTCTTAATTTTATTCCACGATTGTGCTAAACCTGTTATGGGTTGATCGGATTTAAAAGAGGAAAGCTGTTTTGACCCACTGGTTTTTGATGATTTGCTGTGTTTCCAAAGTGATTTATCGTACGATCATTTTTTGTGCTAGTTTTTAATAAATAATATGTCTCACTAAACCAGTTTATGCTATGAAAAATGCATTATTCAAAATTGTCTCCGGTATTTTTATCCTGGCTTTTACCGGCTGTTCACCAGTCAAGTTTTATTCAAATGCTGAACTCACAAAACAGGCAGGATTCAAGTACTATACTGTAAAACCTTATCTGCAGGTTGAAAGAGATCAGACAACGAGAAACATTGTCAAAGCAACGATTCTTTATCTTCCTGATCTTGAAAATCCGCAGTATGTAGCAATAAGAGACGGATTAGGTTCCAGAAAACTTGATCTTAAACTTACAGATGGTACAATCACAACACTAGGGCTGGATACTGATCCATTAATAGCTGAAACTCTTACTGCAATTGGTAATATTGCTTCAAAAACAGCATCAGCTGTTACAGATTTAGCTACCTTAAAAGGAGTACCTCCTACTGCTGCCTTATCAACAATTACTGAGCTCTACGATATCATCATGACAAATGGTATCACTTCTGTTAAAAAGATAGAAGTGAAGTAACATGTAATTATCACTATTTAAACTATAAGGCCAAATGTCATGGATACTTACACCAATAGTTATGATTTATCTGAAAGGGAATTTCAGATAATGGAATTAGTCTCAATTGGAAAATTCAATAAAGAGATTGCAGACGAGCTGAATATACAACCCGCAACCATCACCAAACATATACAACATATCTTCCAAAAGATGGGAGTTCAAAACCGGACTGAAGCAACTTTGAAATTTTTAGAAATGACCGGCAGATTAATCTTAATTGCCGTTTAATATAAAATTTGGAATTCGATCCACGTGCTAAACATATAGTTCAATAATTAATATGAAAAGGAATAAATATGGAAACACTTTATGGAAAACTAATTCTACCCGGGTCCAATGAATTGGTCGGAACCGGCTGGCTGCCACCTAGGCCTGATCTTCGTGATTATACAAAAGAACAAACTGAAATAAAAGCTCTTAGTAAGAAACTTGGCATAGGAAAAAGCAAGAAACAAGCTGCAACAACAGTTGATCTTCGAAAATACTGTTCCCCAATAGAAAATCAGAGAAATCTTGGTTCATGTACCGCGCATGCGGCAGTAGGAATAGTTGAGTATTATGAAAAACGAGCATTTAACAAGCATTTAGAGGCCTCCAGGCTCTTTATATACAAAACAACACGCAACCTTATGCAAGTAACAGGCGATGCCGGAGGATGGTTAAGATGCACAATGGGGGCACTTGTTCTTTGCGGAGTTCCTGTAGAAAAATACTGGCCATATAATATTGATGACTTTGATGAAGATCCAGGTCCATTTGTTTATTCTGTGGCAGACAATTATGAAGCAGTTAAATATTTCTGTCACGATCCACAAGGAGCCAAGGTCCCCTACCCTGAAGTTCTTGATTCTGTTAAGAAATATCTCGAAGCCGGAATACCCTCAATGTTTGGATTCTGGGGCTTTCCCTCATTCGATAAGTCAGACACAAAAGGAGGAATCCCTTATCCCGACGAAGGAGAATCAGCAGAATGGGGTCATGCTATAGTTGCTGTCGGATATGATGATTCGAAGAAGATCAAAAACACTAATAACAACAAGGAAACTACCGGCGCATTATTAATACGGAATTCCTGGGGCAAAGAATGGGGTGACAAAGGTTATGGCTGGATGCCTTATGATTATGTCCTGAATAACCTTGCATTAGATTTTTGGTCACTACTCGGAATGGATTGGGTAGATTCAAAACAATTTGGTATTTAATCGCATTTCGAAAAAATAAGATGGCATTTGCTCTCCATACTTTTATCAGACAGTTTTGTATTGCAGACATTGACTTTCACATCAACAGGAGAATAAGAAATCTTTCCGATTTCGTAGAATGCCATCTTTCTTTTTTAAAATCTTGAATTAATATTTATACTTGATTATTAACCTAATTCCAATCACTATGGCTATTAAAGTTGAAGGATGCAGTGGTTCCAAGTATTCTTTTGAAGGTCCCTATTCTGGCACAGATTCCTTGTCAGATAATTCAGGAGTATACTTAATTGTATGTAAGAATGGGTCTGAATATGATCCTATAGACGTTGGAGAATCAGCTACAGTTAAAACTAGAGTGGAAAACCATAATAGAGCTGAATGCTGGAAGAAAAATTGTAAAACTACTTTGATGATTGCCGTTTACTATACTCCGAATAAACAGCAAGCAGGTCGTATGGAGGTTGAACAAGATATCCGCTGCAAGTATAACTTTCCCTGTGGAACGAAATGACAAATATGTAGCGTCTATTGCAAGCACATTTAAAAGCAAAACAAATACAAGCTCAATCTTAAACATTCTAGTGCTTTTAAAAGAGCTTGCAATGATCAAAGCAAGGTATCTTAATTAATTTTCCAAGGCACATTTGCAGCTTGAAATCCGAAAGCTGCAAATGAGCCTTAATCACATATTCAATATTCTGTTCTTCTAAAAGATCTTTCTCTTATAAATTTAATTCGTCAAGCACAATTTTTATTCTTATTTTTGATAACTACCATTTTAATAAGTAAAATGTCAGATTCGTATTTAAATAATGTCTTTTATTTTCAATGGCATATTACTGATGCATGCAATTTAAGATGTTCACATTGTTATCAGGAAAATTATTCACCTAAATCAGAATTATCTCTTCAAGATCTTAAAAAAATAGCAGATGGTATATTTTCAACTTTATCAATATGGAACAAAAAGGGAGATATTTCGATTACTGGTGGTGAACCACTTATTAGAAAAGACCTACTTGATTTTGCTGAATATTTGAATACCTCTGATTGTATCTATAATATTGATTTTTTAACTAATGGAACACTTATTGACGATACTTTCATCAATAGGATAAAGAAACTTCATAAAATTAAATACATTCAAATTTCATTAGATGGAGCCACTTCTGTTGTCCATGATTCTATTAGAGGTAAAGGTAGTTTTGACAAAGCTCTTGCATCAATCAGAAGATTGATACAAAATGGATTTGAAGTAAGAATAATGTATACCCTTCAAAAGATTAATGTATCAGATGTTCCATCAATGTTTGATCTTGCTTTGCAAGAAAAGATTTCAGGCTTAACATTTGAAAGAATGGTACCAGTTGCTTCCTCAACAAAATCAATGCAATCAATCCTTTCAACGCAGGAAATAAAAAATGTCTATGAATACATTTCTAAAAGATCAGATAAGGAATTTGAAAATGCAAATCCATTGAGAATTCTTAAATACCGTCCTCTCTGGGTATTGATTGATCCATGCAGACTTAACGATGGATCAAACCCACACAAAGAACTTGGTTCATTATGTTCTATTGGCCTCGATGGTATCTGTATACTTCCCGACGCTACTGTTCTTGCTTGTAGAAGATTGCCAATACCAATCGGAAATTTAAAAACTAAATCACTAGAAGAGATTTGGACTACCTCTTCATTATTATGGGAAATTGCAGATAAAAGAAATTTAAAAGGTATGTGCAAAACCTGTGAGTACATTTCAAAATGTAGTGGATGCAGAGCAATGGCATATGCTGTTACAGGTGATTATCTTGCTGAAGATCCTAATTGTTGGAAATCTATAAGTTAAACTTCTTAATAACTAATATCATGGAAAAAAATGCAAAACCTATTTTTGAAGTTCCTAGTGATTCACTTCCTAAGTTTATTGATACGAGGTTTTTACAGAAAGAACAATTAAATGATCCAGATTATCGCTTAAGGTTTTTAGAAAAACTTTATTGCACAAAGTACCCCATTTCCTGTAGCAAATGCCATCATTGTAAATAATATCCATTTATTAATACAGATAATGGTTAAAAAGATTCCTCCATCTTACAATGATGTAATTAAATGGATTGAAAGGTATTTTAATCAAATCCCAGATATTAAAACATATCGTGGATTTGAATCATCACCTGAATTTGCAAAAGATATTTTATCTGCCAAAAAAAAAGGTGTCGAATTCTATATTGACCCAATGCTACCTATTGACATAATTTCAGTCGAAACCAAATACGAATTTATTGAGAAGAAAAAAGAGGAAGTAAACTATTACAATTTATTCTGGTTAAGTTTTAATATTGACAGATCAATAAAACCAAAATTATTATTCTACAGATTTTACCTCTCTAGAATAACAAAGCTTAAAGGAGTAAATATCATTATTATTATTCTTAAAAACTCAGAAGAATCTCTACAAAAGTATTTACGTAACTTATGTACTAAAAATGGATACGGTTTATGGGAGATTGACCTAGCTGAAGAAAACAAAATCTCAGAGCTTGTTAAATCAAAAAACTATAGACTCTTTATGCAGGATCGTTTTATAAATAATAAGGATCCTAAAATAAATTTTAAGTATGATATTATTATCAAGAAATCCGACAAGATAACAATGTTTTTCGAACAATTTGTAAGAGAAGGGGTCGAAGCCATGGTTGGTATTACTCCTAACCAAATTGGTAAAAGATACATTGAACGCTCTGTGTTGGACATAGTTTTTGACTTGGAAAAAATTTCATACAAGAAAACTTTACAGGAATTTATGACTACTCATTTAATTGACAAGGGAGATGACTATGATTTTATTGGTAAATTATTCTCTACCCTCTTAAAAGATTGCGGTATAAATTCCAAATATTCTGATTTCCTAAAAATTTTTGAGGCACCACTATACAATATTTTTTCAGCAAGTAAAGCCCCTGTCCCTTATCGTGATCATTACTTTCACCAATTTCAAGTTTTTCTCTTAGGTTTGAGAATTATTGACAAATATTATTCTTCTTTTGATGCGGATATTGAAAAAAAGTGGTTAATAACTGCGGCTTTTCATGATATTTCCTATCCTATTCAGAAGTTTGATATTTGGGCAAAACAATTTTTTTCTGATTCTTTGGGGATAAAAGATTTAGGTGTTACCGATATTGCAAAACATTTTGTTGACAAATCCTTACTGTCAAGTACTGCAGATATTATTGGTGAATTATGTAAAAAGCATTTACCATCTAAAGTGTTGTCTGGCAATTGGCTAAGAGACCAAAAAGATCTTATAAAAATATATCATAGCATCATCACAGAATCTAAACATCATGGAATCTTAAGCAGTATTTTTCTGCTAAAGGAAGCTGAAAAACTGAAGGAAGCTAATAAACTCTCACCTCCTGATTTATTTGAAACAGTTTTTATTCCTTCTGCTTTTTCTATCTCTTTGCATCACAATATAAAGTATTCATATAAAACTACAAACGATGAACTCAAAGATACTTCATTATGGCCTGCACTCAATAATCACGGTTTATCCTCCATTGATTTTAGAAAAGATCCTTTATCATATCTCTTAATTTTTTGCGATACAGCTCAAGAATGGGGTCGTCCCAAGGATTATCCAAGTTCAACTAACTGTGAAGAAACAAATAATAATAAATCATTTTTATTAGAAGAATTTATAATAGACAATACAAATTGTCACATTAAATTGAAAGCAAATTTTTTATCTAAAGATGAGCTATTTAAATTTAAAATCATTGAACTGGAGACAGTTAAGGAATTTTTAAGAAAAGATAATATAATTAATTTCCAGATAACACTTATTGACTGTGCTTCTGAGTCTAAAGATTATTTTATGAATGGGGATTAGCCATTTCTATATTACTTAAATAGAAGTTAATCTTCCTTTCGTATTCTAAGACAGAATCCATTAATAAAATATCACATAATCATCACCGTCCCTTCGCTGTAAACCACATTTGCTACCCGCTCTTGGCCGTCCCTCAAGCCAAAGGTAACAAATGAGGTTTCCAGCCCGTCCCTGCCCCTCAGCGAGACAGGCGGCTAAAGAAGAAAATTTTATTACAACATGACAACTTAAAAATTTGCCCTGCAGCTAACTCACTGGCAAATGTAATAAGCTATCAGGCTTCTGAATACATATATAATCAACAACTTAGCTTATTACACTTGCCAGCCAGGTTTCGACCCGTAGTTATCGGATTTTTATGAAAATTTCCAAAGATAATTAGTAGATAAAACCAAATATATGTTCATCGGAAAGACAAATTCCAGCAGCATGACAATTCAGTGCTACCTATCGGGACTTAAAAAAGTTATACCTTGACAATTTCTGCAACCAAGACGGCTTTAAAATAAGCCCAGCAGCTAACAAGCGGGTATAGGCAATAAGTTTGTCACAATTTTTGCACCACACCTTGATAACTTTATCGTGAAACAAAAATCTCGTCCGTTTACAAACATCGTGATTCCGGCTCTGGACAAATCCGTGCTAAAGAAACAATTAAGTCTTTCGCCGGGACTTGCAAAAATTGCGCCATACCTTCCTTGCCACCGGGCTAACTTCTCGGCTAAAGTACCAGGACTGGTGGCCGGATGGCTGCGTCAGGTAACACTTACTGCCCATACCCGCTGGCCGTTGAACTAAACCGCCATATGGCGGTAGATACGATTGAAAATTAGTAATTTGTATG
>Ga0307376_10004938_pt1 | contig 12115 bp, 19 predicted proteins | sample TR2MG_FD_202536 | JGI IMG/M metagenome (GOLD analysis project Ga0307376, IMG submission 202536) | Soil microbial communities from Risofladan, Vaasa, Finland - TR-2 | ecosystem: Environmental > Terrestrial > Soil > Coastal area > Acid sulfate soil | place: Finland: Risofladan, Vaasa | collected... | reverse complement strand
TAGTGGTGGAGATCACGGTGAAGGGGACGAAAGTGGTAGATCAACCGGAGATTGGATGGAAAGTAGGTACGAAATTCCCGCCGTATGAAGGAGCGAAGATGTTGGGGACGGTTGTAGAGGGTACCATTCGCCTAAGAAAAACCGAGCAGACGGATTTCATCAAGAATATCGAATCAACTCAAGAAATTTAAGAATTGAGTCGTGGTTGAAATGTTGAATAAAAAAAAGATCGTACCGCGATGGTTTAGCCACCACACTACCCACTACGTTGTAAACACAGATTGGCTTAAAGACTTTTCAAGTCATATCTCACACGCATCTGATGGAGACGTAATGGTGGTCAACACAAAAGAAAAGAAAGAAGTTGGTGAAGAAGCGGCGAAGCGGATGGGGAAAGATTTAATATTCAAGATATGGAGTTAAAGAGAATGGAAGAACTTATACAATGTTCTATTTGCGGAGAGTATTTCAATCCAGCGTTGCTTAGTGAGGTTTTTGAGCATCAACACGTAGATGGCTTGGAAACTGACAAGGAGTATTTTGGGGTAAAGGTTAATGAGGAAAATCAAGAATCGTGACTGATCATGAAAAACTAGCTACGGCACAACACCTGCTGGCCAAGATAGAGTACATGGTTCGGCGAAGTGATTATGACGGCTATACAATGGCTGATATACGCGATTTGATAAAGAATGGTTGGGGAATAATGGTAAACCCCAAAGTTGTGAAGTACAAAAAGGGTTTAAGGACATTTTCGGCGTGGGTGGTCTGTGAATCGGAGATAACGGGAAAAGAGGCGCAGAAATGAAAGTCGCAGTAAAGCGCAAAAAGAGAGACACTAAATTATCGAAAATATTCATAGTAGAAAAGGAGAATGATCATGGCAACAAAAACAATTCGAGTAAGAGGGGAAAAGGTAGCAGCGAGTCGTACCCCATACACGCCAAAGGGAGAACCACCCGAAGTTGAGAATCCTGAAATAATACGAGTGATAGAACTCACGCGGGTAAAAATTGATGCTTTGGAACTTTCGATATTGGGATTGAAGGAACGGTTATCTCTAGTTTTATATCCTGCCTCAGCAAGTCCCGTTGAAGATTCGGAAAATATCAGTTGTTCTACCGGGTTGGGTAGAGATATAGAAGATCTTGCCGTGAAAGTGAGCTTAGCACATGATTTTGTAAACGATATAGCTCAGAGGTTAGCGATCTAAAATAGCTAATGAACAAAGAAAACCAGTACTCCCCATAGTAGTAATATTTCTGATGTTCGATGTTTAACGCAAAATACACTCAGTTTTTTGACAATTTGCCCAGTCGTGTCGGCATGGAAACGGCTTGCTGGTTGTTGTTACAAGAATACCCAGAAATAGGCACAATGACAAATGCGCTGGAGATTGCAAGGCATTGGGTGAAAAAGACTAAGGCTAAACTGAAAGGAGCGGACGCATGAACGATATTCAAGACCGTATAGGCACGTGGGGAAACAAGCAATTCCCAGATGGTACGCCGGATTCTTTAACTGCGAAATTTGCAAAAGAAGCAATCGAATTTTGTGACGATCAAACGCCAGGCGAGGCAGCTGACTGTGCAATCCTCCTGTTTCACCACGCACACCGATGTGGATACAACTTACTGGAAGAGGTCGAAAGGAAGTTTGCGATCAATCAAAAGCGCACGTGGGGAAAGCCTGACGAACAGGGGGTAGTGGAGCATGTATAGAGGCACAAGACTTGTATTTTGGGCGACCGGAGATCTCGAATATTTAGTGGAAATATATTAAAAAAGAAGGAGCGGACGAATAATGGAAAAAATGGAATCTATCTTAGACGCAATGGAACACTTACAAAGCGTGTTACAAAAAGAAGCACCCAAGAGCGCTGTGTCCTGTGAGATTTTTTTCAACAGCGAAGGATTTAACTACACATTCAAACACCGTAGCGCACAACAGCTAATCAACGATGGCATTTCAATGCAGAATTTAGCTGGCGAGTTTATAGCGTTGGAAGGAGAGGACGAATGATTAAAAAGTATCGAAAGAAACCTGTTGTGATCGAGGCTATGCAGTTAGACGTCGGAAACGTGAACGCCGTTTTTGAATGGCTGAATAGTAGCAATCCTATAGGGGAGGCATATATTGATTACAAGGAGCTGCATATAGTTACACTGGAAGGAGTACTGATAGTAAGCCACGGCGATTGGATTATCAGGGGCATTAAGGGCGAATTCTATCCCTGCAAACCAGATATTTTTGCGCTGACCTACGAAGAGGTTATAGATAAACGAGAAGGAGAGGACAATGGGCGAGATTAAGTTTCGGAATGGACTATGGGGTTTAGATTCTTGTGCCGCATTTCACAGAGGAGAGGACGAATAATGGAAAAAACATTACGCTGTCCGCGTTGCACACACGATGTGCCGATACCAAAAAAGACCTTAGCCAAGATAGGCGCAGCTATAGATGTGCTTCGTGGTGTTTTGCTCAATGATATAAGGCTAAGCGATCCCATAGCAAGACAAAACAAACACGAGTGGGACAAAAGAACAAAGATTGTCTTTGATATCACTAAATTGACAAAGAAGCGATTGTGGAAAATTCTTACAAAGGAGGCGCAGGAATGACGAAACGACGAAAATACAGGCGGTGGACGATCTTTAACTCGGCGGGAGACCCATTTCTGGACTTTGTGGGCTACTCCCCGAGCGGGCGAAAGCAAAGGCGGACAATATCAGTACGATCGAGGGGATCACAACAAACCAAGATTGACGCTAATGGGGCAAGCCAAGATGTGGCCGACACCGAGAGCGGCACTAGGCATGTCGTTCCCATTAACGGAAGGAATGGCATCTTTGGAACACAAGAAACTCTTAGAATGTTCCGTAGCACAGCAGGAGCTAAGCAATGGCAATACGACCCAGCCGACCAAGATTCCACAACTCAATCCTATGTGGGTCGAATGGCTCATGGGATTCCCGATAGGGTACACAGACTCAAGGCACTCGGAAACGCCGTTGTGCCGCAAGTTGCAGAATTTATCGGAGAGCAGTTGAAGCGCGTCGAGCAGAGCGCGGATATTTTCACGGGGGCGGGGATGTGAACAAAGAAAACCAGAAAAAATACAGAAAGCGCATTGAGAGAAATCATGCCGTATTGGAAGAGATAAAACAGCAAATTCGTTTAGCTAAAATAATCGAAAGGAGAATCGTTATGGCGAAGAAGAAAGTGGCAAAAATAATAGACATTAAAGACAAGTGCATTAACGATAAACAATGGGAATCCTTGAAAGTTCGTCAACGGATTATTGTTCGTTTCCCGGATAGTGATCATTTAAGAGAAGTTGCGGTTATGCGAAAAGGGAAATATAGCGTATTCGCAAGAATAGAATCTGTAGTTTCTGGTGGTCCGTGGGTAGACCTCGATACATACTGCTTAAGGCTGTATTATTGGATTCACAAAGAAAATATTGTAGAACTCCTTAAAAAAACATGATAAAAAACAGAAAAATATCTTTTAGCGATGCAATAGAGAAATACTGCAAGGTCAAATTAGTTACTATGTCGATGCACATTGTAAGGGACAAGATACGAAAAGAGCTGGTGGAATTTGCGTCTTTCTCGGATATGTTTGGCACTAACCAGATTTCACGGATTACTATCAATCATATCAAGGAATTGAAGAGTTTTTTTATCACCGAGAATGTTCCCCCATTCAGGATCAATGATAAACTCAGACTATATTTAGATTTTTTTGAATATTTTAAAACACGTGGATTTATTGACGCGAATCCAGTTAATGGAATAAGTAAAACAATCCCACGCCCAGTGTCAAAAGCCGCTACCCATACATTAATTGAAGTGTTGGAAACAATACACCACATCAAAAATCCGTACATAAAACAGGTTATAGAATTCATTTATTCTACAAAATTGCGCCCCAAAGAAGTGTTTAATTTAACAATCGGAGACATTGATTTTAAGAATGAGATTATACGATTTAAACGGAATTGGGATCGTCGGCAATATGAATGTGATTCAATACAAATGCCGGAAGAAGTAAAAGAGTTTTGTTTAAAATGCGCTCAAGGCAGGGACCGTGATGAAATTTTATTTCCTTCAATACAACATAAACGATCAGGCAAACCAATAGTGAGTGTTCGAACCGCATTAGACAATGCCAGCTATAAAGCGGGTGTTTATCCCTCCGTAACCCTATCTTCTATCATTTCCCCCAAAGCCCAATCTCAACACATACAAGTTTAATTAGAAAAATAAATGCGTAGACTGTAAGAAAACTATTGACATTTTATATTGAATGTGCTCATCGAATACTATGCTTATTTTTAAACAAAGGCAAAAAGGATGAAATGTTTTAATATTTTTCTCACATTATTGGACATATTTATTATATTTAATTTGTATGGGACATTGTAGGTGAATGCTACAGACGAACAAGTAAAATGCGCAATGGCTTACATAAAAATGTTGTCTACCGTTATTCGGAGAATTGAACGGGAAGCGAGCAAAGACATATTTGGCACGTTGGGAAAAAGAGAGGTTCTCGATACGTTGAAGGTAATTGCACCACAATGTTTTGAAATTGTTAAAACAGCGGTTAGTATAGACAAAACAGGTTTTCTTTCTCAACGAGTCGAAGCCGCACAAAATCGAATGAAGAGCATGGTAGGAGATGTAGTTGAAACAAAAGAAACAAACGGATCAAAAATTCTTTGATTATGAGATTCTGAAATCGCAAGCCTCAGAAAATCCCATACTGAATGGGACTATTGTTTTAAATCCCTACACTAATAAAATTGAATATTTAGGATACGTCCCTTTTCCTCACCAATTACAATTACACAATTCATCCGCAGATTTCAAAATGCTGATTGCCGGGAATAAAGCCGGGAAAAGCTCACTTGCCGTAATGGAATCTTTGATACATTGCGCAAAAATCTACCCCGATTGGCATAATAAAAAATTACGTCATCATCAACCGATTGCAGTGGCTTATTCTGGTCCCTCATTTGAGGCGACTGGAAAAATTCTCAAGGCTAAAATAGACAAATTTTGCCCCAAAAGGATAAAATATAAGAAACTTAAGAAAAATGGAGTTACTGCATATTACGAGTTCCCGGACGGATCGTATATCGACCTCAAATCATATACGCAGGAAACGGACAAATGGGCTGGTGGAGATTATCATATATGGGTATTTGACGAACCTCCCCCTAAAGACCTTTTTTTGGAAGCCGCTCGTGGAGTTGTGGCAAATGACGGAGTTATAATTTTTGGATTTTCCCCCCTAAAGAAATCATACTACGTGAAAGAGGACATCATTGATCGGAAAGACACGTTAGAAGAGCTTGGAATTGGAGAAATATTAATTGTCAAAGCAACTATTCACGACAATCCGACGCTATCCTCAAAACAGAAAAATAAATTACTTGCAAATTGTAACGATACCGAACGCCAGGCGCGTGAATTCGGGGAATTTACCAGATATTCCGGCGTTGTGTATCCAGAATATTCGGAAGCGAACCGGATTCCACTGTCAATTGTGCCGAGAGACATCACGATTTATCAGTTTATTGATCCACATCCTCGGAAACCATTCGCGGCGATATGGATTGGAATTGATAAATTTGGAATACGATATGTAATCGCCGAATTTCCAACCGACCCGTTTCATCGTATTGAAACATCTCCGTATCGCTATGATAATTACAAGGAAATTTACGGTGAGATCGAGCAAGAACTTTCAGGAACATTTCAATATGAAGATACTGTAAATGGGGGAATTCAGGTATTCCCCCGCAGAGTCTATAAAAGGTTTCGTGATCCTCGGACGAATTTACGAGACATGAGTAGTGGAATCGATTTTGATATAGAAATGAAAAAAAGAGGATTCCCGATTATTCCAGCATACTTACCCGGTACTCGAAATGACATTCATCAACGATTGCGAAATTATTTGGGGTATGACGAAGTTCAACCCGTGGACGAAGTTAATCATCCGATGCTGTATATTGCGGATCATTTATACAATACTGATTATTCGTTTCGGCATCATGTATTTGATGAATACTCTGGTAAAATGGAGGAGAGGAAAGGTTTAAGTGGGAAAGAAGAGGAAAAGTTTAAATGCTTTGTGAATCTTGTGGAAATGGCGGTTTTCCAAAAAATGACATACACATTACCTTCAATGACTGAAGAATCCTATAATGTTGGACCATTGGTAAAGAGCTCTATTTTGGAATTGGTGAAATTGTCATGATAGAAATAAACAGCCCTTGGATTAAGGATATCGAAAAATTCATAGAAGATGCGTATGTTCATTCTTCTCAAATTCGTGATAAATATCCATTTCGCTGTACATCACGATGGAATGATGCAGAGAAACGATTTCACCGGATATTAGAATCTAAAAATCCCGATGAGCGCGGAGATGATCTTGGTGGTGATTCTAAAATCAGGGCAAATCTAACTACGAGAATGCTTACCCGCGCAGTCATGACAGTTGCCCCATTGCTTCACGAAAACCTTATGCCATTAGGGATGCGTCCGTATGGGTTAATCCCCAAATCTTTAGACGCAAATGAAAAAATAGAACCAAATTACCAATTAATTGATACACAATTACGCGAAATGAAATTCGCTCGCGAAATAGGGCGATTTTTGTATCAAGCAGCAGAAAAAGGGACTGGATTTTTGCGGTGCAGGGTAAAGCGCACTCAGGAAATGGCAAAAATGAGAGACAGGCAATCCGAGAAAAGAAGATACCGATGGCAGCCACGTGCTATAAATATGCCGATGGTAAAAAGCTGGTCACCTTTTTTCGTATATCTTTCCAATCCGGAATTGCCGGACGTTGCCGATCAGGAATCGGTGATTTTCTATAGCATGGTTGGTATTTCGGAGCTAGAAGCATCGGCATTGAATATTGGACGGGACGGCGATGGGTTTATTAGAACGGGGCGGTTTTTTAATATTAGCGATGAGTTTGTTTCCAAAATAACCACAGAAGTCTCGTATAAACAGAATTTAACTATGGGACTACAATCCCTGCGTGTTCCGGGGGAACATCTCAGCGTTGAACCATCGTTGGAATTTTTGGAATATCAAGGATATTTGCCGCTGAAATTATTGTTGAAAAATGGCAAAATAAGTCAAAGCGATTTGGATACTTTGGGAATAGCTAAAGACGATGTGGAGAATAATTTAATATGGTATGCTGATTTGCTTTCCAGTGGTGAAGAGAAAACGAACAGTCATCTTTCACGATTAATTGGTTTGCGCCCATGTCCATACGCTCCACAAAAAACAGAATTAATAAAAGGCATTTTATTTCCAGACGAGGGAAATGCTTATGGCAAGGGATTAAATGATGTGGGCTTTGATTTGGAGGATGTAATAAACCATATCGCGAATGAAAAAATAATCTCCATGATATACAACAATAATCCGGCATGTACAGTATTTGAGGGGGCATTAAAAAATTCTGATAGACAAAAAACGGCATTAGAACCAGGTGCAAGAATTATATGTGATACGCTTGTGGAAAATCCTGAGTCTGTAATAAAACCAATCCGAAAGGACATTGTTGATCCTGAAGTTTTGGCATGGTTTCGGTATTATAACCAATATTATGAGGAAACAACTCTTTCTCCCCGGCAATTACAGGGTGGAGAACCACGTGCAGGTACGACATTGGGGGAATATGAAATGAGGATCGGACGCGCAACTGGAAAATTAATGTACATAATTCGCGGTATAGAAAGCGACGCAATTTCCGAGGCGATACAATCAATCTTAGAAATTAATTATCAATATCTGGACGAAGCTGCAGTTATAAAAAAAGTAGGAATGACTGGCATTAATTGGGAACAAGCGGAAAATTTTGAAACGAAAAATTTGACAATGGATATAGGAGTCATTGGCACTGGATCATTATCAATTGGAAATCGTAGAGAACAGGCAATGTTTAAAATGCAGTTAGCCCAACAATTCCCCGATGTTATGGATCGTAAAAAAGCATTATTGGAAATTTTAATGGCGATAGGAGAGATTCATCCTCGATATTGGCTGAACCAAGACATTGCCATTGATCCTCTATCACCAGAAGATGAATTGGAATTAATTGAAAATGGCGTTTCGGTTAGACCTCGGAGTGATGAAAATTTTCAGGAACATCTACAAAAACATGCAGAACAAATGAAAAATTCCGAAGATCAAAATATTTTAAAATATATAATGATGCACATCCAAGACACAATGCAATTGAGGAGCAAGGTCGAAATGATGCGATCAAATATGATTCCTCGCGGCACGAACGGACAATCTGCTGCGCCTCCGGGTATTGATAATAATTTTATCGGCGCAATGAGAAAAGGACTGGGCAATGAATAGATTTAAATTTCCATTTTTTAGACCAGAAATAACCGATTTGAGAACCGAAAGGAATGAATTATTGGGAGAATTGGAATTAATAAAAAAATCAATTTTTGAACATGAGAGATTTAGAAAAGAAATTCCAGACCTGTATGAAAGATTCTTAAAATTCGTAGATGAATCCTTAACGGGCGCAAACAAGTTATGTGATCTTGTGCCAACAGAAAAAAACTGGCACTCAATAGCAACAGCTCGGGCTGTCCAAAAAGCGATAAGAAATATCGGGTGTTTTTTCGAAACAAATTTGGATCATTTAAATACAATACATCGAGAGTGCATTGACAGAATAAAAGAATTAGATGAAAAATTAAAAGGTGATCAATAAAATGCCGCGAATAGGCGGACACTCTGGCTTAATCAAACGCGAAAAGCGGCGTAAACGAAAACGCCGGATAGAAAAAAGAAGAAATAAAAGAAATCGTGATAGATAAAATAAAAAAAGAAAAGGAGAAATATCATGCCGTTTCCCAAGGATCAAGGAGATGCTCCCGGAGGACCTGACGAGGAAAATCCTGGTGGTATTTCTAGTGATGATTCTGGAAAAATCAGAGATGAAAATCTGGTCGATCCGGGAACTCCGCAAGAAACAACTGATACTTCAGTCGTGTTCAAGACGGACCTGTTCGGCGGTGGGGAATACGATTTAAACAATCTCACTCCCGAACAAGCAATTGTTCTGCGAGCGCAGTTGGAAAAGACCACGAAGGGATATAAAACCCTTCAATCGCAAGTCGATAAATCAAAAATCGGCTCTGAAAAAAAAGACCAAGATGATGGAATCCCGGTCGGAGCACCGGAGAAACAAGAAGAACCGTATCGAGGGAGACCTCCACAATTGCAAACAAAAGCAGATGGGTCGTTCGATATTCCTCCCGAAATGGAAAAAGCAATGGAGGAACGGAATCTAACATTTTATAATCAATTCGACAAAAACCCATTGCTGACATTGCTTCAGTATGTTTCCCCGATTGTGGAAGAACGAGTGAAGGTACTGGAAGATGAATTATTTAGATTAAAACACAACATCGAAGCTCCTTCTGAAATCATTAATTTGGTTCACAGTCACATAGAAGAGCATCCAGAAATAGCATCGTTCGAGAATGGTATTTCGCAACATTTAACTGAAAATTGGAGCAAATATCAAACATACGAAGATGCGAAACAGGATATTGCTGGTTTTGTGTGGCGGGAACAGATTAAAAAAGAAAATGAAGATTTGAAAAAACAAATCGAAGCATTTAAATCAGGGAATATTCCCGATGAAGGTGGAGTTGGTGGACCTCCAAAACCAACACCGACAAGGGATATTCCTCGATCTCGGAAAGAGCCGAGTAGCATAGAAATCCTCACCACTCCATAGGTTCTTTATTGTTCATCCATTATCTTTAATGTGTGGTGAATATGCCTACGATGATAGGTCGCACGGGTTCTGATGACCTGGGTGAAAAACGACCACAAGCGGATATTTCGGATGAAATATTCGACATAACAAAACCAAAAGATTCTCCAGTTGTGAGAATCATAAGAAAGCTCAATAAAAGCAAACCGAAAGCCACGACTTTCTATACACAAGTACAGGAAGATGAGCCGCGCTACGACACCGTTAAAACAACTACAGTAGCTTCCTCAGCAGGGGCTGTTGGTACAGTCACACCTGACAATCCAACCTATTTCCGTGTTGGTGCTCTGATCCTTAACGAAACAACGAGCGTCCAGGTACTAGTTACAGCGAATGACGGGACTGATCTCACAGTGATCAATCTCGACAAAACCGCGACTACTGGCGCGTGGACCGAAGATGATATCATTGTGATATTCTCCGGGACTTTCGAAGAAGGTTCAGAGAAACCCGCTCTTCACATGGTGCAACCGTCCTATGTTTACAATTTGCTTTGCACAAATAAACGGCTACTCCATGTAACCAGAACCACTCAGCAGATTCAGCTTCATGGTTTACCTGAGCTAAGCCGTCAGCAAGGTAAAATGATGAATGAAATGCTGAAAGATGTCGAAGGTCAATTCTTTTTTGGACAGAGAGAGGAAAACAATGATGTTGCCGCGATGAGAACATATAACCGAATTGCATCAACTGGAGGGATTGACGAATTTATTGCAACAAATAGATTCTCTTCTACAAGTCTGGCGCAGGCAGATTTTTTTGATGATCTACTTACATGCTTCCGTTATGGATCAGACGAACGATATATTGTCTGTTCCAATAAGCTGCTCACCAAAATCGGAACGTGGGGATTGGAATACGTCCAAGTTCCCCGGACGGAAGAAACGTTGGGAATCGTCATCAATAAAATCCGAGATTTCGGCGGTGGAAATGCGTACATCATAAATCATCCAATGTTGAACGAAAACACCGCGTCCAAATACCACGCCTATGCGTATTGTTTGGACCTGAAAAACATAGGCTACAAAACCCTACAGGATATCGTACTCTCCGACGTGAATAGCGCGGGAGGAGACTACACCGAGAAGCAGGTAATCACTGAATTCGGGTTTGAGTTAATTCAGGAGAAAGCCAATGGTGTATGGTACGGAATAACATAGAAACACCAAACAGAAATTAAATATTGGGGAAGGGAAATTAACTCTTCCCCAATGTTAACCCTAAAAAAAGGAGAGTTGTCATGATACGAATGTTAGTGAACGGAGAATGGAAGGACGTTGACGAAAATACAGTATTGACGTTCAGGGCAAAAGCGGGTGGATTACGGTTGACTATCACGCCCTCTGTATCGCGAGTCACAAATACGGGACAAACGGTTTCCGAGGAGGGACAACGTGTTTTTTTCACTCCTCTCTCTCCGGTTAGATGGTTAAAAATCGGTCCCGGCACGAAGGCTGATAATCGACTAAATTCATGGTTGCGCGGGAAATATACCGTACTCCGTGACCAGAAAGTCATCACTGGTATTACAACAATCGAAAAAACTGAAGATTTTCTACTAAAACACCCAAATTACTGGAAAAATGTGCTTAAAAAAGACCCAAAAGCCCAACCAAGCAGTCCGAATGTTCATTTTATGACTGAGGACGATTGGGATGAGTGGGAAATTGAAGAGCACAAACGAGTACAGGCGATAGAAGCAGAATATATTAAGCAAAAAGAAGCCATCCGTCAACAGAGCATTACTCGCCGTTCAGCACTCAAAGCATTGCACAAAAAAACTTCCAGTGGAAAAGGTGATAGTAATGTGGAAACAAATTCAACAGTACCAGGGGATGAGGCATCGAGCATTATCTGACTTCAATTCTCAAAGTATTATCCGTATAGGAGAATTGCTATATCAATCTGAATGCCATATCGCTCAAGAATTAAAATTAATGAGGGGGAAGTATGGTTTTAACCTGCAAGAAAATCAGGTTAAATATACTCCCCCTTCCGATATGATCAGGGATTGGATACCGACAAATAGCATAAAATACCTAAGCGGAACAACAAGAATCAATTTGATTTGGTTGACAGAAGAAGAGGTTCTAGAAAAATATGCCGATATTGACAATATCACTCCAGCATCAAACCCGGTTTATTGGTCATACCATTTAGCGGATCAAAAAATCTTAATTCTCCCCCCTGTCGCTACAACCGATTCTATAAAAACTCAAAAAATACCATGTGACAGTCTTGATGATTGGAATTCCACATTCAATGCGTT
>Ga0307376_10004936_pt1 | contig 12118 bp, 16 predicted proteins | sample TR2MG_FD_202536 | JGI IMG/M metagenome (GOLD analysis project Ga0307376, IMG submission 202536) | Soil microbial communities from Risofladan, Vaasa, Finland - TR-2 | ecosystem: Environmental > Terrestrial > Soil > Coastal area > Acid sulfate soil | place: Finland: Risofladan, Vaasa | collected... | reverse complement strand
TCTTTGCCTCGGGATTTGCAAGTCCAGTGTCCGGTTCTCGCATATCCTGAGAACATGCTGCAGGCCATGCAGATATGGCTAGCACTAAAACCAATGCAGCTAGGATAAGTTTCTTGATCATAGAATTGCCTCTGCCTTTTTTTATTGGCTTGTGCACAATATTATTTAATCATTTCGAGGAATTCTCCTCACTGTGCAGTTCCAAAACGATGGCGGAATAGATGGCCTGCAGAATTGTGGCCTGATACGGTCGCTGAAAAATGTGGCAGCTTGTTCTGTAATTGGGTCTACCCATGTTTTTCTCGCACTAGGGGCGACCTGGGGCGTGTAGCCCCGTGGCATTCCGCGCACGCTGCCAGCAGAATGGAAAAGGCCCATTCTGCAATATAAAAATAGAATTCGGATCCAATCCCAGGATTTATCTCATTAGCAACGTAAAATTGCCTTTTCAGGTCAATCGGGGTATGATGCCCCGGCTCGAAGGCAAATAAGAGCATGATCTCGTCTTTTCTGATGTGAAGAATGGTAAAAGGCGAACACGAGGATGGCCTATTGTCCGCCCATCCACCGACATGTTTAAATGGGGTACGACTTACCTTCAGTCTCGTTGGGCAGGTAGATCAGCTGGAAGATCGCTACCTTGGCATGGTAGAGGCCTCGGGTTCAAATCCCGACCTGTCCATTTCGTCTGTTTTCGGTGGACTAATTCCCTCTGGCATAATTGCTCTGGGCAAAGGCTTATGCCAAAGGTCTTCAGTCCTTGACTTCAGCCATAGGCTTATTTTGACTGGGAACCCTGGCAAAGGAAGAGAGATGTACGAGATTCTGCAGATGCTGGCTTTGGCCTTTACTATCGGCCTTACGGGAGCGCTCGCACCCGGGCCGACGCTGGTGGCCACCATCAATTCTTCCCTCAAAGACGGCTGGACGGCAGGCCCCAAGGTGGCGGCAGGCCACGCACTGGTTGAGGTTTTGATATTTCTACTAATTGTGGGAGGGCTGGCTGCAGCTATGCAGCAGTATTCCCGTGCTATTTCCATAGCAGGTGGCCTGGCACTGATCGTTTTTGGAATTATGACGGCAAATGAGAGCAAAAGCGCCACCTTGAGTACGCCGCAAGGGCAGGTTATAGGCAATGCCTACTTAGCCGGAGTTATCACCAGCGTGGCCAATCCCTACTTCTGGATCTGGTGGCTCTCCATAGGCAGCGCCCTGGTGCTCTCAGGCCTGAGCTCAGGATTGATCATTGCTGCTGTATTCTTGATCGGCCACTGGGCGGCAGACTTCGGATGGCTGATCCTGGTATCGAGCAGCCTGGATAGGGGACGCAGCATCCTCTCCGAGAAGAATTATAGAAGAATCCTGGGAATATGCGGCGGCTTTTTGGTCTGTTTTGGCGTCTATTTCCTAAGCGGTGCTTGAAAGGCCCGTCAAGAGAGGGAACGCGGGAAAATTAACTGTAAGCCTCCTGAAGAATTCATCTTTTACACTCATGCTTTCCACTTTCATGGGCCTGGCCTTTGCCGAGCCAGCCAAGCCAAGGCCACGGAGAGACTCGTCACTCCCGTACCCATGCTCATGATGGCCTTCTCCTTATCTCGGCTAGACTTCAGCCAAATCAAAGTCCTGCAGATCTCGCTGAAGAGCTCTCTGCCCGGTCTTTTCTAATCGAGGCCATCTCTCCGGGCTCATATTCCTCAGCTTCCTGGCTCTTCAATGGTCAGAGCGTCCTGCGGGCAGACGGCCAGGCACGTCACCAGGTCGTCGCAAGAGCTGTCGCTCATCACGCGGGCTTTTCCGTCTTTCAGCTCTATTGCACTCTTGGCGCAGGCGGTGATGCACTCGCCGCAGCTGCTGCAAAGTGATTCATAGATTTTGATAATTTTTCTCAAGCGAATTGCCTATGCATGCTAGTGTTGCGTCATTATTGTAATGTTGCTCCTTACTACACGGGTCGCCTCTCTTCTCAAATTTTCATCGCTATTTTGTAGATCATTTCGAATGTCTGGATCCCCCAGGGCCCGGAACCAGAATCACCGGCCTGGAATAATTGCCTGTCATTTCTATGCCATCCCCATGTTTCCTTCTTCTTTGTGCCACATTGGGTGAACAATATTTTTTCCAAATCCGTAATATTAATTTCTTATCGCGCTTCAGGGTCTAATTTAAGATATTATCTGCAACATATCAATAGATATGCAAGCCACCGAATATAATATCATTAGTAGAAATTAATAAATATAATGATTAACTGACATGGGAAAAAAAAGTCTTGTAACACGTAGAACTGTAAGTATATTCATAATAAATTGGATCTGTTTATTTTTAAAACTTTATTTGATAAAATAGATTATCATAGATTACTAACATGGATACTAACAAGAGGTTCGTTAAACCTTTAATGCTTAGCCGACCTTATTATTATTGCTGAGATTAAAAATATCAATTGACCAGGCAGATATTATTATCAGGGAGAAAGAGATGATGAAAAGAAGCAAGCATGTAATCATTTCAAGAATATTGGATATATGTCAGAACGGTGCCAACAAGACGAAAATTGTATATCAGGCAAACCTCAACTTCAGAACCGTAGATCCTTATATAGATCTGCTGATAAAGAATAATCTAATTGAGGTCAAGCAGGGCAAAACCATATTATACGAAACAACCGATAGAGGCATAAATCTGCTGGACGATTTTAAGCATATTAATAGCCAGCTATCCGAATTATAAAGATAATTTCATCAAATATCCTTATGGTTTACCTCATTCCCCCCTTTTTTTTGACGTTCTTTTAACTCATAGTGCTTAGGGTTCTTCTCTTACGACCTCATCAAGTACATTAACCACTTAAACATCATCAACCTATACAATCTCCTCGATCTCGTTAGCCTCTTTCAGTCTCTTCAACCTCTTCATCTTCTGCACGCCAAAAGGGGTTAACTATGCAAATGAACTTTAGATCAAAGCCTCCCGTATTTCGAATATGCTGCCAAGAGCCAGGTGGAATTAAGATGGCCTGGCCGGCGGAAACCTCTTCCTTCTCGGAATCGATGTACATCTCACCCTCACCTTCCAGGATAAAGTACACCTCGGTGGAGGTTTTCAGCCGATGAGGAAGAGAAGCAACTCCGGGCTGCAATACGGCGTGAGCGATGCTGTAAGAAATATTTACCCCCACCTGGCCAGGATGAAGAAGCTCGCAGAGATACGTATTATCGGCCGCCTGAAAGTATTTGCAATTTGCCAAGTCTTTTATGATCAATTTTATGGACCCTCCATCCCTTGCCCATTTATCTTTGCTTGTCATTTTATTTGCCATTACTACTACAAGGAGATTCTTATCGAGCCTTTTCTGCTTGCAGCCGATCTAAGCCTGGCAACTGCCAACTTGCATCGACCTGAAGGTCTCAAGAGAGATCTTTTAAGAATCAGCAGAATAGATTACCAAATTTTTCCCGTTGCCGAGAATTGATGAGATGATCCAATCCACCAGATTAGGCATCCTGGAAATCATATGCATCAGATTAGAAGAGATGGGATACTCATACTCATCCCTCTGACATGAACAGATCTTCCAGTCGTGCCGCTCTAAAACAGCATCTTTAATGCCGTCTTCGAAGACCGAATAGAGGTTTCCATCCTCGTTTACAGAAAAGCCGTCGATGATGTGCACCTGAATATTCTCGCCCTGTGAGTCGCAGGTTCGAATGCATAGAGAGGCCTGGCCGTCTGCCAGCAGGATGAAGAAATACCTTCCCGGGTGCTTGAGGAGGTCGCTGTGCAGATTTTTGCTGCTGACCTCAATTCCAATCCTTATCATCCTCACCCAACTCCACGCAGACTTTATAACTATAATGTTCAATGGTTAACATTTATGATTTATATATTTTTTGGTCAGACACTAAAAGCAAATAAAATATTTTTTTAACAATTTTAGAAAATATGATGCAAAAACAGATCAACATACAATTAAAAGTTGTGAGAAACCTTGAGAGCAGATAGGAGAGCATTTATCTCATTTGGGAAGAAAAGGGGGCCAAATGCGCCTGATAGAGATATTTTACTCCATGCAGGGCGAAGGCCCTGCCATGGGAAGGCCGGCCACCTTCGTCAGGCTGGCCGGCTGCAACCTCAGTTGCCAGGGATGCGACACCGATCTCAAGCCATGCCAGGAATTATCCCTTCCTGATGTGCTGGAGAGCATTCAAGGCAGAAGAGTGGTCATCACAGGAGGGGAGCCGACCCTGCAGATGGGCGAGCTTGCGGAATTGATATCTCTGCTGCATGAAAAGGGACTTGAGATTCATATCGAGACCAATGGCACCAATCCCATTCCTGAAGCGATTCTGGAAAAAATTCATTATGCTGTAGTCAGCCCCAAAAAGGGATCGAATTTTCATCTTGACTCTTGGGCCGGCAAAGAAAACGTCCATCTCAAATTTGTATTGGGCAAAGCTCCGTGGTGCTGGACCTCTGAGCTCTTAGAGGATCTTGTCCCCGTCCTGGTAAAGGACAGGGTCTGGATAATGGCCTACGGCACAGACCAGGATATGCAGGGAGCCAGGGAGGCCTGGGATCTGGCTATGCTTCTTTGCGTCAACTACTCCGACCGGCTGCATATCAGGCTGAAGAAAAGATAGCGCAAATAGAACAAAAGGGAATGGCTAACGCATCTTGAGGGGATGGATCCGCCCGTCGAGAGTAGTCAAAAGAGCTAGGCCGGGCGGTCTGATCATTGTAGTACCGGCGGCTATGAGTAGATTTGCCGCGCGGGGTGAAAGTAATCAGAAGGGCCAGGCAAGGATGGATATCTGATTCCTGAATCCGTGTCTGGTTACAGGATGGAAAAAAGGAAGGATAAATTCATGAGGATGATAGAGATCGAGATCATTGGAAAGGGAAAGGCCCTGGCAAAGCTGGACGAGCGCAATCCCAAGATAAGAGAGGCATTCTTTCAGGCGCTGCCCATAGAGGGCATAGCCAACCTCTGGGGCGAGGAGGTCTATTTCGATGTGCCTTTGCAGATGGAAAACGAAAATCCTTCGCCTTCTACAGTTGCGGGCGATATCTGCTACTGGTCGCCGGGCCCGGCCTTCTGTATCTTCTTCGGCAAGACCCAGCCCTATTCAGCTGTAAACAATATCGGGAAGGTCATACAGGGTATGGAGATATTCAAGAGCGTAGCCTCTGGAGACCGGATAGTGCTGAGCAGAAGGTGAAAGCTAGCTGAAATCAGTAATTGGAATACTATGATCAACTACAAAGCACACAAAGACGATGCCGAAGGCTTTGAAGTCTCTTGAAATAACCGCGAAAGTCTGCTACTCTCGCACGATACCGCGAAGAGCCGAAAAAGAGCCTGCCAACAAGAGCCATGCGCTGCGAGAGCGCTCCCCTCTGGACGGGCTCGCGGGCGGGGAGAGGGAGCGGAAAGGGGGAAGTGGCTCGATTTTGCCCTGGCAATTGTTCCTGCTGCGAGAGCGATCTACCCTGGCTTTGCACTTAAAGTCCCTTTTCCGCCCTACTTTAGGTGCAGACACTAGACATTAGGTGCAGAAGCATTCTTCGGCCAAATCCATCACGGTATCCAACCCTGGCTCGAACCTCATGTAAACCACTTTGATCTCTTCAGTCAATGAGCTGATTCTCCGGTACATCAGATGCCAGAGCGAGTAAGCTAACATACTGCATCATGGTTTCGCGGACTTCGTTCATGGCCTTATTGAACTCCTCATATTTGGCCCACTTTTTCTCATGATCCTGAGGGGAATCGGATCCTTTCTTGGTCCGTTCATATTCTGCAAGCAGAGGATGCCATTTCATCATGAACGGCCTCAATATTAGATCTAGGACTCTAATGGATAGATATCCAAAGGATAACTGTCCCTCGACTCTAGGGCGTGCTACAGAGGGACCATACTTTCGCAAGATTTCCCTTGTTACATCGAAGAGATTGTAAAGGGATGATAGACTGATCCTCAGCAAGCCCATCTCTGGTTTCACATAGGCCACAGGAATACGAGTCACTATCTCGACGTACATGTCCCAGGCTGCCCTCCGCTCATTTTCTGTCGGGTCCCAGATTCCCTCGATAATTTTCGTTAGATCATCATGAGAATAAGATATTGATACATTGTAAGTCGATTCAATCATTTTAGCGCATCCCCTATAACATCTGCAATTTTGGTAAATTAACTTTTTCCCGGAAATTTGAGATTGGGTCGTGAGTAACTAGCCAGTTGGTATTTTATGATATGGAAACGTTAGGAGTTGCTCAATGGACCATACTCTATCTATGAGGCCAGCATGCTTTGCAGGACAATTTTAGGACGTTTTGTCCGTATCCGCTTTATCAAAACCTCTAGATAGCGGTCTACTTTGGGCTCATCCATGATTGCTTGCAGGACGAAGATGGAACCATAATGAAACGATGACTGATTGATGCCGATTTCGATTTCGTCTTCTCTTTGACCTCATCAGGAGCTGAACGCATCCGGACTGGCTGACCATCAACATTTCTGCCTAAAATATTTTGATTTATGCCGGATTTGTTTCTTCTAAGAAAATTTCAGTAAGCAGCGCTAATTAGGACTGTTTTTCAAAATAAGGGCTTAAGAATTGAGATTGATCAGATTATGCACCTAATTAATCCTGGAGGTTAGGTATAACTCGGTCTCCTGGAAAGGCCCCCACCAGTCATCTACCATTTGAAAAGAACCAACCATTTTCCAGGACCTCATTAAAATAAACCGATTTCAAGAAATACTATCAAGCGAGATTTGACAAATATAACTTGAACTCAGCATGATGCGCTCGAATGTGGGCAGCAAAAAGTATTTTATGAATTATGTCGTACACACTAAAGTGAAAGATATGAAAACCAGGAATGTGCTAATAGTAGCAATCATGCTGCTGATTGCAGCAGTTTTCGTCATGCAGTCGGCTCTGGCAAAAGAACAATCTATGGGCTTGGAAAATGGATCATTAAGCACCTCATCCAACAAGACACAACTCGTCTCATTTGTTGAGTCCGCTGTGGCCTATGCCCAAGAGAACGGCAAAGATAAGGCACTTGAGGAGTTTTGCAATAAGACCGGCTCATTTGTCCGCGGAGATCTCTACATCTATGCCTATGACTTCAATGGAACTAACATTGCACATCCATTCAAACCCGATTGGATAGGCAAGAACAAGTTAAACGAGACTGATTCCAATGGCGTCCTATACATCAGGAACCTGATAAATGTTGCCAAGGAAGGGAAAGGATTTACTTACTTTATCTTCTCTAATCCAGCTCACGATAACAGAGATGAGTTCAAGATCGGCTACGCGATGAAAGTGAATGACAATTGGTGGCTGGGATCTGGAATCTACCTATCATGTCCGTGATAGATAGCCATTTCTTTTTTGATATGTGAGGAGAGGCAACTCTAGCCACCTATTGCGAAGAGGTATGCTCTTCACGATAGCTCGGGAAAAGCTAACCCTTTGGAGTGTCCAGCTAGTTGTTTGTTAACGGCCTGTGCAACTTGAGGCCGCAGGACCGCCACACGGATCTTGAGCTTGGCATTGATGGCCAGGAAGGGCTGTCGCCGGTAGACAGTTCTGCCTGGGTGAATAGCTGTGGGCAGGAGCTTCGTGAGAATTGAGATAGGTGTGACACCGCCAAAGAGCTTCGTCTATGCCGAAAGCGGCCTGAATGAAGTCCTCATAGCCACCCGGATTCTCCGGCCTCCCCCGAATCGTTCCCAGGCAAAGCACAAATTTGATAGACTAAGAATGTCAACCTTTTTAAGCAAATAAGAAACGATAATTAGTATGAAAGTTAAGGCCAGAGAGGCCATCGGAATGGCCATGCATGCGGCAGGCACCGAGGTAGCAACCTGCGTACCGGGCCTGGGGGCTACGGAGATCTTTTGCGATTATTGCGCGCTGCAATCTCAGAGACCCGTCTTCTCTTTTCACGAGGAAGTGGCTTACACCATCGCCCATGGAGCAGCACTGGCGGGAAAGAGAGCCTTTACATCCATGAAAACGCACGGATTTTTCAAGGCGGCAAATAGCGTCTGCGATTCCCTCTACTCCGGAACCCTGGCCGGTTTCGTCTCCCTGGTGGTGGATGATAGGAATGGAATACAATCGGACAGCATAGCAGATACGCTGGGCTTCGTGGAGGGCCTGGGCATTCCTCACAAGATAGCAAATGTGGAAGAAGTCTTCGATGACATCTTGGACGGCTTTATGCTCTCGGAAAAACTTCAACTGCCCTTTGCGCTCATCATCGATGCCAGCGACTTGGATCAACCTTCCCGTATCCCGGCGAAAAGATGCATAGATCCGCCTCCCAAGCCCTATCGAAGAGATATCACCCAGCATGTGCTTTGCCCGCCCTTCTGTAAGTATCAGCGGGACGTCCTGCAATGCAAACTTTCGGGTGGTAACTGGAAGAACATTGCCCAGCCATCTCTTCTGCCCCTTTTCGAAGCTCTGCCGGAAAAATGGATGCCTGCTATCGAGGAGTATGCCATCGTTTTCGAGGCTCTCCAATCGGTCAAAGGGGAGATTGCAGCTGGAGACACTGGACTGTCCACCCTCTTCGCCCTTCCGCCTTACGATTGCATCGATGTGACCACCTACATGGGAGGCAGTGTTCCTCTAGCTTTGGGTGCTCATATGGCCGGTGTCAGTTCGGCATGGGCAATCAGTGGCGACTTCTCCTTCATTGCAGCAGGACACCTGGGGCTCCTGGAGGCTGTACAGCGGAAGATTCCGCTTAAGATTTTGCTACTTTGTAATGGAAAGGCCGAGACAACCGGTGGCCAGACGATCCCGGAAGGGTTACTGGATCGCATCCTCCTTGGTTATAAGGAGTACGTATACTTCATTCATGATCCATTGGATCGCAGGGAGGTAGAGTCATCTATTAGAAAAGCATCCTTCTCGCGAGAACTGAGCCTAGTGGTTGCAGACTTTCGAGAAAGAGACATGCTACCATCAAAAGCATTAAAGTAAATGACAAAATAACTCAATTCTTGCTGAAGGCTGGATGATTTATGATCAACGTAATAATAGATCGAGAGGGCTGCATAAGCTGTGGTCAGTGCTGGGAAGCCTGCCCCGATTTCTTTGCAGAGAATTCAGAGGACGGATGGAGCCAGGTGGCTGAGAAGTTTCGGATCGCCGGGAAGCCGAATGAGGGCGTGGCTTTCGAGGACAATGAGGAATGTGTAAAAAAGACAGCAGAAGACTGTCCTGCCCAGGTGATCCATGTAGGTCCTCCTGCGCAAGGCTTCGATCCCGTTTAAATTTTTATTATATTTTTTACAAATATTGATAGGAATGAAAGCTGCCTAAAGCTGCCTATATTGTCAGAAAAATTGTGGCGAGATTATTGGCAAAGCCAATGATGCAGTCTGTGGCCCCCGGTCTACGTCCACTCCATATAGCCTGAACTTGGCCCCACTCTTCTCGATCTGCCGAACATTAGGAAATGGTTTTAGAGCTTTTGCAGTGTTCAGGCAGAGGACCTATCTATACTTCAGCCCATCTGCAAAAAGATAACAAATGTGAAATCAACTATCTATTCTTATCTGATTAGGGCTATTCGAGACGATTCATCATCAGATTCCCCAAAGATATTTAACTAATAACTATGTATATTATTGTAAGCCGAAAATCGTTCAATGACAAAAGGAGGATTCAAGAGAATGGAAAAGTTTCTTGGACTAGTTCAGGACGGAAGGTTCTCGATCTTGATACCACGCCCTCAATGCTGCACGGTCAAGCTGACCCGCATCACTAAGCCAGCTTCTATTGCCGAGGAGCTGACGGCCTCGCACGAGATAAATCTGGCAGAATACGAAGGTAAAGCCATCATGGTGACCGGAATCCTTCCGGAGCACAAGGGGTGGCTCTACGAGGCCAATGTGATCGATCAGGGCGGCCCCCTGCTGACTGAGGTGGTCAAAGAGATCTTTGGCCCGAAATGATGCACCAATATTCCATGAAATTTTTTAAACACAGGATGTGATGACAAAAGTATGTAGAATTTTTTTCATTTAGTTCGCTTCTGTCAATTATAATTATAAAGAATCATCTCCTCTATGAAATCAGTGTACAAAAACTTATACCGAATTACATCGAGATTATAATAATACAAGAAGAAAATCTCACCCCTCCGTCACGATAGAGATGTCACTGCTCTTTATCTATCTCTCACTCTAGTCTATAGGCAGAAGTCTCACAGGAATCGAATACTGCTGGCAACTATTTGATTTATTCCATGGTCTATGATAGGATGTGATTTTTTGGCAAATGAAAATTCTGCTGCACCAGAAGAGAAGAGCTGCGATCGGCGTTGCGAAACCTGCCAGCGGCGCAGCACCTGCTCAGATTCCGTAGCCATAAAGATTGCGAGCCACATGAGCCGGATAAAGCACAAGATCCTGGTGGCAAGCGGCAAAGGCGGCACGGGAAAGAGCACCATCGCCGCCAACCTGGCGGTGACTTTAAGGCGTGCAGGCTACAGAGTCGGACTCTTGGATGCAGACATCACCGGCCCAGACATACCCAGGCTACTGGGAATCGAGGACATCCGCCTGCATTCCGGGCCGGAGGGCATAGAGCCGGCAGATGCGGAAGGGATAAAGGTGGTCTCAATGGCCCTTCTTCTGGATAGCAAAAAATCTGCAGTGGTCTGGAGGGGTCCGATGAAGGCGGCGGCCATAAAACAGTTCCTCTCCGATGTCAACTGGGGTGACCTGGACTTTTTCATCGTCGATCTACCGCCGGGAACGAGTGATGAACCCATGAGCTTGGTCCAGCTTATGCCCGATCTCTCCGGTGCCCTGGTAGTAACCACTCCGCAGGGAGTCTCTCTCCTCGACTCCCGAAAGGCAGTGACCATGTTCCAGGATATGGATGTACCCGTGCTGGGTTTGATCGAGAACATGAGCTGGTTGTCTTGTCCCAGATGCGGAGAGAAAATTGAGATCTTCAAGAGAGGCAACGGAGAGGCTGCTGCCAAAGAGCTGGGAGTGGACTTCCTGGGATCAATACCCATGGATCCCGAGGTGGGAAGTCTGGCCGAACAGGGCATAGCTTTTGCTGGGCAAAAGACAACGGCCCAGGAGGCCTTTGATGCCATTGTCTCTAGAGTCCTGGAAAAGCTCTTGCCTCATCTGCCCATTTCAGAAAACTAAGGCCAGGCCAGGGTTCATGCAGGATAAAACCCACAGAGTCACGAAGACACATAGCAATTAAAGGAGCTAAAAGGAATCGAATCATAGCCTTGCCGACTCTGAAATAGCGAAAAGCCTACGATTCTTTGTCTTCCTTCTTACCCATTCTTGATTTCCTGATTGAGAGAATATCCGACCACAGTTCGAATAGCAACAATGATGGCTAATATGATAACTTGGTCCAGGCCGGGCGTGAGAATGGTCTTCATCAGATCGCCTGCAATAAAAAATTCTAAGCCTAACATAATTTTTGAGGTGAAATCTGTTCTGATTGCGTTATAATCCAGAATGCGCCTGCCTATTTCTTTCGCCAGGATTTTTATGATGGCTCCAATGCCCGCAAAAAAGATAATTGCGGCACCGAATGAGGATAGAAAGAGACCAATAGCATCAATAACACTTATGTAGTTCATTATCGTATATTTTAGATGCAAAAAGATTTAAGACTTTGGGATTATATTTGGTATTATTTCACGCTAATAATTTGGAAAAATTCTTGAAAAATATAAGAAGTGGTATGCAGTAAAATATATGATAAGATAATGAGGAGGACATGAGAGCAATTGCAGTCGTTCCCAAAGCAAAGAACAGCGCTCACATTGTGGATGTTGCTATACCCAGCATCCACGAGGATAGTGTCCTTGTTAAGATTAATCTGGTAGGCCTTAACGGAACTGACAAAGAAATCGATGAGGGGCTCTATGGAGAAGCTCCTCAAGGGGAGGGATTGTTAATCTTCGGGCACGAATCTATAGGAAAGGTCATTGGTCATCGGTTAAGCCCACCACTCAGCCCTAAAGCGCTCACGATTGACGTGCGGATCAAGGGCTTGACTATCATAAAACCCTAAAATAGTTTCCAAAGTCTTTGTTATT
>Ga0307376_10004935_pt1 | contig 12118 bp, 14 predicted proteins | sample TR2MG_FD_202536 | JGI IMG/M metagenome (GOLD analysis project Ga0307376, IMG submission 202536) | Soil microbial communities from Risofladan, Vaasa, Finland - TR-2 | ecosystem: Environmental > Terrestrial > Soil > Coastal area > Acid sulfate soil | place: Finland: Risofladan, Vaasa | collected... | reverse complement strand
TGAAATCTGGTATTCAAGATCTGCTCATTCTAATAGTCGCAGTCGTATTGGCAATTGTAACTGCATCTTTGGTAGTTCGCTTATTCAGTGCTGTTATTGAAATTGTGATTATCATCGCATTGGCATATGTATTTTTCTCAATATTGAAAAAAGTACTATAGAAGAGGGTTAACATTAATAATACATCAAGCTTAATGAGACCAAAGAGGATTGAATATTGCGTTCTGTACAACGAGTAAATAAAAAAACCGCCCCAACTTCCCAAAAGGAATTTATAAAAGACGGGGCACGGTATGTGGTGTTGAAACCTGCGGGTTACCCCCTGAGAAGTATGCTTAATGAATATCCTGAGATCTCAGAAAAAGATGTTTTCGAATTCTATGCACGTGAACAGTGGAGCGGTTTGGTTGTCCGTTCAGGTGAGTTTCTTTTTGATAGAAGGATGTTCCCGGATTTTGCATTTAAGGTAACTGAAGTCGTGCCAGAAGATAGTACAATAAGCCATGCTACTGTGTTTATTGTAGAAGAGGCAAAGATAGAAGAATACGTCCCCGAAATATTCAGCGATGTAGGTTTTGACGATGTAATAGGGCATGCAGAAGCAAAACGAAAATGCCAGCTTATCCTGAAATATCTTGATGACCCTGAGCGTTTTGGTAAATGGGCCCCACGAAATGTATTGTTCCACGGCCCATCAGGTACAGGCAAAACAATGATGGCCAAAGCCCTTGCCAATGCAGCTGAAGTTCCCATCCTGCCCATAAAGGCCACCCAGTTGATCGGCGAGTACGTAGGTGACGGTGCCAGACAGCTCCACCAGCTCTATGACAGGGCAGAAGACCTCAGGCCATGTATTATCTTTATTGATGAACTGGATGCCATAGCTCTTGATCGGCGCTATCAGGACCTAAGGGGTGATGTAAGTGAAATTGTTAACGCATTGCTCACTGAGATGGATGGTCTTGATGAAAGAGAAGGAGTATGCACCATCTCTGCTACCAACAGGATAGATACCCTTGATCCGGCAGTAAGGAGCCGCTTCGAAGAAGAGATCGATTTTGGGCTGCCAGATAAAGCTGATAGGCTAGCCATTATAAATTCTAACATAGCTTCATTCCCAGTGGAACTTGACAAAGATGTGAACATCACATCCCTGGCTGAAAAGACAGAAGGCCTTTCAGGACGCGATCTGGTTGAGAAGATCCTGAAGACCGCACTACATTCAGCTATTATCGAAGGTGGGCTGGTAAATAATAATTATATTGAAGAAGCCTTGAAAAAAACAGTCGCTTCAAGTCCTTTCAAGAATTCTGATGAAGGTATGTTCAGATAAAATGAAAAAAAAACAGCTTGAGATCCTGCTGGAAAAGGTGGAAAGATTCGATTCTCCATCAGCTTACCTTGAACAATATTCAACTCCCGCACCTATCGCTGCTGAACTCCTGTTTTTTGCATTAATGAACGGGGACCTGGATGAAACCGTGTATGATCTCGGATGCGGTACCGGTATCCTCGCTATTGGAGCCGGGCTGCTGGGTGCCAATAAAATAGTTGGTTTTGATATTGATAATGATTCACTTAAGATCGCCAGGCATAATGCTGCTAAATTCGAAGTTAATATTGAATATGTTTGTACCCGTATTGAAGATGTTCAAGGAAAGGTTCATACTGTACTCATGAATCCTCCGTTCGGAGCACAGAACAAGGGCAATGACCGCCCTTTCTTGAAAAGAGCCGTGGAATTAGCTGATGTGGTATATTCCATCCACAATGCAGGAAGTTATGAGTTTATCAAAAAGTTCATTAGTCCAGCAGTAATAACAGATAGTTATATTTTAGGTTTTCCTATAGAACGAACTTTTAAGTTCCACAAAAAGGATAAAGAAGTTGTCAACGTAGAGATATACCGGATCGAAAAAAAATCAGCCTAAATAAGAATCATTGTTTATAGCAGAATCCGGACATTAAAATCATATTGAGGGATTATTATTAGAATCAAGAGAAAAAAAACCGTTTCAAGAAGAAAATTGATTAATGAAGAATCAACTGAGCAGCAGGTTCCTGAGACCGAAGAAATAGAGGAAATTACAGATGAACCTGTGACTGATGAAATAAAAATTGACTCAGAATTTGAAATTACCACAGAAATTGAAACTAGCCCAAAAAATGAAGCATTTTCACCAGAGGAATCTAAGGAATTAGTGCTTCCCGGAGATATTATCGGCACCTCAGAGGAATTTATTTCAGGCAATAGTACCTATAAAAAAGGCGGCAATATCTATTCCACAGCTACAGGGTCAATAAAAATAAACACCAAGACCCGTAACATTTCAGTAATTCCCGAGACTGATGTACCACCTATGATTGAAAAAGGTGACGTGGTTATTGGTCGTGTCAATGATCTTAGAAGTTCAATGGTATTAGTAGAGATCGCAAAGATCGAAGGGAAAGGAGATCGTGAAATAGTAAATCTCCAGAATGCTGCTATTCACGTATCCAACATAAAGGATAGTTATGTGAAGGATGTTATGTTTGAGTTCAGCCCGTTTGATATTATTAAAGCCAGGGTCATTGACCTTAAAACAATGAGACTCACCACATCAGGCAAAGATCTTGGTGTGATCAAGGCTTATTGTGGAAAGTGTCATTTAGCCATGGATAAAGCATCCGACGACGGAGATAAGAGCAACAAGCTGAAATGCCCTGTTTGCGGCAATATAGAGTCGCGAAAGCTTTCATCGGATTATGGGATTACTATTGCATAAAGGTGGATGTGGATGAATCTAAAAATTATTGAAAAAACAGATAATGAAATAAAGGTTGAAATGGCTGGTGAAAGCCATACACTGTTAAACGTTCTAAAATCGTCACTACTGGATGACCCCAGAATAGAGGTTGCAACGTATGATATCAAGCATCCTACTATCAGTGAACCTATTCTTTTTGTAAAAACAAATGGTGTAGATCCTGTGGTGGCTATTAAAGAAGCATCAGATAGAATAATTGAAGTATACGAGGAATTTAAAGCTGTTTTCAATGAAAAAGCCAATATTTAGGCTATGCATATAAAACCTGAAATATGGATTCTTGGTATCGACGATTCGTCACTGCACAATGGACAGTTGATGATCGTCGGTGCCTTTTTTAGAGATCATTTTGAATTATAGTTTGAAGTAAAGAGTATGCTCAGACTATCAGTTGTTAGGTCCTTTTATATCATATCATTGCCCCCTAGTTTCATACATGCATATCGGCTCCCTCAAACTCCCAGGAAAACTTCTCTTAGCTCCCATGGCCGATGTAACTAATGTGGCGTTTCGGCTAATGTGCAAAAAATATGGTGCATCAATGGTATTTTCCGAGATGATCGATGTCGAAGGTATAATCAATCAGAGCTTGAATAGTATTTCAAGATTAGCATCATGCGACCAGGATAAACCACTTGGCATACAGCTATCAGGATCTACATCTACCAGCTTTGAAAAGGCAGCCAAAATTGTTGAAAAACAATACCAACCCGATCTTATTGACATTAATTTTGGTTGTTCGGCACGTCATATTATAAAAAAAGGATGCGGTGCTGCTCTATTAAGTAAACCGCAGTTGATGAGTGACATCGTAAAAAGGGTCTCCCTAGCTGTTAATGTCCCGATTACCGCAAAAATGAGGATGTATTCAAGTTATGAAAAAACATCTGAAATTGCTAAATCGCTGGAAGTGGCGGGTGTAAACGCGATCACGATCCATCCACGTACATACGATCAGAATTATTCACATAGTGCTAATTGGGATGTAATAAGGAAATTGAAAAATGAATTATCTGTTCCTGTGATTGCAAATGGTGATATTGTTGATGAGAGATCAGCAGAGAAAGTGATTGAATACACAGGATGCGATGGAATTATGATCGGACGTGCTGCAATCGGGAACCCATACATTTTCAGGAGGATTGAGCATTATCTTAAAACTGGAGAATATCTTGAACCTTTAAGCAAAGAAGAACAGGTCAATGACTTTTTTAATTACGTTAGCCTGTTAAATAAATGTAATATGCTTGATTATGCCAATATTAAGCTTCATGCAAAGTGGTTTACTAAAGGAATTAACGGGGGAAAATTGGTTAGGACAAGAATAAATGCTGCGGATAATATTGATATGATAATGGAGATTATGGGTGAAATAATAGATTATTAAGATTATTTAATAAGGTATGAAATATGGATCTCTCCAACATTGAGTGGGTGAATATTGTCATCTCACCATGTGCATATATATGTACAGTATAATTATAATATCTGACACATATTCAAAACAGGCATCAGGAATTATGTTAAAAATTTGCATATGCCTGTGGAAAGTGCGATTTAACATTAAATAAAGAGAGTATAACAACGGATAAAAGGGAAATAAAATATTACCCCAAATTGCCTTTAGCAACTTCTTTTATCCACAAAACGAAATGAATATCTAAAGTTGCGCAAAGCAGTTGGATGGATCTGCCAAAATTTAATGGAAAGGGAATCGGCAAACTAATGAATAATAAACAAAGTAAAAATAAGGGAGGGGAATTTAATCTTCCATTTCAATTTATATAACAGATGCTTCATTCATGTGTCTTGTAAACATTGATAACCAGAGACCATGCCTACTTAGCAGATTTTCAGCCTCGTTAGGATATGCAGACTCAGTTATGTTTTGTGAATCAAGAATTTCATCGGATTTAATGGTATCACCAAAACAAAGTTGAACCTCACCATTTTTCCCAACGTTAAATACTATTTCCATCATAAAATCCAAATCATGATTACAAATGATTTTTTTTGGCGCGGCAGCCATATATCGGAGAGCAGATTTCATTTTATATCACCAACTAAATTATTAGGTTTGTTCTGAATCGTTGCATTCAAGGTAATGATGGACGGCTTTTGAAATGGCTTCTTTAGTGGAAGACTCACCAGTTCTTATCTTCAATTCAACAACCGTTCTTTCTGGTAAGACGGATTGGACATGCATTATTTTCATATTTGCAACTACCTTCATTTGTTATTCTTTTGGGTAAAGACATCATCATCATGATTATTGCTATAATAATCACATATCTTTTAACTATAAAAGGATTTCGAACATATGGCAATTAATGGAACAAATAAATCACAACTGAAAAAAACTTGATATTAATAGGGTATTCGCACAATCATGCCGCATTCCAGGCATGTTGTTACCACCCTATCGTCTCTGATTCTAATCCTGCTGTTAGAACCAGGTACAAGAAACACCCCACATTTCTTACAAATCCTGCGTTTCAATGCTCTCGGCATTCTGATCCTGTGGCGCATACTGATCTTTTTGGCTAGCAGAACATATCGATTACTAAGTAGGGGGGCTTTTTCAAAAGATTCTTCTGCCAATTCAAATAAAAGCCGGATACGCTGGTGGGCCATCTCACGTATCCATTCTTTCTTATTTTTGCGCCGCATTCTCATCCTAATAATTCATATAATACTAAATACTTGATGCGTAATTACTTTACAAACCCAAGCAGGTCATCCCTGCCAAGATTATGAAGTGTACCCCGAATTAGACCGGAAAGTTGCTTGGTATCTCCCTTTTTAGCACTAACAGGTATCAGCTGATCAGGCCACTGGCGCCACGGTGGATGCAGACCAAACCTTTCAGCCACCCCGTCCATGACATTATCCAGATCACTTATTTTATCTTTCTTATTGACTGCCACAACTACATCAAGTTCAAGTTCATGCATAAAATCATACATCTCGATCTCAATTGGTATCTCCCCTCGTTTTTGCCAGCGATCCACAATTTCTAAGAATGAATTTCCGTTTAATACTAATATTGCCTGCAAAATTCGATCCTTATTTTTTTCAATATACCTGACGAACTTTGTCTTGACAATATCCTGTTTTGTTTCCTTAATACCACTCATAAACCCGAAACCAGGCATGTCTGTAATGGTTAGATCACCGAATTGCAGGTGGTAAGGTCGCAAAGTAACACCAGGACGTTTTCCGACAGGTACATTCACACCTGTCAAGCTTCTAATAAGGGTGGACTTACCCACATTGGAACGCCCCACAATAATTATTTCATATTTGATATCAAGTACTTTTTTATATTTTGCCATTAGTTACCACAATTGTCCGTCCAATAATGCACTTGTGCGATCATTGGTACTCTTGTTAATTTTTCTTATCAATATAAGGTACTGCCCATTTTCGAATACAGGTTCTTCAAACTGGGCATCCACACCCAATCGCTTCAGGTGGTCTTCAAACTGCCAGGCAGTTTCAAGGTTATTAACTCTGATCCTTACATCCTCTGCAATGCGCTCGCCCTGTTTTCGCTTCTTTATAGTCTCAACCATTGGCTTGATTATACTTTCTCCAAGCCTGCAGCATCTATCGTGTAATGCTTCCTCATTATCATCCCATTCCACAGACTGGAACCCTTCACGTATGACCCTGGACAAAAAGAAATCTCTTCCATAGTCATTATAGAACTGGAATGCATATTTTAGATCGTTATTAGTACTCTGTGAGGAAGTATATTTTATGGCTGGATGATTCATTCCAGGATCCTTTATCACTACACCCTCACGATCTTCCGTTCCCAATTCTTTTATGATCTGAGTAATGATCTCAGCAGCTGATTGGAGGGGATATTCTCCATAATACCGGACAGTCTTGATATTGAAGCGCGTACACAACTCATATTTCTGTTCTATTGTAAGGGGTTTGCCAGTGGTTTTTTCCCTGATATCGAAAATAAATATTGAAACACTTTTCACATCAGGATAGATGTTCTTTGGAACATACGGGTTATCAGGGCCGACCATTTCACCGCATAAGACCAGGTTGGGATGGGCTTGAAAAAAATCAGGATCGATCTCGCCTGTTACTTTCTCAGTAGTATAAGGACAGATCAGCCCGCCCCTTGTCAATGCAATAACCTTTCCATCGATGCATGCAATTCTCACATTGTAGCCATTCATTTTTTCTTCGATTGCAATGGTTGAAATTCCTTCAAAATGAACCCTTACCGCAGGTTCAAGTACAATTGCACGCTGTATCTTTGGAAATCCCTTTACAACCAGGATGTTATCTCCATGTTTAAAGACAGCAGTCCCAGCTTCAAATCCTGATATTCCTTTTTCAAACCTATAATAATCTGGATAGAACCCTGATACTTTCTGCAAAACCCTTTGGTTTAAGATACTGGATATTTTTGTTTCCGGTAAGTCAAGGGTTTTTGAAGAAAGTTTTATGAAATCTTCATCTAAATCATCTTGATCACTATTCATGAAATGGATATGTCTAGATTTTCTGTGCAATTGCATTTAGAAGAAGCCGTCTGGTAATCAAACCCAACAACTCATCTTTATCATTTACAACTGGCACTCCACCCAGGTTCTTTTCAAGCATTAAGGAAACCACATCCTGGATCGGGGTATCATATTTTACTGTTATAACTCCTCTGCTCATGATATCTTCTACCAGCATGTTCTTAATCCGATTATCCTGTTTACTATTGGATACCAGATCCCTGAATGCTCTTAAAGCAACGGCAATATCATGCTCTGTGATTATTCCTACCAGGGCCCCATTTTCCAGTACAGGTAATCGGCCGATGTTTTTATCAAGAATTGTACGTCTGGCATGAATTACCCTTTCATCTGGTCCGATGGTAATGGGCTGGCGCATAATCTCACCTGCAAGGGCATTGTTGAATGGATAATTCTTAATTATTTCCTGTGGAGTAATCCATCCGATCACGTCATCATTATCCATTACCAGTAACACCCCTTCATTTTTATTCATTAAAATAATGCCTTCCTTCACAGGCATATCTGGACGTACCTTGGAAAAATTATCTGTTGTTGCAGTCGTCACATGCATGGCCGACGCTGGGAGGGTTGATTTTTGTCTGGTTCCCAATTCCCTGGTAATTGACCTCATTGTTACAATTCCATTGATATTGCCATTGTGTATAACAAGGAGTCTTCTGGTTTCGAGTTTTTCCATTTTGTCAAGTGCATAAGATAATTTTTCAGATTTGTCAATAGTTGCAGGTTCAACCATAATGTCTTTTAATTGCATTTTCATCACCTTTTAAATTTCAGCAATCTCTGCTATTATTTTCTTTGCATACACGATCCCAATAATCTCATTATTGACAATTGGAATGCCGTTAATATGCTTGTCCACCATAATTTTAGCAGCTTCCACGGCTTTGCTATTCTCACCTAAAGTAATAATTGGTTCTGACATAACATCTTCAGCTACAATAGATACTTCTTTAATAGAACGGAATGTCTTTTCACCACCATCCCGGTTCTTGCGGGCCATCTTAACATCTTTTGTTGGTAGTCCACCTTTAGGATTTGTCATTTTATGTAAAGCAAGGTTTGTGGTGGTTATAATCCCCACTGGATTATTGTTATCATCAATAACAATCACTCTGTCCACATCATTACTTTTCATTTCATGAATCACATGGCTAATACTGTGATGCCGGTGAACAGTAACGAAAAAGTCATCCATAATATCTTTTACCCCGGAATTATTTTCAAGTGTAGAATAATATCTTATAAGATCCAGTTTTGTTACGATACCAATAATATTATTATCAGATTCACTTTTTACTACAGGAATCCCGCTAATTTCATTCTCAAGTAAAAGTTCAGCCACCTGTTTTGGAGTGGCTTCCGGATAGATAGTTATTGGATCATGGGTCATTATTACACTAATAGGAATATTAGCAATAGGACGCCTGCGCCACTGTGGTTCGGCCTGGTCAAGTCTATGGCTAATATCAGCTTTAGTAACAATCCCTATAGGAATTACTTCAGATGATTTTGAAGACTCTTTCTCAGATAATTTTTCTTTTATAACAACAAGTCGACTGATATTATATTTTAACATAAGGTTCCTTGCTCTTGAAATTGGTTCCTCTGATCCAATTAAATGGACTGGTGTGTTCATTATTTCCCTTATTTTCATAATAATACCCCTTTATTTGGCAAATTAATCTGCCATAGCCCTTATAATATCACGTTCTGTAAGTATACCACACAATTCCCCGTCATCTATTATGGGGATGGCTCCTACTTTTTTATTCAGCATCAAACCAGCAGCTTCTCCAATATCAATATTGGACCTGGTCCAGATAATATCACGTAATATAAGATGTTTTAAGGGAACATTAAATGCATCTTCTGCATCACCGGTCATAAGTTTTTGGAAAATGTCCCCACTTCCCAGATACCTCATAATATCAGAAGCGGTTATTATTCCTATTAGCACATTTTCTTTAACAATTGGTATTCTCCTAAAACCTCTTTTGATCATGGTTATTGTGGCTTCCTTTAAGGACATGTCGGGTGGTGCAGTGACTACATTAGTGCTCATATAATCGTGCACTGATTTCGAAGTGGTAATATTTGCTATCGTATTAACAAAATCTCTTTCAGAAACTATACCGACAACAGCAAAATCATCATTAACAATAGGTGCAGCCCCTATATTCCTGTCGATCATAATTGAAAGAGTGTAAGAGATAGTATCATTGATTTTGAAGCTGACCACATCATGTTTCATAATTTCTCTGACATCTTCATTAATTGCAGCTGCCAGGTTGCCATTATATCGATTTTTCACCAGATTATGCCTCAAGCCTCCACCGAGAAAATCTACAATGTCAAGACTTGTTACTATTCCTTCCAGTCTTTTTGTACCTGCATCTGCGATAGGCACTCGTCTAAAACCATATTTCAGCATCGTTTTTACAGTAGTCATTATATTAGTAGTAGGTGGAAGTGTTATGACATCTTTTGATGCAAGGGCCAATATTTCACTTTGATGATTATAAATTTTGGATTTGAAATTTATTGGACCTCTATCATTAACACCTGAACTATCTAATCCTCTAACTTCAGATTTGTCATGTTTTTGTCGCTTCATGATTTTACCGATTTTAATTACAAATCTATTAATTACACAACCGTTTTCTGCCGAGATTACAGGTTATTAAGTAATATCTTATTTTCGAACGTTTTCATCAATATTACTTACTATTTAAATATGCTTCTACAACATCATGCTTGTCAATTATCCCTACAAGTTTGTCATGATCAACAACACACAGACGCCCTACATCATACTTTATCATCATTTCAATAGCATCCAAAATTGAAGCTTTTGGTGTTATATTATATGAAGGTGTACTCATTATTCGTGATACACTGGAAGATGTTCCGATTCTGGTTCCATGTTCGTCTTCCCGTTCAATCCTTATTTTTCCGGAATTAATAATATCGCGCCTTGTTATCATTCCAATGGGATTGTTGTGTTTATCAACTACTGGATATCCAGAATATCCTTCCCTTATCATATTATTCCATATTTTTGCTAATGGCTCATCCGGAGTGCAGGTTTTAACATTCCGGGTCATCAATTCATCAATCATTTTTTCAGGGATATTTAATGGATCTAGATTATTAAAGATATCAACTACACTGATTACACCTTTTAATGTTCGATCATCCAATGAATACACGACTGGAATTGCAGTAAATCCTGATTCAGAGAATATCTTAACAGTCTGTTCTAAGCTCATATATTCGGTAATGACCGGAGTCTCTGTGATAAAGCCTTTTACTGTGATATTGGATTTCGTGGAAGTTATATTCAGGACATCCTTTTCAGATATAATTCCAAGGACGATCTTACTTTCATCCAATACAGGCAATATTCTGTGATGATAATCACGCATAAGCTGTCTTGCATATGTCATAAAATCATTATCATTAACATATGCAGTATGTTTTTGCATTATATCCCTGACATGCAATGTGTCCATTTTACCAACCCCAAAATTATTATTATTATTATTATTATTCCATCTCTTTACATGACTCGCACATCAATGAACCATTCAAATAATTAAGATTGTCAGTATATTTACCACAATTTTCACATACTCCCCTACTTATGATCTCAGGTATTTCTCTTTCTAATGGAGTTCTTTCCCTGTGCATACTAATAAGATCAGTCAATATATTCCCCATCTCAACTGACATCGATACCAGATCGTTTTCAGTTACTATACCCACAAGTTTTTTGTCTTTGACTATTGGGATCCTCCTGATATGCATCTTAAGCATTAATTCGATAGCTCTCTGTATATCCTCATCTACATCAAGAGTAATAAGCGGAGTTGTAATGACGTTTTTAAGTTCTAATGAATCAGGAAGAAGGTTTTTCGAAATTATCTTGTTAACCATATCTCTTTCGGTTAATATGCCTACTGGATTATTATTTTCCATTACTACAATACTGCCTACTTCCAGCTCAAACATTTGCTTTGCAGCTTCTGATATTTTAGTATTGATATCTACAGTTATGGGATTTCTTGTCATGATTTCCTTAACTGGTAGTGAAGTTTCCATAGCACGATTCCCTAATTTGATAATCTAATCATATCTTTTTGATGAGATATAAAGGATTGGATATTCGAGATAATACTTCCATCATAGTGTCAAGTTAGTCTTGTAATTTTTTAAAATACCACCTTATTTTTTTATCAAAAAGGCTTAGGCACCGCCCCAATATCACCTTCTCCACCAAGGCAAAAATCTTTTAGTGTATATGCACTACAAACATAAATGAACGACAAAAAATAAAGTAATTCAACACAATGTTAGGTAGCTGGGGAGCGATTCTATGGTCAGGGAATGAATGGATCAACTGGAAGGTTTTGGTGATCGCAAGATTGCAGATCTTATAGGACGGCATCTTTGTTACATCAATGCCATTGAAAATTATTGACCCGTTGTTCGGGCGGTAGAGTCCGCTTATCAAATTCAATAATGTGGATTTTCCTGCACCATTAGGTCCCACCAGTCCTACGATCTCACCTTCCCCTACATGCAGGTCAACTTCTTTGACCGCTGCTGAACCACCGAAACTCTTTGAAACCTTATTAACTTCAAGCAGGATGATCACCGATAATAATTTTATTGGAACTGATCCGCATAACTGGCATTTACTCTTAAAATAACTAATTGAAATATTATATTTATATCAAAAATAAATCCAAACCA
>Ga0307376_10004934_pt1 | contig 12120 bp, 24 predicted proteins | sample TR2MG_FD_202536 | JGI IMG/M metagenome (GOLD analysis project Ga0307376, IMG submission 202536) | Soil microbial communities from Risofladan, Vaasa, Finland - TR-2 | ecosystem: Environmental > Terrestrial > Soil > Coastal area > Acid sulfate soil | place: Finland: Risofladan, Vaasa | collected... | reverse complement strand
TCGGGCCGTGAGTGCAGCTTGTTTTCCACGCGCTCAAACTTCATGTAGTCGTCGTTGTGCTTCTCGAAGGTTGCATTCAGGTCAATCATCGTTTTCTCCTTGTCATGGGCACTGAGGCCCAACTAATCATTCCACCGGACCTGCGCAAGAAGCCGCGCAGGCCGGTGAATTCAGACGTTATGCGTCACAGTTCGCGCACCGTAATTTCGTACTTCGGAACGCCATTCACGGTCACAGTCACCGGCCCTCCGTTGGCCAGCACATGCTCAATCACAGCGCCGCAGGCTGGCCCTGTCACATCCTGTTTTCCTTCGCCCCATGTGCGCCCGTCCTTTAGTACGTGCCCCACAAAAATCCGGTTTGTCAGTGGGCTGGTGCCAATATGCAGTGGCTTCATTCGTTTCTCCAAAAGTGCCGCATAACACGGCATGCAAGCGGGACTGCGCTAATGCGCAGCCCCTTCATTTAGCGTTACGCCGCATGATTCGCTGGTATCTATGGGTCACGCCGCGAACCTCTGATCGATCTTGAACGGTCGTCCGCGAAGCTGGCTTATCGCACCGTCGCGCATGGTGCAGCACTTTCCGCAGTCTCGGCAGCGGTAACGGAAACCGTGGGAACGTTGCTTGTCGCTGACGTGACCGTGGAGGTTTAGCGTGCCGCCGCAGTTTGGGCATTTGGTCATGCTGCAGTCCTTTCGGAATATTGGTCGTGAGCCGTGCAGTACCAGATGCGCCCGATACGCTTGCTGCCTTCGCGTCCGCAGTAGCACACAGCAGGAGGCGCGGCCGGCGCTAGAGATACGGCGCTTTTCGCTTCTGGCGGGTTGAGTAACTTGGCGATGAACACGTCAAGGAAACCCGTATTCATTGGGGACGAGTCTCCATGCCCTTCTCGATCTGCTACTGCGATGTCGTAGGCTTCGCGCAGTTGGGCATCAGTAACCCCCTGCTCCGCCCAGTTCATCAGCCTCGGGTCTTGGCTGTTCGTCTTGCTCATCTTCCCCCGTGTCTTCTCCCAGGACCGAAGTTGAATAGCCAGTTCCGTGGAACGCGACGGCGGCGGATTTTCCGTCGAGCCGTGCACCGCTGGTAAAACTGCCGCCGCTACTTCTTTTGGTTTTATGGGGTCTGGTACATGGTGTACACCAGGGTGGGTTCCCTGTTGGGTTCCTGTTGGGTTATGTTCTGATAACCCATTGGGTTCCTGTTGGGTTCCTGTTGGGTTAGCTTTTGGTTTGTTCTTATGCGGCCTTCCGCCCTTCCCACCGTTATGCTTGGATGCTTGAATCCGCGCTTGTGCCTTGGTTATTTCTTCATCGGCGCGGCCATTGTGGCGAAGTCCGTCAGTGTCAGAAAGTGGGAAGAATTGATCGACAACCGACTTGACCGCGGCCTTCTCTTCCTTGCTCATGGCCCGACACAGCCTATAGAGCGCATCATGGTCTGCTGGTAACGGCGTTTCGGTGCCGTAGTAGTGATCGAGCAGCCGGTCATAAGCTCCAACCTGGGCGCAAGACAGTAGCCCTGTGTCCCGCTGGAAGTCCCCGACGTAGCGCTCGTAGTAGTTCATTGGTCAAGCCTTCGCTTGTTTAGTCTTGCGTTTCTGCGCCTGTTTTGTCTGTTGCCCGGCGCACACACGGTAGGGGAAAAAATAGGAGGTCATGCGGCCTCCGCTTTCATGATTGCCACCGACACGCTGGCGCCGGCGAATTCGTTATCGAACTGGTGCGACCAGGTGATGGTAAAGCCGGGAAGTGATACCTTATCGCGCATACTGGCCGGAAGAACGGCAATCAACCGGCCGCCCTTACGCACCAAGCCGGCGGCCGCGTCTATGTGTGCCCGGGCGCGGCCATTGGAAAATGGCGGATTCATCACGATGCGATCAAATCTGTCGCCGCGGTTCCAGGCGAACTCGGCCCAGTCTATGAATTCAGCCTTCTCTGTTTTGAATCCCTTGGCCTCTAGAATCTTGCAATGCAGCCCGGAAATCTCGACGCAGGTCGTCCGGTCCTTCGGCATCAGGTCGGCGAGTCCGCCAGTTCCTGCGCTTGGCTCCAGGCACGTATCATCCGGGCCAATCTCGGCCATTTCTAGCGCCACCGCGGCGATGTTCTCCGGTGTCGGGTAGAACTGGTGCGCCTGCTGGTCCGGAATGCAGCCGCTGGCGATAATCTCATCAAGCGCATCACGCGGGTCATACTCGAAAGAATATTCTCCCGTCCTAGTTGACACCGCGCCTATGCGTTCCAGAGTTCTGCCGGCTTCGGCCCATGCAATCGGATTTCGCTCTTTTGAATAGGAGCTGTTGAGTTCTATGTCGTTAGATCCGCGTCTCGGCCTGCACTCTGCAAGGATCTCGATCACCGCGAATGGCAATGGGCGACCCATCATGGCGAACGTCTTGGCGCGCTTCTTCGGCTTCGTCCGGAATTCAGAAGGGATCGCCATTGGGTAGAGGCTGGCCAGGATCGAGTTCAGGCGCCACGCCATATCAGGATGGACTTCGAGGTGCGCGGTGCCCTTTTTGTAAAGCCGGATCCGGAGAGCCCCGCCATCGATCGTGACCCACTCGCCCCAGCGCTCTCTCAGCGTTTCCATCAACCGAGAGCTGGCGTAATTTTTTGGCTCGTCGCGTCCCATGAATTTGGCAATCACGGCACGCAGATCGTTGATGTAGCCCGCGCGATCATGCGCCACACTGCTATAGGAGAGCATGTAGCCCATAATCATCCGTTTGCCGAAGCCCATCGGCGAATTAGTGACATGCTCTCCAGAGAGGTTGCGGAAGATTCCATCAACACGTTCCGAGAGAAACTTTGCCCGGCTTCCCAGGAGACCTTCGATAGTGGCTCTGACTGTCGACTCCTCGAACTCCGGGGCGGTCATCTCTATGATCGTCTTGTTCCACTCGTCGCGGCGCTTCTGGGGCATGCAATCCAATACGTCGGTCAGCGCCAAGGTCTGCGACCAGAAGTCGGCATTGAGTTTGGCAATGGCACCTTCGCGCCGGAATATCCGTTCTGCGGAAATTGACGAGTAGCCGCTTCGGCTCTTGTTGCCTTCGACAAAGTAATAGACGACGTTGCCCAGGTCGCCTTCAAAGAGGCCGATGACCTGCTCAATCTTGGCGCGCATCTGTCGGTATTGGCCGATCAGCCCGTCGATCATGTCGGCGCAGGATGGAGCGAAGAACTCGCCCACATCTACGCCGTCGATTTCAATCATGGCGGTCATGCGAACATCCTCGCTTGCGTTTCCTGCATGGCGATGCAATGCGGGCTTGCCCACACCGTTTCGCTGGCTGAGTTACCGATTGCCTCGTCCGTGAGCGCGTAGCCCTTCCTGGCGGCCCATTGATGCGTCGTCCAGCCCTGTGAGGTCAGATCGTCGTGCTCGCCGGCATGCCCACAAAGGACGATCCGCAACATGGCGTTGTCACCGTTTGCTGCGCACCATTCCCGCACCGCCGATGAGATACCAAGGCCCATACCGCCTGCGCCGTAGTCCATCGAGCCTTTGTCATAGGGTGGATCGAGGAAGATGCCAGTCAGCCCGTGGCGCGTCGTTACGCTATCCTTGAGTACCCGTTGCCAATCTCCACAAGCCACGCGAACGTCGCGCATGCGCTCATAGAGGGTGTTGAACCATTCGGCGATGAATGCGCCCCGGCCGGCATCCCCAAGGTGCGGGAGTTTGCGGTTGATGCCCCGGCCGGCATCCCCAAGGTGCGGGAGTTTGCGGTTGATGCCCCGGCCGGCATTCCCGAGGTGCGGGAGTTTGCGGTTGATGCCCCGGCCGGCATCCCCGAGGTGCGGGAGTTTGCGGTTGATGCCCCGGCCGGCATTCCCGAGGTGCGGGAGTTTGCGGTTGTCGACAATCTTTTCGCCATCCCATACCCAGGGGCCAGAACCTGAGCACCAGCCTGATCCTATCCAGTTGTTTATGCCAAAACACCACCAGCCAGCAATTTTGCAATCAAAGTATTCTGGATCGTGGAGCGCGGTCCTGAGGCCATCAGACTGCCTCACAAGCCACGAATGCCTAGCGAATAAATCGCACTCCGATACAGGGAAGTCCGCATAATAAGCAACACCGTTAGGGTCGCCAATGATCGACCTCCAAAAATTACTAACCATGCAGTCATAATCATTGATCGTTTCGACGCCTGGCTCATCGGGGCGGCCAAGCAGCATTGCGGCGCTACCGGCGAATGGCTCGACGTAGTTGGCGGGATTCCCGAGGAGTGACCAGACAAGCTCGCATGCGCCGCTCTTACCGCCAAAATAAGGATACGGCGCAGCAAGGGTTCCGGCCATGGTCTTCACTGAAATAATCCCATCTGCCCGCGCACCGGCAACCGATTCGGCGCGATCGTGATCCTCGTGATCGAACATCGGCGCTTCGGCCCGTGCTCGATCCGCCCAGCCGCGCGCAGTTCATGGCATCTGCCGGCCAGCGTCGAGTTCCGCATTCCCGTCAATTCCGCCAGCTCAGTCAGCGAGTAGTCGCAGCCTTCGCGCATCACCGACAAAATGGTTTCGTACTGCCCGTGGGCGAGGTTCGGGACCACATGGCCGTGCCAGCAGTCTATTGCCGTCTCTGCCTGCGTGATTCTCATGACTTCGCCTCGCTGCCTTTTGAGAGCGATCTGCCGAGCGCAGAAATACGGCGCTTGGCTATACCAAATTGTTTCCTCGCTTCTTTGCGTTCTTGAATGAGCTTGTGAGCAGTTAGGCAATACGGGCACGTCTCGGCAAGATAGTCTTCGGGTGGCATTCCAGTCACGTAATACGCCTCTGAAACTCCACCGTATTGACCATCGCCTGATTCGTCACGAGTCATTGCGTAAGCGTTTTTCAGGTGATCAACAATCAGAACATCGCTTCCAGGGGGATCTTGAACATCTAAGCAAACCCGAAGTGATTCACCGATACCATGTGTTAGACGCTTGATCGATTGCTGAGCGTGGTAGTACGCCACAACTGCGGAAATTAGTTTTGCGTCCATCAGAAGCTCATCCTAGCCGGCGTCCCGTAATTCGCCGAACGCTCCAGCATCCCGGTATCGTCAGAGGGGCGATGGCCGATGCAGAAATACTGTCCGGTGTAGGTCACCTTGAACCATTGCCGGCAGTCCTCGCGCATGCAGCGGCGGTTCTCCGGAGGCGAGAATTTCCACTGAGGCTTGGTCGGAACGATCGGAGCGACGGCGATCGTCTCCGCTGGAGCTTCCACCGGCTTGACCTTCGCCGGGTTCCGGATATGCAGAAACTCAGCGCGGGAGCTGCAGGACTTGATCGTTCTCCCCATCAGGGCGGAGATGTCGGAATAGCCCACCCCTTTGCTCTTCAGCTCGCGCAGCTTGGCTTCTTCGGCCGGCGTCCAGTGTTTGATTGGCCCCTTCATTCTTCTGGCTCCTGCATTCCGTTCCACATGACCATGGAAATAGCGCCGATGCCGACGATGATCAGCGCGAGGAAGATGCCTGCAGCTACGTCCATATGCGTCCTTTCGGATAGGCCGGAAAATAAAAAGCCCTGGCAAGCCGTCAGGCCGACCAGGGCGAACCCACGCGAAAGGGGACGCGAGGGATGGGAGGTCATGCGGCGGCTTTCTGGCGGCGCTTGGTGGAGCGGAGGAATATGTCGGGCCTCAATTGCTCGCAAGTCACCTCTCGCTTCATAGCGATTTCAATCGCCTGGCAACGATCTGGGGGCACTTCAGCGCCTGGAAGGGTCCATTTATGAACCGCTTGCGGGGAAATGGGTGGCTCATAGAGGCCGGCTATTCCGGACAGCCCGAGAGTCTTAACTGCTAGGTCGATTGCACGCATAAGACATATTCAACCACAAGTTGAATTAAAAATCAACTACAAGTTCAACCGCGGGTTTTTTTTCGCCTATTGATCGGCGATAGAGTAACTATAATCTATTTTTCAACTTGTGGTTGACATCTATATTCAACTTGTGGTTGAATAGCACCAAGCTGAACGCACCGAGCACACACAACCAACAGGAGAAAGAATGAAAATCAATTTTGCAGGAATCCTCACCGTCGAAGCGGCGCTTAAGGCGGTCGAGAGTGACGGCGACGCGCTGCGGTACGTCAAGGACCAGACCGAGGCCGTGTGCATCAAGGCGGTCGAGAGGAACGGCGACGCGCTGCGGTACGTCAAGGACCAGACCGAGGCCGTGTGCATCAAGGCGGTCGAGAGTGACGCCTACGCGCTGCAGTACGTCAAGGACCAGACCGAAGCCGTGTGCATCAAGGCGGTCGAGAGTGACGGTGACGCGCTGCAGTACGTCAAGGACCAGACCGAAGCCGTGTGCATCAAGGCGGTCGAGAGTGACGGTTACGCGCTGCAGTACGTCAAGGACCAGACCGAGGCCGTGTGCATCAAGGCGGTCGAGCAGAACAGTGACGCGCTGCAGTACGTCAAGGACCAGACCGAGGCCGTGTGCATCAAGGCGGTCGAGCAGAACAGTGACGCGCTGCGGTACGTCCTCAGTCTGAAACTGTTTATTGCCATCGCCGCAAAGTTCAAGATCACCACCAACGTGATGCCGCATAAATAATACATCAGTCACCAGCAGGAAGCCGGCCACGCTTGCAGCAAGGGGCAATCCCGCCTCGGTCGGTTTCGCTACTGGTGATTGATCCGGCAACAAATAAGGAGAAGCGCATGAACCCACTCAGCACCACCCTGAACGCCATACGCGAACACTCGCCCTGTGAATGCGGATGGAAGAAACTGCTCTCGCATCTCGGCAAGACAAGCGCCGACGATGAGCCGCTATTGCTTGAAACGGTACTGATGAGCAACGGCCTGGATGATGCGCTCTGGTGCCTGCGATCTCTTGGCCATGAACATCAAAGGACTTGCAGGCTGTTTGCCGTTTGGTGCGCTCGTCAAGTGCAACATCTAATGACTGACCCGCGAAGTGTGGCCGCGCTGGATGTGGCTGAACTCCATGCTGACGGGAAATCGAGCGATAGCGAGCTTGCCGCTGCCAGGGTCGCTGCCAGTGCCGCTGACAGTGCCGCTGCCAGTGCCGCTGCCAGGGTCGCTGCCAGGGTCGCTGCCAGGGTCGCTGCCAGTGACGCTGCCAGGGTCGCTGCCAGTGACGCTGCCTGGATCGCTGCCAGTGCCGCTGCCAGTGCCGCTGCCAGTGCCGCTGCCTGGGGCGCTCAAAAACAAAAATTTCTTGAAATCTGTCGTGCAGGGGAATTTGTTGGCCCGACATCTACCGATCCAGTCGTCGCGCTGGCCGCTTAATCTAAGGAGCCATCATGGGATCCACCGACACCGCACTTTTAACCGCTCTCCGCTCCGCCGCTGCGACATTGTGGCAGATGGGAGCGACCGGCGCAGCGCATCAGGCCGAACTGGCCATCGCGGCCGCGACCGAGCCCGACCACGATACCGAACGACTGCGGATCGAGCAGCGCGTCAATGCTCACCGTGAGAACGTTCGGTTGGCTGAAGTGATCCGAGAATCGTGTGCGCCGCTATGAGCATCCTCCAGCAAATCCGCCACGCGCGCAGCTATTTCTCGTGGGCATCTCCGCGCACCGCTACCCGCCAGGCGGCGAGGCTGATCCGGGCGAAGCATTACCTTCAGACGCGGGGCATCGACGCTCTTGCGGTCGGCAGCAAGTTCCAGTATTCGCGGGCGACTGGATCGGTGTTGGGGCAGCAATCATGAACCACACCATCCGCCGCCTCATGCATCCAATCTACTGGCGAGCCCACCGTCAGTCATGGCCGACCCGGCAGGACGTGCTCATCTTCATCCTCTGTTTCTGCACCATCGGATCGGCGTCTCTGATCGGGCACGCCTACATGATGCGCTGGGCGGCAGAAGGGGCGCAACAGCAGCGGGCCGAGATACTAGCTTGCCTCAACGGTAAATCGTCGCTGGGAACGTATCGTGAGCATGACGGATCGCGCTGGGCCGTTGAGTGCCAGACGTATGAACGGAGGGTGAAATCATGAGCCATACGCCGGAACCGTGGGAAGTGTGGACAAGCAATAGCCACATCCGAATTTCATCGTGTGGCCGCGATGGCGATGTTTGCTGCGCCACGATCGCCAGTGATGGCATGGCGGTCCTGAGCATCTCGATAGCGGATGCAGAAAGGATCGTTGCCTGTATCAATGCCTGCGCCGGCCTTCCTCAAGACGCACTGGACGGCGGCTGGACGGCGGCAGGTATTAGCCAGTATGCAAAGAAGCTTGAGCAGCAGCGCGATGAGCTGCTGGCCGCTCTGGTCAATCTCCTTAATGTCTCTGACGAACCACCTGACTCCAATTGCTCTTGTCACATATCGCCACCATGCAACGATTGTGTTGACAACGGCGGAATGCGTGAGGTCATCCAGGGCGCTCGGAGCGCAATAGCTAAGGCTAAGCAATCATGAGCGCCTGGATCCATAACAATCAAATCCGCATCAATGGTGCCATCCCATCGTGCGACGGTATCGACATCGGGGCCGAGGATGGCGACAACATTACCATCGTGCTGTTCGACAAGCACAACCATTCCAGGCAACTGATCCGCGATCGGGCGAACCTGATCTGCGCTGCGCCGGCGCTGTATGAGGCTCTGGTCGACCTGATCCAAATGGTTGAGGACCACGACATCATTCACTTGCGTGCGGCGAAAGAGGCGGTCAAACAGGCGGGGGAGTGGCAAAAATGATCATCACAGGCGCAGATTACCTTTCCCTCGGCGCGACAGAAAAGCACCAGTTACCAAAGTTGCCGGAAGGCTGGAATTACGAGCCGCACGTGTTCGCCGATGTTCTTCACGTTGTCTGGCCGGATCATGGGGTGGCATCAGTGCATTTCAAGTTCCGCACTGTCGCTAGTGGTTGGTGCATTCCGAACCGGCCACCATCCTTATCTGTTGTGCCTCATGGAAGGGGATGGCAGAAAGAACTGGTCGGTCAAGCGGTGATGTTGCTTCGATCAGCGTGGAACGCAGGAGAAGAATAATGACCATCCTCACCCAATCCGACGCCGATCTATTTCAGCAAGCCGTCAAGCTGGTCGGTGGCCACATGAGTGCCTATGCCGATCTCCCAGGTTCAGGCCCGGCCGGAAAGACTTGCAAAACCTGCGATCACCATGTCGCCTGGCACGGCAACACTAAGATCTATCACAAATGCGACCTGATAAAGATGACGCATGGAGCGGCGACCGACATAAAGGTTCGGACGCCGGCATGTGCGAAGTTTTCGGACAATGACGAGGTGAAATCATGACCGACATTTGGACCAAGCGAAAGAGGCTGTCGCACAGGCTAAGGAGTGGCAGAAATGACCCGCGATGACGAAATAGCCGCCATGGCGTTAGATGCCATTGGCGGCCTGATGAACAAGTTGCCTATGTTGGCAGACAGAAAGTCAGCCTCAGGCTTCCTCCTGATGACCGCCTATAACCTGATGCGCAGCGCAGAGGATGATGAGTTTGTGCGCGGTTGGCTGGAAAGCGCTCTGGATGACGTGAAGCGCAACGCGGCGCCCATTGAACTGAAAGGGGTGCACTGATGAACAACAACACCGCCATGCGATTAGTACAAGCCTACGCCTGTGTCGCCCGGATTGAAGCGATGAAGGCCGAGAACGCAGCGCGAGCAGCGGATAACCTTGCGCAAGCATACGAATCCTCGGAATTCAACTATGAAGCGGCTGAACTGGATCGCTTGGCGCGCGATATTGGCGACTGGGCTCATACATCATGACCATCTACGACGAGGCCGACATTCTTGTCGGTCGTCTCGATAGCGCTTCAGCCGTCATTCTGTACGCCCAGGCAGCGAGGTTGATCCATCAGCAACGTGATGAGATTGAACAGCTGCGCGCTGAGAATTCGGAGCTTCGGCGTAGGGTTGGGGTGATGGGGAATCAAACAACTAAGGAGGATGTATGACCTCCGATGATGGTGGATTGCAGTACTGGCAGCAGCAAGGACAAATCGAACAACAGGAGAACGATCATGGACAAAGAGCAGAAACCAAAACCGACCGGCCTCGCCTTGTTGCGCGAGCCGTTCCCTGCGAATCAAATCAGCAAGCTACCAAAACCCACAAAAGCGCAGACGGAAGCCGTCAAGGCGGACTATAAGAAAGGCATCCGCTGTAAGGAATGCGGCGCGTGGCATCACCCCGATGTCGTCCACCTCGACTACGTTGGGCATGCCGCACTGACTGATCGGTTGCTTGACGCTGACCCTGTATGGCAATGGGAATTTGTCGCCACTGACCCCGCCGGCAATCCGATCCTCGATAAAGACGGCGGTATGTGGATCAAGCTCACTGTCTGCGGTACTACCCGCATGGGCTACGGTGATGCTGAGGGGAAGGCTGGTGGCAACGCCATGAAAGAACGGATCGGTGACGCTTTACGGAACGCCGCCATGCGCTTCGGGGCTGCGCTGGATTTGTGGCACAAAGGCGATCTGCATGGGGTTGAGGAAGAAGACACACCGCATCAAGTCGCCAAAGTCACTCCAATCAAGCCAGAACCCGCCAAGGCATCGTTTGACGCTGAGGTTAAGGCAATCTACGCCTGCGGCTCTATCCATGCGCTGGGCGAGTTGTGGAAGACATTTGACGCACAGACGCAACATGCACTTAAGCCGACCTTCGCGGAAGCAAAGGCCAAGATCGTAGCCGCCGACCTTCAGGAGCAAGCATGAACATCTATCTCGACATTGAGACGCTTCCCACAACCGACGCTCTTCTCATTGCTGAAATGGCGAAGACAATTACCGCGCCGGGCCAGTACAAAAAGCAGGACAGCATCGACGCATGGCTGGCAGACAACCGCGAATCCGCCCTCAAGGACATAGTAGCCAAGACCAGCTTCGACGGTATGTACGGGCGCATCGCCTGTATCTGCTACGCCATCGATGATGGCGAAATCTACAGCGTTGATCTTGGATGCGATGGTCCCGGAGATGAAAAACTCATGCTGGAGCGTTTCTACTCGCATGTGTTCGATCTGACCTCTGTATCTCATTACAGCGGGGCGACAACAGTTCCCGCCACCTTCGTAGGACACAACATCGCTGGGTTCGATCTGCCATTCCTCAAGCACCGTTCGATCATTCACGGCGTCCGGCCTGTACCTGTCGTAGCCAAGGCGATGGCTGCGAAACCGTGGGGTGGTGAGATTGCCGACACCATGCTCATGTGGTCGCCGGAGCGGGAGAAGCGCGTCAGCATGGACAAGCTCTGCCGGGCGTTTGGCATTCCTGGCAAGGGCGACTTCGACGGCTCTATGGTCGCCGAGACGTGGCCGGTCGATCCTCAGAAGGTGATCGACTATTGTAAAGCGGACGTCCAAAGAACAAGGGAAATTTACAAACGGCTGACTTTCGCCGGCATGTGGACAGAAATGGAAAGGATCGAAGCATGAATTCCACCACCACATTGACCGTCATCGAACGTGCCAGCGTAGCGCTCGGGTCGAGCAAGAAAGCCGAGGAGCTAACGGCTCTCGCGCTGCAATCCAAATCTATCACCACCATTACCAATAAGGCCGGATACGATGAATGCCACTCTGCCCGCATGGCTCTCAAGAATGAACGTGTGTCTATCGCAAAACTCGGTAAAGACGCCAGGGACGATGCGACGAAGTTTTCTAAGGCCGTGATAGAAGAAGAGAAACGGCTGATCGGGATCATTGAGCCCGAGGAAACCCGCCTGCAGGCCATCCAAGATGCTCACGATGCCAAGATCGAGGCAGAGAAAGCGGCTAAGGCTGCAGCGGAGGCTAACCGTATTGCCAGAATTCAGCAGCGCATCGCCGAGATTATCTCATTGCCTGGACTGAAGGCCGGGATGCTCTCGGGTTACATTGATGACGCTTTTGTGCGCTTGCAAGAGGCAGAACCCGAAAAATGGGCCGATGAGTTTCTGCCGATGGCACTCGACGCCAAGACAAGATCGCTACAGGCACTCGCCACGATGCGCGATGGCGCCATCGCCCAAGAACAAGCCAAAGCCGCAGAAGAAGCCCGCGCCAAGGCCGAGCGCGAGGAACTTGCCAAACTCCGCGCCGAACAAGAGGAGCGGAACCGCCAGGAGATACTGCAACGCGCCGAAGCT
>Ga0307376_10004933_pt1 | contig 12122 bp, 12 predicted proteins | sample TR2MG_FD_202536 | JGI IMG/M metagenome (GOLD analysis project Ga0307376, IMG submission 202536) | Soil microbial communities from Risofladan, Vaasa, Finland - TR-2 | ecosystem: Environmental > Terrestrial > Soil > Coastal area > Acid sulfate soil | place: Finland: Risofladan, Vaasa | collected... | reverse complement strand
ATTTCGGCCTGATCAGCATGAAGCTCATGGGCGTCAATCCGGTGGCGATTTCTTATGAGGAAGTTGTGGATGCGGTCAGGCAGGGGGCCATTGACGGCGCCGAAGCCTGGGAGATTCCCTTCAGCATGATCCATTTTACGGAATATACCGGGCAATTTCTGTACCTGAAATACTGTTCGGGCAACTGGGTGACCGGCATGAACCATAGAAAACTTAAAGAAATGCCGGAGCGGCTCCAGGAAGCCATCATGGAATCGGCCTATCTGACGCAGGTCGGTGTTCTCGGCAAGGAGGAAGCCTCCATTGCCATCAGGTCCGGTGCTGACCAGGAGGAACCGCCGGTGGGCAGCGAGCACTGGAAAAACGACATCACCAATGTTCTCTGGTCCGACGCGGAAATGGATAAGCTGGAGAAGCTCATTTCACCCAAGTATAATCCGGATGCGTGGGCCGGGCAGATGGAGAAGCAAAACAAACTTTACGGGCGGGGCGATATCTTTGAAAAGATGTATGCCATTGCCCGGGAAGTTCCCAAAGGTGCGTATGCTATGGACGTTGCACCCCATCGCTGGTGGAAGCCCAACCCGCCATGGTGGAAGGACGGCGAATGGAAACGCGGCCAAGGCTATTATGTAAAAAGCACCCAGAAAAAGACCTGATTTCGTTCTAAAAGCCAAAAGCGATCGCTCCGTTACTAAAAAAGGCGGTCGCTTTCGGCCCTTTTAATGACGCAGTCTGAAGATTTATCCAAGACATGGTAAGGCCAATGGCAAAAAAGATCTTATACTGGCTTGATGAACATATAGAAAATGTCCTGATTTTCCCGATGTATTTTTTAATGATGGCGATTATGGCCGTCGGGGTGGTGCAACGTTTTTTCTTCCGCACCTCGTTTCACTGGGCGGTTTATGTCTGTATCGCCTTGTTTGTGTGGTTTTCCTGGCTGGGGTGCTCCTGGAACGTCAAGGAACGGGCGCATCTCCGGCTGGCGGCGTTACGGAACAGACTGCCGCGTGGCGTGCAGCTAGGTCTTCTGATGCTCGATTATACGCTCTGGATCGCCTTCGCGATTATTGTATCCTACTATTCTATGCTTCAGATTATTCGGCTGCATGAAGTCGGGGCATTGATATACGGCACGGAAACCATACCGAAATGGGTGGTTCCGGCGTGTATCCCCGCTTCGTTTACGGTTTTGGTTTTCAGAGTCATCCAATGCGCAATACAAGATATCAAAGCGTATATTCGCAATAAACCGCTGAAAATGGATCCAACGGTGACCATGGAATAAACCTCACCCAGTTTCCATCCATAAATGGCCCTTTTTGCCCGGATCTGCGTTCTCCGCGGGTTTCCGGCTGCGGCATACAGGGAGTATACCTCACCGGAAACCCTTGTGCCTGCCCCGTGAAATGCGAAGCATATTTAACTGGGGCGGCCTTGATCCGAACAAAAATTGCTCATTTATGAATTGGAAACGCACCGTGCCTTTTTTACAATTGTGGATGGGCACTAGCTAAACCAAATTTTATTGGGGGTAGAATGTTCGGAATACCCGAAGATGTAGCAATTTGGATCATTTCCATTATTACCGGGGTTTTTTTTGTCGTTGGGGTGCCGATTTTTTTGTGTGTGGCCTTCTGGGCCACAATGGCCTCGATCGCTATCGACTTTACCATCCAGAACATCGGGATTACATCCTACCAGGGCATCAGCAGTTACGCGCTGCTGGCAATGCCGCTGTTTATTCTGACCGGAGACCTTATCGGTGCCGGTGGAATCGCCAAAAAATTATCCATGATGGCGCGACGGATATTGGCCCCGCTCAGAGGGGGGCTGGCCATGGCTGCGGTTGCCACCTGCAGCTTATTTTCCGCCATTTCCGGCTCCAACTCCGCCACCGTGGCGACCATCGGCCGAATCATGATCCCTGAGCTGAAAGAACAGGGGTATAACGATGAATTTGCTGCAACTACCGTGGCCGCCGGAGGGATCGTGGGGATCTTGATACCGCCCAGCATCCTGATGATCGTTTACGGTTTCACGGTAAATTTGAGTGTTCTGGACCTTTTCAAAGCGGGAGTCATTCCCGGGCTTTTGGTCAGTTGCGCGTTAATGGGTGGCGCCCGATTCTGGTGCCGCAAGTATGATTGGGGGCGGCCGGAACCCTTTATAACGAAAGAAGTTGTACGTTCGATCTGGAATGCCAAGCTCGGGATTATCGCCGTGGCCCTTATTCTAATCATTGTATACGGCGGTATTGCTTCACCCACAGAAGCCTCCGGCATTGCCGCCGCCTACTGCCTGCTTGCCGGCGTGCTGCTGACCCGTGAAATTAAGCTCAAGGACATTCCGAGCATATTTCTTTCCAGCGGACGGGTCAACGGGTTGCTGGCGCCGGTGGTCTCGGTTTCCATCGTGCTGCAGCAGGTCTTTTCCATCTTGGGCGTTCATGAGGTTGTCTCTGACTTTGTCCATTCTTTTGGAATCCGTATTCTGATGATCGGCGCCATGATGCTCAGCATTGTCCTGGCCGGCGCCATCATGGAATCCATATCCGTGTGCATCATTCTGGCCCCGATCCTGGCCCCCATTGCCGTATCCATCGGCATGAACCCGATTCATTGGGGCATCACATTTATCGTGGGTCTGTCCATCGGCTTTATCACGCCGCCGTTCGGCCTGGATCTGTTTGTCGCCTCCGGAATCACGGGAATCCCTTACGACAAGCTAATCAAATGGGTGCCGCCATATCTAATCTTTGTATTTACCGCCTGGATTACGATCATGCTGGTCCCATGGCTGAGCCTGGTCTTTTTCTAAGACGAAAATGGCCGCGAAAGTGGTAATACCTGGGGGTGGATTCATCGGTGCGGAATTTGCAGATGAATTCGTTCGAGATTCTGATGCTGAAATCCATGTCGTAGAAATGATGCCACTTGCCACGCACCCGTTGCGCACTTCTTCTCCGACTGCCAATTTTACATTCTGTTAAAAAAACTGACGTCAATTTTATTGTCGTCTCATAACATTTCCCCCTATTTTTTGAAATTACACCTTTATCTCAACCTGTTATAACGTTTCTATGTTGTGGATCTATATTGGCATAACGATTGCTTTAAATGAAATTGTTTATAACACATCGTACAACCAGAGAAAATGCTCATGATGCTATTTATCTTGGCCACTTTTGTTGAACATCTATGAAATTTCGTTATCAAAGGAGCCTGTCATGTATAATAAGATACTGGTCCCTCTCGACGGGTCGAAACGAGCAGAAGCGGTTTTGCCCCATGCAGAGGAAATGGCGAATCGATATGGTGCTGGAATAATTTTTCTTCTTGTGGATGAATTGCAAGTCATGCTTGGGTGGGATGAAGTCGTTGATTTATCGAAATGTCTTGCAGAGTTCAATCGGCGAAAAAGAAAAGCAGAGTCTTATCTGGAGAAACATAAAAAGGAGTTCCAAGAAAAAGGTATTAGCGCCGATGCACACGTGGTCCATGGCCCAGTGGTGAAATCGATATTAACCGCAGCCGAAGAAATGGATGCGGATATCATTGTAATGGCAAGTCACGGTCTTAGCGGTTTGCCCCGAACCTTTTATGGCAGTGTAACTGCAGGGGTACTACAAAAAATTGACCGTCCATTGCTGATCATCAGAACCCGCAGAGTCGAATAGGTCAATCGGTCCCTGATTTTTGAAAGCAAAACATCATGGACTCGGCTTTTTACGAATTCACAAATCGATTATCGGCTGGGGCATGGTACCCAGAGGTGAAGTCGGGTTGATTTTTGCCGCAATGGGAAAATCCTTCGGTGTTTTTCCGGATGATATTTTTTCTATGATGGTTATTGTAATTATGTTTACCACCATTTTCCCACCGCCTATTTTGAAGGCCTTGTTAAAGCGACCGGAGACAGCTTAGGGCGATGAAATAAATAACCCTGAATGCGGGCAAATAAAATCGATAAAAAATATATTTATTTTCTTTGGTAGTCATAATACAGATGTGTAAAGAATCCATATCCATAGGGTTGGTGCTGGAAAAATTCTAAACAATTACTTTTCGAAAGGAGTGTCCTGTCGACCATGAAGACCATGCCGAATCAGAATTCCACCCGCCGTATGATCCAGCGGTGGTTCCCGAACTTTCCCAATGACCGTGTCGTTGAGATCCACACCGACACGACAGATTTCTTTCGAGTGAACTATGATGATGTCGTTGTCCTTGGTGAGCGGGCCTATTTCATCCGGCACAATGCCAAGGAAGGTCGCTTCGGGCTGGATGATGAAGAAAAATTTTGGGTTAAACGGGCTTTCGATCTGGAGGACGGGAGCCGTAAAATTATCAAGCTCGTCTTTCATGAGCGATTTAAAACTCTTATCGGAGATATCACGTTCGAGTGTTTTCGCAGCCCCAGAAAAGAGGCACGGATTCTCGAACTTGCGGGGGGCCATAAAAATTTCATGCACGGTTATGCGATAACCGATGAAAAGGGCAATATTGTTCGAGTCGTCGACTTTATCTACGGCAAACCACTTTCGATTATGGTACAAGACATCCGACTGGATCATGAAACCTATTTTCATAGGATGTTTCCGGCGATTTTGGAACGCTATATCGAGTGCATCCAGGCGATCCGATTCCTGCACGAACATGAAGAAAATCACGGAGATATCAGAAGGGATCATATTATCGTCGATCGGGAAAGCGGGCATTACCGATGGATTGACTTTGATTTCAACTATCGCCAGAGGGAGAATATTTTCAGTTACGATCTTTTCGGTCTGGGCAATATTTTGATGTTTCTTGTCGGCAAAGGCGATGTGCTGCTGTCGAATCTCAGCCGGGAAAAACATCCGGCCCTGGACCGAATCCGGGCGGATGATGCAAACATCGTTTTCAATAGGCGCGTCGCTAATCTGAGAAAAATTTATCCTTATATACCCGAGCGTCTCAACCGAATTTTGCTGCATTTCTCCAAGGGCGCCAACTGGTTTTACGAAAGCACCGATCAATTTCTGGAAGATCTCGAAGGCTACTGCAAGTCTGTGGGACGGAATGGAACCTCTTTTGAAGGGCAATACAACGAGACCCAGGGCGAAACCTTCGAAGATACGGTTGAAGGGAAGGATCGCCGATGAACGAGACAGCCCACAACAATAACAAAAAAATCTTGGTTGTCGTTGATGCATCCGAAAACTCTCGCAGAGCGGTATCCTATGTGTCGCGGATGCTGGGAGGTCTCTCCGGGTTTTATGTAGTTTTCCTGCACGTGATCAACCCGCCTGAAGAGGACTACTTCTCCTGCCGGTCAGAGCAAGAAAAATGGATGCAGCAGCATCGAATTGAAATTGACAGGTTCCTCGGGGGATATCGACAGATCCTTATTCAGGAAGGTTTTGATCCGAAAGCGCTTGCCCTGAAAACAACGCTTCGTTATCGTCCCTCAGTAGTCGAATGCATCCTGGAGGAACAAAATCGATTGGGTTGCGGCACCCTTGTTGTCGGCAGGCATGACGTATCTCGAAGCGAGGAAATTTTATTCGGCAGCATATCCAGCAAAATTGTCAGCCATGCCAAACACTGCACGGTCTGGGTTGTGGAATAGTAATAGACGGGGAAACAGCTATGAAACGCATTCTTACCTACCAGGTTTATCCCGCCATACCGGATTCGCTGGCCTTTTTAGAAGTGCTGTCTCGAAACCTCTGGTGGTGCTGGAAACAGGATGCGGTAACGCTGTTTCGACGCGTTGAACCGGAACTCTGGAAAGAATCCAGAGGGAACCCGATTTACCTGTTGTCCAATGTCAGCCAAACGCGCCTGGAGGAGCTGGCTGCGGATGACAGTTTTTTGGCCCATCTGCAACGGGTCAAAGATCGCTACACCAAGCGGGTTGTCGAAAATGTGGAACCGTCACGAGCCATTTACGAGGAAATTGGGCCGGTGGCCTATTTCTCAATGGAATTTGGTATCCACGAAAGCATCCCCATTTTCGCCGGTGGCCTGGGTATCCTTGCCGGAGACTACTTGAAAGCCGCCTCCAACATGGCCCTGCCCCTCGTCGGCGTCGGACTGCTCTATCGAAAGGGCTATTTCCGCCAGTATCTCGATCAAGAGGGTATGCAGCAGGAAGAATATCCGGAAATCCAATTTTTCTGTCTTCCGCTGGAGCGCGCCCGGGATCCCCGAGGCAACGAAATCACGATTTCAATTACCGGGCCCGAAGGTGAGATTCACGCATTTGTCTGGAGAGTCCGGGTGGGACGCACCCTGCTGTTTTTGCTGGATACGAACCTGCCTGAAAATACCCCCGAGGCCCGGGAAATTACGGCCCGCCTTTACGTCGCCGAACCCAAAATCCGGTTGGCGCAGGAAGTGCTGCTGGGCATCGGCGGCATGCGGGCACTGGCAGCCATGAACATCTTTCCTTCCATTTGCCATATGAATGAAGGACATTCGGCCTTCTCCGCTTTGGAACGCCTTGCAATGTTTATAGAGCGTTACCACATCGATTTGAAAACCGCCTTGCAAATTGTTCCCCGCTGTACCGTGTTTACCACCCATACCCCGGTTGCTGCCGGGCATGATTCCTTCCCCGTTGATTTGGTCAAACCCTGGATTCGGCCTTTGCAGGATCGCCTGGGAGCCGGTGAAGAAGAGATTTTATCTTGGGGACAGCCTGGAGGCTTCGATAAAAACGTGCTGATTTCCATGTCCATTCTGGGTTTGCGAATGTCTCAGTATCGCAACAGTGTCAGCCGCCTCCATGGCGTCACCGCCAGAAAGATGTGGGCCTATATGTGGCCGGGCCGACCGGAAGACGAAATCCCGATTTCGCACGTGACCAACGGGATGCACGTCTCTACTTTTATTGCACAAGAAATCTGGCCGCTGTTTGAACGCTACTTAGGTCCGGAGTGGTACATGAGTTCCCGGCGACCGGAAAACATTAAGCGTATTGATGAAATTTACGACGACGAGCTCTGGCGGGCTCATGAAATGAGCCGCACCCGGTTGATCCGAACGTGCCGGGAATTGATGAAAAACCAATACGAAAGGCGCAATGCGCCCAAGAGTATTACCGATAAAATCCAGACACTTCTGGATCCTGAAGTGTTAACCGTTGCCTTTGCCCGCAGATTTGCTACATACAAGCGGGCGCATCTTTTGCTTCAGGACCCGGATCGGCTGGCGGCCATTCTCAACAACGAAACGCGTCCGGTGCAAATTATTTTTGCCGGGAAAGCTCATCCTCAGGACAAAGAAGGCAAGGAAATCATCAAACGCCTGATTGAATTTGTCCGCCGACCGGAAATTCGGCAACGGGCGGTATTTATTGAGGGCTACGACATGGCACTGGCACGGTGTCTGGTTCAGGGCGCCGATGTCTGGCTCAACACCCCCCGAAGGCCATTCGAGGCCTGCGGTACATCCGGTATGAAAGCCGCCATCAATGGTGTGCTCAATGTTAGTACTTTGGACGGATGGTGGTGTGAAGCTTATTCCGAAGAACGGGGGTGGCGAATCGGCGGCGGCGAAGAATATGTCGATAAAGACTACCAGGATGCCACCGAGAGCCAGGCCTTGTACAATGTCTTGGAAAATGAAGTGATTCCATGCTTCTATGAAAAACAAGAAGGGGAACTCCCCAAGCGCTGGATTCAAATGATGAAGGCCTCCATGAAAATGGCCATGGAGGATTTTTGCAGCCTGAGAATGGTGAGCGAATATGAAGAACGTTATTATATTCCCATCATCCAACGGCTGAAAACACTGCTGAAGAAAAACGGTCTGGAAGCCCGCAACCTGGCGCTTCAAGAAAAGCGGCTCCAGAACCTGTGGAAGGACATCCGCATCGAGCTGGCGGTCCAGACCCGAAAGGGTCCTTTTCGCGTCGGGGAAGCCTTTGAGGTTACGGTAGAGGTTAATTTGGGAGAACTCGACCCCGAAGAAGTGTGTGTGGAGCTTTACAATGGGCACATGAAAGCGGTGGATGCGCTTCAGGGCGTCAACACGATCCCAATGACCGTAGTCGAACATCTCGGCAACGAGAATTACCGGTACGGTTGCCAGGTCCCCTGTGAGCTGTCCGGCCGTTATGGATTTACGGTCAGGGCCACACCCGAAGGTGACGATTATTTGAAATATTTGCCCCGTTTGATTACCTGGTCTTAGCCCGAAATTTTGATGAAGAACGCCAAACATAAGGGAAAAACAAAACGATACGGCCAGACTTTATAGCCCTCTTGGGGTTTAGGAAATGTTGGAGAATTTTTTAATGGCTGAAAACTCAAACCTGATGCGGCTTTGGTGGATATGTTCCTGCCGGACCTAAGCAGCATTGAACTGACCCGTGATATTTTAAAAATTTTCATTCCCAAAACAGCTGAAAACCACCGCTCCGGTATTATGCGCAAACTCGAAATACACAACATCCTTGAATTGGTGCGCTATGCTGCAAAGATCGGTCTTGTCGATATGGATCTTTGGATAAAATAATCCCTCATTAATGCTCCCTGGAGTTGGATATCCCCTTCATCGTATGGGGGAAATTCTCATATAGGAGATTTCCCCAGAAAAAATGAAGCTTCCGCCCTATGGACAGACCGAATAAAAGCGGTAATAAATAATCCATGATGGTTGATCAATTCCATTTATTACATAAAACGTCAGATGTTTTCATCGGATCGTTTTTGGGGGAAAAACTTCGATTCCCGGCTTTCGGATTAAATAATGTATGATCAGATGGCTGGCAAAGTACCCCGGGAACCTGGATGGAAATGGCAAACAAGATGGACAATAATTCAAGAAATAATTTCCCGGAGTTAACACGCCTCATTCGAAGCATTCAGAAAATAGAGGGAAACCCGGATTGTTTCGAAACAATCGACGAGGACTGTGATCATTTGGACTGTGCCTGGCGTGAATACTGCCTGAATGAATCACAAAAAGATCGATCAGGGACAGAGGGTGGTGATCTACAGAAATGAATACAAACGCTGTAATGTGCCATAAGACTCATTTGTTGTTCGAACATATCCAAAGAGATCATAGACAAATTTTAGTGGTTGACGATGAAAATGACTACTTGGAATTCCTCTCCGATTTGATATTTAAAATGGGATTTCAAGTCGTTACCGCTGCCAGTGGTATTAAAGGTTTGAATCTGTTTGTCAAAAGCGAGTACGATCTCGTATTCACGGATTTTAAAATGATTTGCAGCGATGGCTTTAGTCTGGCCTATCATATTAAGGCGATATCCCCCGAAACACCCGTTGTTATGTTGGTCGGCCAGACCAGAGAAGATCCACCGGACAAAAAGGAAGGTTGCTGTATGGACTATTTGCTGTTTAAGCCATTTGGATTAAAAGACATTCAATACACTGTACAGAAATTTTTTATGACACATTCGGGAGGAGAAGGCGTGGATTTCCATTGCAGTTCAAAACCATGATGAAATCGACCATGTTCTTTCGCCTTAGGATACATTTTTTAGCGGCAGACCACAAAAATATAGAGGCAAAAAATGACATCTCTTGCAGAGAAAAGATCCTATAAACGGTGTACCGATGAAACCCCCATCTGGTTAACTTGTTTCAATACAGGATGTTGGATTGAGGCGCAAGTGCTGAATCACTGCCTGGAAGGTGTGTGTGTTAAAACAAATTTCTATTTTCACCCAGGCGCAACTGTTCTCATTAGGTCAGAAAAACACACATCGAATGTCTCCTGCACGTGTGCTTTTGAGGGATTGCCGACGATATCTATAGGGGAGGTAAAATGGTGCAGGGAAACACCGGATGAAATTTTCTCCTCTTGCGAGGCCGGCGTTAAATATTATGCGCCGGAGTACTAGCACCCGCACCCTCGTCTGAAGATAAGGGAAAAGACAAAATGGCCGGCATCTTAATTGTGTGCGATCAACCTACGTTCGAAAACGGGTTTCAGATAAATTTGGGATCGTTGAAAATACTAAACTCAAAGTAGGTAAACGATAGGTCTCAGGAGATAACATGGATAAAATTCATTCTTTTGACGATAATCAAACAAACCGGATGCATTATGCACATGAATTATCTGACGCTGGTCATGATGTTGCGAGTATGAACAGCCTGGCATGGTTGAAATTGATCGATCAAAACTTGGAAAAAAGAGATGAGCAGAGAGCACGCAAACGATTTCAGGTCAATAAAAACGCATTTGCGTTGATCAGGCCCGCTGCTGCCGAGCAACTACGCGTTGCAGATAGAAGTATGGCAGAGATCGCATGTGCCGTATACCGATCGAAACCGGTCAGGTTCGGCAGAATCGACACCATAAGCATGGGTGGGCTTTCGTTTCGTTATATTGCCGGCGAGGAGCGATCCAACCCATCGCTGGTGCTGGACATATTGGTGGCTGATTCTGGTTTTTACCTGGAAAATTTGACGTTTAAAAACATTGCCGATTTTGAAATGGATGACGGATTCGCGATCAACTCTTTTAAGATGCGGTTGAATCGGGTGCAGTTTGAAGGACTGGAACCTGCTGCAATTATGAAGCTGAAGCATTTTGTCGAAAATTGCAGTGTATCCAGGGTGTAGAAATATATCGCTATCCAGCTCGAGGCATAACAGACATTGTCATTCGTCGAAGAAGGGGCCAACAAAACAAGCGAATATTTTTTTTCGAAGCAAGTTGAATCGTCGTCGAAAGTGGGCGATTTGCATAATTCAAAATGAAAAATTACATGAGGGGAGAAAACCGTTTCAACATGTTCCAAGGATTGAAAGGAGGTGGTTTCGATGTTCGATTTTAACAAGTATAAAAAAGAGGCAAAGCTTAAAGACGGTACTAAGATTCTTCTGCGGCCGATGGCGGCAGAAGACCAGGATGCTTTGTATACATTTTTCAAAGCGGTTCCCAAAGAAGACGCGCGATATTTGCGTGATGATGTTGCCAGCAAACTTCTTGTTGAAAAATGGACAAAAAATCTCGATTACGCCAAAACACTGCCCATTTTAGCGTTAAAAAATGGCACCGTTATTGCCGATGCCACTTTAAATCGTCGTCGATTCGGTTGGAAATGGCATTTGGGTACCGTACGAATATTTGTGCACAGAGATTACCGTAAAGTCGGCTTGGGGCAGCTAATGATCGAAGAGATTGCTGATATCGCCTTCAAGCTCGAGCTTGAAAAACTCATTGCCGAGGTTCCGGACATTAACATTTCTGCGATAAACGCCTTTACGAAGGCGGGATTTTATCGTGTTGCAACGATTCCGAATCTGGTTAAGGATCGGGAAAACAGACCCCTTGATGTGGTTGTAATGATTAAAGATATAAGACCGGCCCGCGACGAGACTTATGAGTATGATTTCTAACCCTGTTTTCCAGGTCCAGATGAAGATTTGAATAGAAGAACTTGTTCTCCTCTCATGTGTATTTATTAAAATAAAAAGAAAAATAGAATTGCAGGCATTACTCAAATGAATTTGTTTCTAATAAAATACAAAAGCCAATTTTTATCTTATTAAAAGGGGGGAAGAAAGAGAGTTGTTGTGAAAAAGGCTATCAAAAATATAGCCCAGATGATGCATCAAGCTGATCCAAAGGCATGCTTTGCCTTTGAATTCTGGGACGGTGATGTACTACGTTTCGGGGCTGTTCCCCGGGTAACTTTACGCTTGAAGACCAAAAGTTGTGCTCGTAGTATCATCGGCAAAGGCTTTTTGGGGCTTGGCGAATCTTATATGGAGGGAGATCTGGAAATAGAGAGCTGTATGGCGGAACTTTTTCGTCTTGGATTCGCTATTGGTTTTGACGACTACAAGTTACCTTTATGGCAGCAATTTCGATTTGTTATCCTCGGGATACTAAACCGTAATACACTGCGGTGTGCTCAGAAAAATATTTCTTACCATTACGATCGGGGCGATGAATTCTACGCACTTTACCTTGACAAAACAATGACCTACTCATGCGCATATTTTAAAAGGTCAGACGATTCTCTTGAACAAGCGCAATTGAATAAGTACGAGCATATTGCTCGCAAACTTATACTTAAGCCTGATGAAACGCTGCTCGACATTGGTTGCGGCTGGGGTGGAATGCTTATCTTTGCGGCCCAGA
>Ga0307376_10004929_pt1 | contig 12129 bp, 19 predicted proteins | sample TR2MG_FD_202536 | JGI IMG/M metagenome (GOLD analysis project Ga0307376, IMG submission 202536) | Soil microbial communities from Risofladan, Vaasa, Finland - TR-2 | ecosystem: Environmental > Terrestrial > Soil > Coastal area > Acid sulfate soil | place: Finland: Risofladan, Vaasa | collected... | reverse complement strand
TCATCCATGCGAACCAATCTAGTCTTATCTTCGTGATTGTAGCACCAAACCTCAGCGTTTACAAGAGTTTGGAGTGCTCCAGCAGCTTCCAGAACTTCATCGGCTTGTTTACCAGACATAGACCCAGATAGGTCAATCAATATTCTGGTGTTCGGGAATCCATCGGGGAATTTATACCGAAGGCTAAATATCCTTTTGTCAGTTCCAATCCTATGCAGATGGCGCTTATCAATCCGCCCATACTGTTCTCCGTGCATAGTCCTAGCTTGGAGCCTTTTGCGGATAGTTAGGATACGCTCCAATTGCTTTCTCAGTATTGGGTCGGGTTTAACTAATGGAGTCCTTGTCTCTCTGGAGCGTATAATTGAGCATCCAGCAGAGTATTTATTACCCAATTGCTCTTGGAATTCCGCTATTACTTCATCCGTTATATCCTCTTGGTCAGTTTCAATGGCATCCTCAATAGCAATTGCCAGATTATCGTTAATTGAATCCTCTGGCTTTGGAGCTAGTGGGATATCCATTTCAGCCTTTGAGTCGTCTTGGCCTTCGCCATCACCATCACCTGGTTGGCCTGAGTTGTCGCCAGGCTCTGGAGTAGAGTCCATTTCTCCACTGTTGCCAGCTGCTTCATTATTTGGCTCTGGGTCTGCTGGAGATTTGTTCTCTGCTCCAGAGTCTTGCGGTGGTTCGGGCTGATTATCAAGAATTGGTTGCTCAGATTGGTTGTCCGCTTTGTCTCGTGGTGGCGGCTCAAGCAAACCCAACAAAGCATCTTTGACCACTTTCCAATAGTCAAAGTAAGCTCTAGCCCGTTGCCCATAGCTGCCATCTTGCACTTGGTTTCTGAGCCACCCAGTCAAAGCTACTAGCTTCTGCATGGGTTCAACTAATTCATCTGGTAGATTCATAATGCTTGCGGACTTATGCCCCAATGCGTATTCAATCCAGACTTCCATCAATTTGTTTGGCTGGGCCGCACGCAGTTGGGCAACAGCCCACTTGTGCAGAACTTCATCATACTCCGCTAAGTTCGGATTAGCTCTAGTTCTGGACTCAACGACAATATCCTCGCCAATGTTGCAGAATTTCTGGAACAAGTCCTGTTCAGTTGGACTCCACATTGCCTTTCCGCTAACTGTCTTTGCTAGGTTCCACATTTTGTCCGTTCTGATTCGTTCGTGCCCGACTTCGTGGAGAGTCAATCCAACTAGCACATCAAACAAATCTGGAGAGATTGGAGCTTCGTGGAACAACCTGCCAGCTCCAATGACCACTTCCTTATGGTCAAAGTCTATCCCAGTAGTTCTGCCTTTCGTAGCAAACTTGACCTTGAATCTGTCTGGTAGCCCAGCCGCTCCAGCTACCTTCTGGAGTGCTTTGAGTGCTTGGGCACCCTCTACAGCCATTATAGAACTACGGTTTATTCTCCAGTTGCTACTTCTTGCCATCAGTTATCTCCAGTATCTTAGCAATCAGTTTATCCATAGTCCAGTTTAGCTCATACTCCGAATCATAATATGGCATAGCTTCCCGTAGTAGCTTCTCCAGCTTGCGCCACTTACGATTCCTGTCCGCCATTATAGCGTTGTAAAGCCTATGTAGTAAGTCCATCACAGCACCACAAACTTATCTTTCTGGAGTGCATCAATCTCAGCCGCAGTTTTACCCAAGCTAGTGGTTTGCCCACTAAAGTCCATGTGCAACAATACGCTTTCCAGTTTGTCCGAGTCCAGTGCAACATTAGATATAATGGCGCTCCGCATATCCAATCCAGCTTGTATCAGTTCTGCCATCATTAGCATCCGCCTAGTAGACACATGGATTGGGTCTTGACCGTCAGTTCGGAGCTTACTGACGAATTGGAGCAATGCGGTAGACCTTTCGCCAGCCAATCCAGTCCTGACCAGCACTAGACTAGATTCCATTTGAGGCGGCAAGTAGCCCAATCGTATAATGTGGAACCTGTCCTCCAAAGCGGCATCTAGTGGGTCAATACCAGTATATTCAAAACCCTCGTTGAGAGTGGCGACAAAGACTACTCCATCTGCTACTTTGACTTCACCGAGTTGCTCATGGACTGTAGCCCGACCATCATCAAGTATTGGGAATAGGTCATTCAGAGCTTTGGGACTTTCTGGTCTATTCAGTTCCTCCAGATGTATTAACGAATTGGGAGTCCGTATCGCCTTTGGAAACTTACCTTCCACGAACTTTGTTTCACCATTAAGTAGCTCATAGCGACCCATCAGTTGACCAGTCTCTTGAAGCGACCCAATAGGAATAGGATTATAGTCCAGATTATTATTGGCTGCTAACTGCCGGGCCAACTCGGACTTGCCCATTCCATGCTTGCCTTTTATGAGTATGTTTACTGGGTGCTTAGCTCTTAGAGCCAGGACTTTCTCCAACTGAGTCTTATTGTCTTGGCTTATAAAAAACGCCTTCTTAGTTGGTATCATAGCTCCCAATCCTCCTTTCCATCGCTAACTCGTATGTAGCCATAGTTGCAAGCCTTGTATTTGGTTATTCCAGCCTTATCAAAGGCTTCTTGGATTAGCCTTTCCATAGTTTGCCATTGCTCCGCATCTACATTGCGGAGTTGTTCATATAAGGCATCACTCCGCACTTTGAACCCCGCCCCAAGTTCCTTCCATTCGTCTGACTCTCTCATACCATAACAGATTTTGCGAGCTTGGTCTATCTCATCCATGTCAGCTTGCACCAAAGAGAACTTTGCTTTTACTGCTCCTATAACCTTGCCAGCGACAGTTCTCCGCAATTCCGAGATGCCATAGAATCTGGCATCTTCCAGTATCTGACGAACTTCTCTTGGTCCCAGATTGATTGTTACCTTGCCTGACTTTGGTTTCCCTGCCATTTCATTGTCTCCTTCCAGCCATATCGGCTGTTATTTAGTTCCGGCTTATCCAGAGTCTCAATGCCCACCAGTTTGGGTCAAGCTCTCTGTAGTAGCAGAAGTCCACATTCTCCTCGCCAATGAGCATTGTAAAAGCTGTAAATACCAATTCTGCCAGCTTCATTTTACCTTTACTCCTTTCTTGGGCGGCTTAATCACCTTGACTGGGTGCTTCACACCATCCGTGAATCTCGGCTTATCCTTCTTGGATATAGCGTGGAGTGAGCAACGCCCAGCAAGAACCATTAACTCTGTATCCCATACATACAGCATTTTTTACTTCCCCCTTAGTCCATGCCATCTTCTAACCACCCAGCAATAAACATACTGGGTCCACCCGTTGCTTTGCCACCAGCATATAGCCGCTCAATTTCAGCCTTTGCCCACCCGTCAGTAACAGATGAGTAACCAAAATCCCGCAGAGCCTCACCAAACTGGTGGGCAACAAAATTTTTGTCAAGTTCCCACACTTTCTTAACTTCGTCAGCATCCATTATTCATTTCCCCCATCTGATAGATTCCTCTGGTTCCAAGCCCTTGACTAAGCATCGGAATGCTGGGGTATAACCAATAGCTTCTCCAGTCTCTAGCAGAATAGCCATAATTCCATTGGCGTCACCATCCCGCAAAGCATCAGCCGCCAAGTCCCGTTGCTTAGTCAGGTATTGGATTGCTTCGTCTCTGGTCAGTTTCTCTGCCATTTTAACTTCTCCTTTCCGCCCATATCAGGCATTATTTTGGCTCAAGATTTTAGATACAATATCGCTGGCAACCGACCTCATACCAGCAACTTTTTTGTCCCAATACCGTTGCTCCGCCATTTTGTCCTTCTCCCTACATTTCGGACAAAACTTCATTTTACCCACGCAGGAATATTCGGTTCCACAATCAGGACAAGTCCAACTAGGTGTCATAACCTCATAGCCTCCAGCAAATCCTCGTCAGTAGCGAATGATTTTCTTGGCTTCCCGCTACTGTTTCCACGATAGCGTAGAGCCCATTGAATAGCCCAATCAGGACATTCCCCATTCTTTTGAGTGCAGATAATACCCTGCCCGCCTAATTCAATTGGAACTCGCCACTTACATCCAACACATCTATCATCCATTATCGCAAACCTCTGACCAATTAACCCAATTAACTCTTGACTATAATGTATCGGGCACTCCGATTATCGGTTTGAGCTTTGGCTAAAACCGCTTTAGCTTCGCTCTCCGTCAACAGAGTTCTACCATTAAATAAAACTCTCGCCTTATGTGGCTCCGACTCCGTGTTCGGAATGTCTAAGTCCTCCACCCAAAATCGTCTCTTGTCCATTTACTTTCTGGCTCCTCTCTAAGCTACCAACAGTATAGCACACTCCTGCTATAGCTTGCAACAGAATCAGAGCAATCTACAGGCATTTACAAGCATTTACAGGTGCTCTTAGGAGTGCTTAGAAGTAGAGAATCTAGCCAGACTACAGTTATTAGCGATTATCTAGCCCGGACTTGCTCTAGCTCACTATTTCAAGCCCCTAGATATTATGTAAAGCCCACAGTTCTGGATATATTCCTGAGTGGAAAATGAGTGCCTATACACGCTTCCAGCGTATAAAGCAAAGCCCATAAAACTTGCTTTTCCCACTTGACATAATGTTGACTGTTTCTGAATTAGTGAGCTAGAGTGAGATAGAGCAAGCTGGAGTGAGCTAGATAGAGTATAGGCAGTATGTAGCTATGCAAACACCCACAAATGTTCTCCAATGCATCTCTTTAGTCAATTGTTGCATTGACACTCTACCTGTATTATGAGATACTAGTATTACGGGATAACACTTCTGGCACCTTAAAAATCTAGTAAAACTCAATCCTGATGTAAGTCCAAAGAGGATGCAAGATTGAGAGTTAAAATTGCTGATTGATTTCTGGCTGCTAGGGTAAATAAAATTTTGGAGAGGCAAAAAATTATGAATCCAACAGTCCAGGAAGTAGAAGCTAAAAAAGTCAAGCTAGAAGCTGATATGGCGACCGCACTGGTAGCGGCACAAGCACTGGTTCCAGCAACGGCTGAATTTGATGAAGCGTATAGCCGTTATCTGGCTGCCAAATCTGCAATTGCTAAGATTCCGTATGAGATTAGCAAGGCAAAGCTAGCAGAAAACGCCACAGTTATTGCCACGGCTGCCGGGCAAGTAGCCGAGGCTATTGCCCAATTGTGTGAAGGACTAAAGGTCGTAGACATGATTGGTGCCCCCGTAACAGCTTTGAGATATGCGATTGACGCCGAGGGTAAAAAGCTGGTAGTCTTTAATCCGGTGACCAAGCTTAGTAGCACTACCAGTAAGCGGGAGGCAAAGGGAGCCGGACACACCGTAATTGTTGACGCAGAAGGCAATCGTCTTAGCCTCACAAAGTTCGTTCTGGCTAATGCGACAGAAGCAGAGAAGGCTAGTCCTGAATATAAGTATCCGCATTCTCAAGTTGACAGTAAGCCAAAGTTTGAAGCGTTTTGTGAATCTCATAGCTTAACGGGCTATGTTTATGAGACGCCCAAGCAAGCTGGCGCCGAGGCGGCAAGCTAAAAATGCCGGATCCGATAACTAGCAAGTAACCTAATGCTCTAGCAGTCAGAAGTCAGCCAGCAATTAGAAAACAGGACTGGGCGTAAAATCTAGTCCTGTTTTTATTGGCTAGTAAAATCCAATATGCAATCGCCCGCTTATGCGACCATCCGCAAATGCCCCCAGTTGCTTCTGCCTGGGGCATACAATACGATTGGGGCAAGATACTACTCCATTTTCAATCCATGCTACAAAATAGGGGTTGGCTCGTCAGAAGCCAGAAGAACAGAAGCCACTAGAAGTGGGACATAAATGTGGCTCTACAAAGGTCAATTATTTTAGGTGTCAATTTTATGGCTTCTACAAGGTCAATTTCAGCGGCTTCTAGTTAATGGGAACGAGTCAATAACATGGATTGGCTCGTAAATGAAAGTCTATGAGTTTTTAGATATAATATACATTATATTATTATATTAACGATAGGCGACTAAAAGTTAGAAATCTAACATCCAACCGTTGAGTGCCTATTGACAAATGCCTGTATCTGTGCTATGCTAAAAAGGATGAGATAGGGAGAGCCAAAATGAAATGGATTAGACCGGTATTAAGTGCAATTGCTATGTTGGGAATAACTGCTGGTTTCTTTCAAGGGAAAATTGAAACTGATACTTACTTGTTGATTGCGGCTGGAACCATAGCATGGTGGTTCAAGAGCCGAGACGAGGATAAACGGATAGTCAAATGAGTTTATGGGAAGAATTCTGGACTAATCCTTATAAGTTCTTGTGGTCAAGAATCGGCGGTAGACCTTGGACTTATATTCTAAGGGATATTTACCATAAAGCCGAATATGTAGTATTGACGAGCCTCTTTGCTGGAGGCTTTTTTCTCAGCCAATCTGGATTGCTTGGTTGGAAGTGGTTTTTAGTTTTAATGGTAGTTTATACTATTGGTTTTATTCATGGGCATTTCTTCTGGGGAACCAGGTATGTAGAAGGACAGAATGGTAGAACAAACAGCTCTATTAGCACCAGCAAGTAATGTTTTAGAAGCTATCAGACCATTTCAAGCCGATGATGGTCATAAGGGGACTTTTTTGATTTTGCGGATTGCTGGGATGGAACAAGGAACGGCTCTCAAATTGGTCAACCGTAAATATCGGAGTTGGCAAAACTGGAGAGCTGTTGATGAGTATTTCCGAGAAATAGACGATGTGATTCCGGTTTTGAACCAGAAATTCGGTGGCGAAGCAAGAGTAGTTAGAACTGCATTACTGGATATTTCCATCATTGAAACTGGTATACATATATTCAGACGGATACTCAATAAGCAACCAATTACTGAAGGTATGTGGGCTTATGCAGTAAAGATGGCAGGATTGCGAGTTCCGATGATGGGAGCCCAAGAGACATCTAGTTCTCCATGGGAGAGATTGGCTAACTCAATAAGAAATACTATGGCTCAAAGGGAAGTAACTATGGTGCAAGAGGTAGATGGCACGCAATCTATTACTGCCAGAGAAACGATTATTGAACCAAGTCCTGAACAGAGAAAAGTGGCTGCAGATATTGTCCAAAGAATGATTCAGCAAGCACAGAATGGAGATAGTTAATTGGCAATCCAAACTCTTTATACTCCAGACTTAGCTACTAAGCTGATGATGGTTGAGAATCTCTTGTGGATTACTAACAAAGAAGCTCAGCTCCAACTTCTCAAACTCAACTATACACAAAGGCTCATGTTTTCTAATTGGACCCACCAAATGATAGATATTAAATCCAGGCAGGAAGGCGTTTCTACTGGAGTATTAGGTCTTTTCTTTATTGAAGCCCAGTTAATTCCGGGTTTAGTGGTAGCTATTGTGAGCCACGAAGACTATGCGACTCGGCGACTGTTAGATAAAGTTGATACATTCCACAAGTATCTTCCATCCGAGATGAAATCTAAGCTATACCATGATTCAGATAACGAGAAGGTATTTGAGAATGGCTCAACAATTTATATTGGCACAGCAGGAGCTAGGGCTTTCGGGCGAGGAGACACAATTCATAGGGCATTGGTGAGCGAAGAAGCCCATTATCCTGATGCCGAAAAACTTTTATCGGGTCTAAGAGAAGCCATTCCATTGAATGGATATATTGTCAGGGAGTCCACACCGCTTGGAGATTCTGGTTACTTCTATAATTCGGTCCAAGAGTGCGTTGAAGGTAGGTCAGACTATAAGCTCCTTCCATTATATTGGTGGTATTGCGATGATTATAGGATACCCAGAGGAAGTGAGCTGGTTCTGGAACAAGACCGTGGTGAGTTGAGCTTTACTCCAAAGGAAGTTGAGCTAATGTTGGAAAAAGGTCTTGGCGAAGACCAAATTAGGTGGAAGCGTTGGAAAATACGCTCAATGCGTTCGGAAAAAACTGGAAGCGAAAGCCTTTTCCCACAGGAGTATATTGAAGATTTAGAGTCTTGCTGGCTCGGTCCCGCCGATAAAGTTATGAGTGATGTGGAAGAACAGTTACAATCTCTAAGTCTTAAAGCCAGAGACCCAATTAGAACAGAAGGTATATTAGAGATATGGAAAGAGCCGGAGCCCGGCGCTAAGTATATCTTTTGGGTTGACCCTGCAGGTGGAGAAGGTGCTACAGAGAATGACCCACATGATGGGGTAATACTCAAACTCACTCCGTGGGGATTAGAGCATGTGGCAGCAATTCAGAGCCGTATGGAACAGAAACCTTTTGCGTATAAAGTGGCTGAGATTGGAACTAGATATAATACAGCCCTGTTAGTGGTTGAACGAAACGGTGTTGGTCGTGGTGTGTTAAATTATCTGGTTAATGATATTGGTTATAAAAATCTTTATCCGGAAAGAGCAGCCAACGGAGAGCTAACTGGTAGATGGGGCTGGAATACTGACCACTGGAATAAGTCCAGCATGGCTAGCGATACAAAAACAGCAATTAAGAATGGTTCAGTAGTTACTTATGACCGTAAAGTAATTAGACAACTCCGGGCTTTAATTTATAAGGATGGGAAGATAGAAGCTAAGAAACCAGCCCGTGATGATAGAGCTATGAGCTTTATGGGAGCCATTGAAGTAAGCCCGCAACATAGTCCAATGAGTAATTTAGCGGTCGGAGATTATGTAACTTTTTCTGGAAGGAGATGAGAATGCCACCACTTGATAAAGACTGGAGACCTCAAAATTGGGCTCAGATAAAGTGTCAGATAGTAGCAGATAGTCCAGTAACTTTTTCGCCAAGCGAAGGCTATTCTAAAGACCAGAAAGATACTATCATGGAAAAGGCGGCAAGTGCTATATTGGAGGAACTACTAAATGCATCTGGAAGCGAAAAAGATACTCCAATCAATGCCTGATTTGCCAGACTTGTTGGCAACTAAGTTGGAGCCAGTTCGCATTAGCAGTCTTAACCCAACAAAGGCTGGTAGAATCTATGGACGATTTATCCCGTCTAAGGTCGTTAGAGTAGTGGTTGACAAGTTGGGTAGAACTATAGAGCAACGACCAATGACCAGACGAGAACGCAGGAGAGTGCGAGATGGTTAAACCAACCAAGAAATCTATAATGGACAAGCTGTCTGATTTACGGACGCACTATTCACGCCGCAATGCGGCATTTGATTTGGATGACCAATACTATGAGCTTCTTTTTAGAGACCAACTTGGTCTCCCGGAAGAATATAAGGAAGATGGAATAGTTCTTCCAACTGCCAGAGACATAGTAGATGCTGGCACGAACCATATCTCAACTGTCTATGCCAAATTCATGCGACCCATGCGTGGAATTGGACCCGAAGCTCAAGCACAAGCTGAGATGCTCCGTAAATTTGATACTGCCATGTTCTACCGGACTAAGATGGAATCTGAGATTAGTCCATGGAGAATCGCCTCAAAATATGGTTGCACTTACGGAATGTGGTGCTTTGAGATACTTTATGACCCAAGTAAGATACCAGACGAACCGGAGAGGAGAGCGGGAGAATCTGAGTCCAACTTCGCCGAGCGGACAGATAGATACGATGGTGAGCTTTATGATGCACTCCCAATTATAATCCGTGCAGTTCATCCAAGAAATGTCTTTCCGGACCCGAATGGTGAGTTCGTCATAATTGAAGAGCCAAAAGTATTGTCGCAAGCAAAGGCAGAGTGGCCCAACTTAGCAGTTCCTCTAATGGTAGCTAGTGTAATTCAAGGCACTAGCCAGCAAGTAAATCAAGTGTCATACTTTGATAAGGAATATCGGGCAATATATGTAAATGGTGAACCAGCTTTATCTGCCGCTGATGCCGAAGGCGTTATTGAACACGATTACGGATGCATTCCGTATGTGATTGGCTTCTCAGGTCTGGGCAATTCTGACAAGAGTGCTAAGCCAGAAAAGCGAGCAGTTGGGCTAATTAGATATTTGCGGAGCTTACTCCGCTCGGAATCATTCGCTTATTCCGTTTATAATATAATTTTGAAGAACCACAGCTGGCCCATTACATTCGTTTCTGGTCCCGGAGCATCTGCAATAGCTAATATTAAGCTAAAGTATGGTAAAATCTATGAGAAGCCCATTAATGTTACCATAGAGGATTATGTAAAGGCTCCACCAGCTGATATGGTTATGCAACATATGGAATATACAGCTTCTATTCTAGCGGCAAGTGCCGCACCAAGAAGCGTTCGTGGATTGCCCGAAGCTGGAGTGAGGTCTGGAACCGACAGAAGTTTGATTATAGCCGAAGCCAGACTCAGGTATGATTCAATTCTGGAGCAGATGCAATTAAGCACTGCCAAAGTTATGTCCAATTGCACTAAGATAGCTGAAAGAGTAGTTCCAGCAGACTTCCATCTTTGGGCTAAAGCTCCAGATGAGGAGTTTGATTTTCGTATTGATAGGTCAAAAATTAAGCACCATTATACAACATTCGTGGAGTTCACCTCAGTTAGTCCCGAAGAAGAAGCCAGGCGACATGCAGATATGGAGAACTTGGTAAAGACTGGGATTATGTCCAGTTCTACTGCTAGGCGCCGCTATTTGACGCACATAGACCCAGATGCTGAGGATATTCGTGTGGAGGCTGAAAAGCTCCGCAATGACCCAGCTATAAGACAGGTCTTGGCCCAGATAGTGGCTCAAGAATTGATTGGAGAGGCGACTCGTCTAGGCAAAATAAAGGCTTTGCAGGCTGGTAATTTACCAACTCAGCAAGCTGGGCAGCCTAGCCAAGCCGCTCTCTCCGGTCCAGGTATGGCCCAGGCATTGTCCAGCATGGTGCGGCAGCGACAAGGAGCTTATCAGCCTGCAATGCCTGGTAGTCCGGAAGAGCTAATGGCTCAGATGGCTCAGGCTGGAGTGCCTAGCACAGGCGGTGGTATTAGAGTGCCTGGGACTCCAATTCAAAGTCCAACGCCTTATGGACAAGTGAGGGCATAATGGCTTTGCAAGCGGAAACCTACCGGCGGATATATGGACTGACCGATTCTGACTTGGAACTTATTAAACAGCTTTGCTTACCATATAAAATTATTTGCCAGAACTTAGAGATAAACGAAGGTGCTTTGAATATGCGTGTCAAAAGATTGCTACAGAGATTTGGAGTAGAGAACAAACGGGCACTGATTGTGAAGGTAATCCAGACAGGTTTGGTATCCGTAAATGACTTTGACTACAGGATATTTTAATGGCTCAAAAACAAACTTATTTGGAAAAACTAATTGATGAGACTCTTAGACCAGTTCGTGGAGCTTTGCAACTTATGGAGCAGGAACTAGCCGAGACAATGCGAATTCCTGATGCTCCATGGAAGATTCTTAATAAACCTTATGACCAGTTATCTGAGGAAGAAATAGTGGCTTTGTTTGACATATACCATCAAGAGGGCGAAGCTAAACCATGCCCAATGTGTGATTGGATGGCTAGGGCAGAGCTAATGAGAACTAGAAAAAATAAAGAAGAACTGGGAGGGTAAGACTGTGGCATTAACACCTTGGACTCAGCAAGTGCGTGGAGCAAGATATGGAGAACAACAGCCCGGAGCACCGCCTATGCCACCAGAACTGCCACCAGAGCCGCCAAAGCCTCCATCACCACCAGAGCAGAAAAAGCAGCCAGCAACATGGTTTTGGGAACAGGGCTTTCCACAACCATGGGAAAAAGAGTGGTATTATTATCAGCATCCCGGTAATGCGGGGAATTGGCGGAACTGGGCTGTGAGTGCCCAACAAGCTGCCGCCGCCGCTGCATTGGTAGGAACTGCTTATCTTACTGGTGGAGCAAGTGCCGTTCCAACTGGAATGCTCGGAGCGGGCGGATTGGCAACTCAAGCTGGTGGGATTGGAACAGCACTAGCGTCAATTCCGGGGTGGGTGGCAAAGCATAAGCTCCTAACAGCTTTAGGTGGTTTGGGCAGTTATTTGGCTTATTCTAATCTATCGCCAGGAACTAAAGCGCCAGGAGAAGTTGCTCCTGCAGAGGTTACAGAACCAGAAGCAGAAGAGGTGGCTTTGCCGCTTCCAGGTAGCGAATTTCCAACTGGAACCGTTGAACCAACTGGGCAGCCACAAGTTATTGAAGTTGGCGGGCAACGGTTCTGGTGGAATCCTACTGGTGGTCTATATGGAACTGGTGGTTGGGAACTAATCTCTGGTGGAGCAGCTGGG